>LWDU01037606.1_pt1 | contig 33830 bp, 24 predicted proteins | sample 727161 | NCBI WGS metagenome assembly LWDU01 (sample SAMN04566230, study PRJNA314399) | hydrothermal vent metagenome | isolation source: deep sea hydrothermal plume seawater | place: Mexico: Gulf of California, Guaymas Basin | collected 2004-07-11 | reverse complement strand
TCGCAGGCATCCTCGATCAACTCCATCGAGATCCAATGCAGGCCATCGGTCTCACCGGTGCCAAAGACCGAGACGATGCCAGGATGCGCCAGTCGTCCCCCGGCGCGCGCTTCACGGGCGAAGAAGTCCAAGCCTTTTTGATCCACGCGCTCGGGCAGCAGCAACTTCAAGGCGACCTTGCGCCCGAGACTTTTTTGCTGCGCCTCCCAGACCTCGCCCATGCCCCCGCGGCCGAGGCGCTGGATCAGGGTGAAGTCGCCCAGGGTTTTGCCCGCGCTGAGACCCCAGGGCCCGCTGGTGGTGGGGACGGGGCTTCTCTGGGGGTGGAAGAGAGTTGCGGTCTGGTCGGTGGGGGCCTGCTTGAGCAGACGGCGTAGGTCGCTGGCGTGGCCCGGGTGCTGGGCGCAGAGGGCCTCGAAGTTCGCAGCATCGCCACCGCTGGCGATGTGTTCTTCGAGGAGCAGGCGAGCCTGCTCCAGAGGAGAGGAAGAGTCCGTCGACATGACGCTCCTGAGTCTACATTCCGAGCGGGCAGCACAGGAGCGGCGAATCGGGTCAGGAGGCCTTCTAGGCATGGCTCTTGGAACGCCCGCCGGTCAAGCAGGCACTGTCAGTTCCTCTGGCTCTGCCGGAAGCGCCAGACTTCGGTCAGCACGGCGCGAAGAGTGCTGACCTTTGCACCCTTTTGAGCGCACAGGGCACCCACTCGGAACGCCCGACTCCATTGAGTGTGCTGCATGCGCCAGGTGGTCCAGAGGCTGTGTTTGGGGTCCCACATTTCAGTTTGTTCGGACGTTACTCCGTTGAGTTCGATCACCCGCAAATCTTCACCCCGCTGCAAGTGATCGGAGGAGGGTACCTTGAAGTCGAATCGTCCCAGGTGGAAGCCTTGGTAGCGGTCGGCGATACGGGCAACTGCTGATTCCAACTCTGGTGTGATCAGGTGCTTTCCGTCCAAGAAAATCGCACCCCGGGAATGGGTGCCCACTTCCACGAGTGGGATCTCGGATCCCGCCCTGGGCACTTCATTCATGCGGCCGCTGAGTTCGCGGGCATAGACCCGATGCAAGGCCACGGCGCGTGGGTCCGCCAGGATCAACTGTTCAAGGGTGTGCTGGCCATCGCCTGCCACCGTTGGCAGGCGCTTGATGGTCAGTCCTACGATCTTGCCCCTGGGGGTGTCCGGGGGTTGCACCCAAAAGACGCCGAACTCCTCACCCGGGACGTACTCCATCAGAAGCGAGGGCACAGGCATGCTTTCCAGCGCCTCCTGCAACTGCTGAGCGGTGTGCAGCACAGTGACCCCTGCTCCACGCTGGCCCGCGTCCGGCTTGAGAACCAGGGGCAGGTCCAAGTTCCTGGCAGCGATCCACTCGTTTGCCTTGGCCTGCTGCTCGCCGTTCGGGACCAGATGGATCCAGGTCGGGATTTCAGGGCCTTCCCCCAGACCTTCCAGAATCCGCGCTTTGCTTTCACCGATCAGGCCGCCCATGGGCATTGCCGGATTGGCGGCGGTCATGGTCAGGCCCCGGTGGCGCAGGGTCAAGAGCAGCACATCGAGGATCACCGGGCTGTAATACAGCCAGGGCGGCCAAAACTCGTGGCGCGTCAATCGTCGCCATCTGCCCAGCAGTATGCGTCGACCGCGCCAGGTGCAGAGGCGCAGGGCGTTGTGCAGGAGAAACACAGTTCCCAGGGCGAAGGCGGCGAAGCGGATCACATCCAATCCGTCCACTTGATCGAGTCTTACTTCGTAGTGTTTCGCCACCAGAGCCGACCCGCCTACCAGGATCGGAGTCCAGATCAGGCCGGCCACCGCAAACCAGAGGGCGAACTCTTTTACGCTGGTGCGCAGTACACCAGCGGTAAAGTAGATCGGCAGGCGTAAGCCCGGGAGAAACCGGCTGGTGAAAATTACTCGCGCTCCGCGCTCATGCAACCAGCGGCTGGCGCGAGCAACAGAGTCCTCACTGATCATCCACTTGAAGGGTGCAATCAAGAGCGCAGAACGCCCCAGCAAGCGGCCCGCGCCAAACAGCAGCAGGTCTCCGCTGAAAATCCCAATGAAGCAGAAGAGGCTTGCGGTCAACCATTCCATGCGCCCGTCCGCCACCAGGAAACCAGCTGCGATGCAGGCCAGATCTTCCGAGCCCAGGGTGGCCAGGGCCAGCAGAAGTCCGAACAGAATCAGGGCGGGACCTGTCAGGGGTGGAATGTTCCGGGGGTCAAGGGGCAGTCTGGCCCGTGCGAGGCGTTCCGCGCTGGCATCCTGGCGCAGCTTGGCTTGTCCTGTTTCAACCCGCGTTACCCAGGCACTCAAGTCGCGCGCGAGTTCTTCGGTCCATGAGAACGGCAGGAAGTGGCTTTGGCCTGCAAGAACTTCAAGCTCCGCCTGGGGCACGATGCGTGCGTGTTCCCGCGCCGCGGCCACAGGAATCAGGGGGTCTTCGCTGCCGTGCAGAATGCGCACTGGCAGGTCGAGGGTGTTCAAGATCTCGCGCAGTCGACGCTGATCGGTTTCGGCAAAACTGCGGCCAAAGGCCATCAATGGCGCCAGACCGTCCCAGGCACCAAAGTGGGGCAGGCCCCAGCGAGCGGCTCGGCAGGCATTCAAGAGCAGGAGGTGCAGGCCGTGGTTCAGGGTCTGGGAGCCGAGCAACTCAAATTCGATCACACCGAGTGAAGCCAGCATGAAAATGGACTGCACCTGTTCCGGATTGTGATCCGCCAGCTCAAGCGCCACTGCCCCGCCCAGGCTCCAACCCAAGAGATGGGCTTTTTCCACCTGGAGAGACTTCAACAGGTGGCTCAGCTGCAGGGCCGCGCCCCGGGCGGAGAGGTCCGGACCCAGGGGGCCGCTGGCTCCATACCCGGGCAGGTCCAGGGTCAGAACCCGCAGGTGCTCAGGCAGGGCTTGGACCAGACGGTCGAAATTCGCGCCCCGTCCAGGACTGCCATGCAGCAGGACCAGGGTGGGGGAGTCTGGATCCTTGGAACCGCTCCATTTCCAGGCGAGGGTCTGTCGCAGGTTGTGAGTTTCATCGGCTTGCGTCGAAACCTCGCTCTGCTGCCAATCAGTCGGTAAATCGCGGCGATTGCTTCCAAGGGCCCAGACCAGATGCGATGCCAGCAGCAGGCCGAGGTAGAGACGCCACCAGGGGCGGCGCGGCGGGGCCACAGGGCTCGGCTCTTGGTCGGATTTCATGGGGGCGGAGAAGGGCAGGATCTCACAGGTTAGGGCGAGTCACTTGCGCGACCAACTTGGAGGTGGGAGCAGGATCGGGTCATGCGGGTGAGATGCTGAGGGCGGTGTGTGGCTCAGGCCCTAGACCACACACGATGGCTCGAAGTGCTCTTGGATCTGGGTCCAAGTGCTCTGGGCCAGACTCTTGCGATCGCTTCCCCCCGCACGTTGTTCAATGAAAGTGACACGAGCGCTGATGCGATCGAGCATCAGCAGTCCGAGCAGATGGGGCATCATCTCCATCTCTCCCCACCAGCAGACCGAGAGGTGCGCAGGCGGGGCGCTGGGAGCAACCTGGTAGTGCAAGCTGAAGGGAGCGATGGGCAGGTTCTGGTCCACTGCCACCTGGAAGAGGCTGGCGCGAAAGGGCAGGACTTCGGCGCCGCGGGTGCTGGTGCCTTCGGGAAAGACGATCACTCCTTCGCCCCCTTGAATGGCTTCCTTGAGTTCGTCGCGCACTCGGCTCAGGTCGCGCTTGCGCTCGCGCTTTACGAACAGGGTGCCCGCCAGGCGAGCGAAGTGTCCCGCTACCGGTATCTGGCCCACTTCCGCCTTGGCGAGAAAGCGTCCGCGCAGACTGGCATGCAGCACCAGGATGTCCAGATAGGAGAGGTGATTCCCCGCTGCGAAGAAAGGAGGCTGGGGGGGCGTACCCACCACATCCAGTCGGACTCCAAGAATCCACAGGCAACCACGAGCCCAGAGGCGGGTCGTCAGTTGGCGCGGGGCAATGGCGGCTCGCGGCCAGAGCCGTTCCAGCAGGGTCACCCCGATCAGGCAGGGATATTGGAGTGCGGTCCAACCCAAGAGGGCGCAGAATCGCAGACCAGCACGCAGCCGCTTCAAACCTTCGGCCGCCTCTCTCGAGCGCTGAATTGACGGTGACGATCTTCATCGATGTGCACGTGGATCAGCGTGTCGATGGTGCCAAATTCCCGATCCAGGGCGGGCCCTCCAATCACGGTGGCTCCGTGACGCAGGTAGATCTTGAACAGCTTCGGGATCTTGGGTTGGGAACAGTTGGCCACTTCTGCGGCGGAAGCCCGGCAGATATAGTCCTCACGCGGCTTCGCAAAGTGCGTTCCTTGCAGATGACCACTATGCGTCAACATCTCATGGAAACGCAGGCCTTGGGCCGGATCCTGGCTGGTCAGCGAACTGCAACCGAAGAGGGCCTTCAAGCCCGCATGATCCGCGTAGGCCCTCAGGCCACGCCAGAGAAGAAACAGCACACGCTGATCCCTGTGTTCTTTGGCGATGCAGGCGCGACCGAGTTCGATCGATTGCCCTAGAAAGTCGTCAGGCAGATCTTCCAACGCAAATTCCTGGGCTGAGTAGAAGCCATGTCCTTCAGCGGCGGCCGTCGGAGTCTGCATGCGATAGGTCCCCACGCAAATCCCTGTCACCAGATCCAAGACCATCAAATGCTGGCACTGGTCATCGAAGCGGTCCTTGTCGCGCCCGGTTGTGCGGTTGACCTCAAGCCCCTCTCCGAGCTCCAAATGAAATACATCAAAACGCAGGCGCTGGACTTCATCCAGGTCTTCCTGGCTGCGAGCAAAGCGCAAGCGATAGCGTCCCGAGACCTCATCCAAGGGCGGGATGCGGTCGGGGTGACCAAGTGCTCGCTGCCCGGTGGAGGGGCTGGTCTTGTGCATCGCGGAGTTCAGGTGCTCAGGGTGGGGGCGGCGCATGGGGCGCTGCGGGCCAGGGGGGGTCCGGATTTGGGACACCCCGGGTGGGGATTCTATGTTCTCACGGGCCTTGGGGGGGCGGGCTGAGGCATTGCTGCAGCGGATCCAGGGACGGGGGGTGGGGGCCCCATCCTTGGCCCGCGACGAGGGTTCTTGCGCGCATTCTGGATTCCAGATGTATGCTTCATTGCGGTCCTCTATCCCTTTGTTTGCCACCCCTTGACTCTCATGCGCCTTGCTGCTTTCTGCTTTTCCTTGCTGCTCGTTTCTCCCCTCTTGGCCCAGGGCAGCGACGATTGTCTTTCTGCCCTGGCGATCAGCGGTCCCGGGCCGCATGCATTCGACAACTCGACTGCCACAACGGACGGCCTGGCTGACCCTCTGTGCCTGGCCTTCGGTTCCGACCAGGTGGAGCAGGATGTGTGGTTCCGATGGACTGCGGCCACTTCGGCTCCCACGCTCTTGTCGTTCTGCGGACAAACCACAGTCGACACCAAAGTTGCGGTCTATGATGGAGTGACCTGCAACGACATCATGTTGGCTTGCAACGATGATGCCTGCGGTCTCCAGTCCGAGCTGACTTTCCCTGCTGTCGCGGGCGTCGAATATCTTGTGCGAGTGGGCACCTATCCAACCGCAGCTGGAGGCATTGGCACGTTTGGCTTGAGCCCTCAGGTCCCGATCGTGAATCCCGGGAATGGACACTCCTATCTGGTTGTCCACGACGGTCCAGATTGGCACACCGCTCGCGCTGGAGCCGAGGCCATGGACTTCAATGGCCTGACCGGGCATCTGGTCACGATTACAGATCAGGCGGAGCATGATTGGATCGTTGCCAACTTGACTTTCACGCGTCCCTGGATCGGCCTGATTCAAAACACCTCCTCCAGCACCTACGCGGAACCCGGCGGAGGCTGGGAGTGGATCACGGGCGAGCCCTTGGTCTTTACCTTCTGGGCCACCGGTGAACCCAACGACAACCCCGCAGGCGAGGACTACGGCGAATGGCATGGGGGCGGCTGGAACGACATGCTCGCCACATCGACCGCACCCAGCGAATACATTGTCGAATTCGATGGCCTGGTAGGAGGCCCTAGCCTCTTCTGTGACCCTGCCAACAACACCTCAGGGGGGCAGCCAGTGACCCTGGAGAACTCCTCCTTCAGCGGGCCCGGCCTTTTTCACCTTGAAGCGGACGGTGGTCCCCTTGACCAGTTTGGTTATTTCCTGGTCTCAGCGGGCGAGTTGCCCAACCCCGTGACCGTGAGTCAGGGTCTGCTCTGTTTGAGCGCGCCTCTCGGCCGCTACACCGGCGTAACCTCGGCTACCTTGAATTCATTGGGCCGCTTCGATGCCGCTGGCGTTCTCCAGAACCTGACCGGCACTTCTTCAGTGGGAAGCGGGTATGACATACCTGCTGTGCTGCCTGACCCCCCCGCGGGGGTGATCACATCAGGTGATACCTGGTTGTATCAACTGTGGTTCAGAGATGTGGGCGGCGTGTCCAACTTCAGCAACGGGATCGCTGTCACGTTCTAGTCGCCAGTGCCCAGGAACGGGTAACGCCAGTCGGATGGGGGAATAAAGGTCTCCTTGATCGTCCGTGGACTCACCCATCGAAGCAGATTCAGGATCGACCCCGCCTTGTCATTCGTGCCTGAGGCACGGGCTCCACCAAAGGGCTGCTGTCCAACCACAGCACCGGTCGGCTTGTCGTTGACATAGAAGTTCCCCGCGGCGAAGCGCAGGGTCTCCATGGCTTTGCGCAGGGCCTTGCGATCTGTCCCGAAGACCGCGCCAGTCAGTGCGTACTCGCTCGTATCCGCGCACAACTGGACGGTTTCGTCGACTCTTGCGTCGTCATAGGGGAACACTGTCAACACCGGGCCAAAGAGCTCGGTGCGCATCAGGTCATGCTTCGGGTCGCCGGTCTCAATCACCGTGGGCCGGATGAACCAGCCTTGGCTGGAGTCGCACTCGCCGCCCACGACTACCTTGCAGCTGGAGTCTGCGCGGGCGCCATCGATGGCCTTGGAGAGCTTGTTGAAGCTGCTCTCGTCGATCACGGCGCCCAGGAAGTTGTCGAAGTCGCCCGGGTCGCCCATGGCCATCTCCGAGCTGATGGACTCAAGCTCCTCCAGCACATCAGGCCAGATCGAGCGCGGGACATAGGCACGGCTGGCGGCAGAGCACTTCTGGCCTTGGTATTCGAATGCGCCACGGGCCAGGGCTACGGCCAGGGTGCGCGCTTCGCTGCCGGGCAGGGCCATGACAAAATCCTTGCCACCGGTCTCGCCCACCAGGCGCGGATATTGTCCGTAGCTCGGCAGGTGCTCGGCGATGGTGCGCCAGATGCCCTGGAACACAGCAGTGGATCCGGTGAAGTGGATTCCGGCCAGTCGTGAATCGGCCATCACCGGGTCGCCCACCTGGGCGCCGCGGCCGGGCAGGAAGTTGATCACCCCGGCGGGGACGCCCGCTTCGATCATGAGTTCGGAGAGGTAATAGTTGGACAGAACCGATGTGGAAGCGGGCTTCCAGATCGTGGTGTTGCCCAGCATGGCGGGAGCAGTGGGCAGGTTGCCGGCGATGGAGGTGAAGTTGAAGGGCGTGATTGCAAACACGAAGCCATCGAGGGGGCGGTGCTCCAGGCGGTTCCAACAACCTGCGGAGGAATGGGGCTGCTCAGAGTAGATGCGTTCCATGAAACGCACGTTGTAGCGCCAGAAATCGATCAGTTCGCAGGCCGCATCGATCTCGGCCTGGTGGCAGGTCTTGCTCTGGCCCAGCATGGTGGCGGCGTTGACACGGTCGCGCCAGGGGCCAGCTAGAAGGTCGGCGGCTTTGAGGAAGACAGTGGCGCGCTCTTCCCAGGGCAGGGCCTGCCAGTCAGCGCGGGCCTCGGTGGCTGCGTCGATTGCTTGGGTCACATCCTCCGGCCTGGCCTGGTGATAGCTGCCCAGGTCCAGGTCATGATCGTGGGGCGAGCGCATCTTGGCGGTGTTGCCCGTGCACACCTTCTCGCCGCCCACCAGCAGGGGAACCTCGATCGGGTTGGCGCGCATGCGCTTGAGTTCAGCCTGAAGGCTCTCACGCTCGGGGCTACCGGGGGCGTAGTCCTTGACCGGTTCATTGTGGGGGTCGGGAGTCTGGAAGGTGCCGTGTGTCATGTTTCTGTTGCTGAGGTTCGAGCCAGAAGGGACTGGTTGGGCCCTGGGGGGGAGTGGGGGGCAGGTTCTGGGGCAGGATTGTCTCTGCCCAGGCACCCTGAGTCCAGCCGCGCAACTGGTCCTTTTCAAGATGTCCTTTTCAAGAACGGCTGCGCGCCCCATCATGGGCGACCTCTGACCCTCTCGGGCGCCCACGCCCACCCCCGACAATGAAATTTCAAAGAGCTCTTCTATCGACTTCGATTTCCCGTCTCACTCCGTTGCTGATCGCTGGCTTGTTGTCTGCCTGCGTGGTCAAGGTCCATGCCGACCCCCCTCGCGGAACCAAAGACCAGCAGCAGTCCCAGGCCTCAGCGGAGAAACTGCGGGATCTGCACCACAAGTTGGAGACCTCTGAGCGCGCCATGCATCACGCGCAGACGGACCTTGAGCTGGCCAAGCTTGGTGAGTGGCTGGCTCGCAAGGACGCGGAAATTGCAATGCACGGGGCGGAGGTGGCTCTTGTCCAGGCGACGAAGAAACTGGAGCGTTTCGCTGCGTTGGAACAGGCCCAGGAGGAGGAGGTGGCGCGCATGGCCCTGGATCGCTCCGCGGAGCGTCTGATTGGCGCCCAGCAGGATCTGCAGGGGATCCTGGATATCTACGAGCAGGAAGAGGAGGCCCGTTCGCGGGATGAAATCATCCGCCGACACCGCATGAGTGTGGCTTTTGCGGAGCGGGGCAAGCTCTTGTCCGCATCGCGCTTGAGGGTGGTGCTCGAGCATGAACTGCCTAGCAAGGGGTTTGCGCTCGAGCAGGCGCGCGTTCGGGCTTCCCAGGCTCTTGAGGCGCTACAACACAAGCGTGGGCGTTTTGATCTGGAGCAGGAACAGAAAATGCGCCGCAAGCATGAGGCCATAGCCGAGGCGCAGTACGCCCTGGAGGGAGCTAGAAGAAAGCTGCGCCGGGCCCAGCGCAATTCCCAGGAGGGCGAGTCTGGGGGCGAGCACGATCATGACTCAGGGGCCGAGCATGAGGGCCACAGTCACGAGCATCCTGAGGCCGAACAGCAGGAGCACGAGCATGCGGAACATCAGGAGCATGAGAGCGGCGAGAATGAAGATCATTCAGATCAGCAACACAAGCGCCCACCCGGCCTCGAACAGGACAAGGCCGGTCAAGCTCAGACCTTCTCGGGAGAGGACAAGTAGGCATGTTGCCCTTGCTGGTTTGTTGGGCGGTTTGCGCGGCGCCCCAGGTGCAGGATCCTGTGGACTCCGGGCGCGTTCTGCCCAAGGTCACGCCGGTGATCTCGCGGGATGTGCCGCGGGTTCTCTCGGGGGAAGAGGTGCACGGGCCGCACAAGCGGGCCATTGACTCCTTGCTCGGACGGCAGAACCCCGATGGGAGTTGGGGTGCAGGGGCGCCGGACTGCGTCTTGGAGTTGGGCTTTGCGCTTGAAACCTACTACTCCTGGCAGGTGGGGGCCCATGCCCTGGGAACCATGGCTCTGGCGGCGATTCCCCAGACGCCGGAGCGGCGCAAGGCCTTGGATCTTGCGATCGGGTGGCTCTGTAGCACACGCGCTTCCACGCGCGGGTCGGACTGGGACAACGATCGGGTCTGGAGCACGCTCTACGGATTTGTGGCTTGTATGGAGTTGTTGGACGATGAGCGATTCGGAGAGGGGCCGCAGGCGAAGGCTCTGGAGGCTCGGGGGCGCAAGTTCCTGGCCTCGCTCCTGGCCCACCAGTCGGACATGGGGGGCTGGGCCTACTATGACGACCCGCCCTATGACCGTATGCCGACCTGGGCCACCTCCTTTTGCACCGCCCTGGTCCTGCCCTCCTTGATTCGCGCGCAGCAGCGGGAGTGGGGTGTGGAGCAAAGGGTGATCGAGCGGGCTTTGAGTTATGTGGCGCGCTGCAACCTGCCCGGGGGAGCCTACGAATACGACTTGAATCCGCGTGTGCGGATCGGGGGCATCGAGCACATCAACCGCATGGAAGGGAGCCTGGGACGCACTCAAGTTGGCAACTGGGCGCGGGTGCGGGCGGGGGACCGCCATGTGACCCACGAGATGGTGCGTGAAGGTCTGGCAGCCCTTTTCAAACACCACGGGTTCCTCGATCACGTTCGTACTCGGCCGGTTCCCCATGAGGGTTTTCATGCCAACGCGGGCTACTTTTATTACTTCGCCCACTACTACGCGGCCAAGGTGATCAATACCCTGCCTGAGGAGGAGCGGGAAGAGTGGCACGCCCAACTGCGGCCCCATATCACCAAGACCCAATTGAAGGACGGAAGCATGAGTGATTTTATGGATGCGGGCTACGCGATCACCTCCGCCACCGCCTATTCGATCCTGACCCTTGAGGAGGGGCTTCGTTGAGCATGACCATCAAGGGTGAACAGGCAGGTTCGGAACTGAGCAGGGCATTGGATGTGAAGCAGATTGGAGAGTTCCTGGACGCCCTGCTCGGGACGCGGTTGTCTGCAGAGGCGGGGGATTTTGCTCGCAGGGCGCAAGAGGAAATTCGCGCGGGAGTTGATCCCAAGCGCATGGGCCTGCTTTTTGCCCTCTCCAGTCGCCATGCCCGGGACCGGGTGCTGCTGGACCCAAGCGAATCAGAACTCGCCCGTGCCGCGGAACTTCTGCCAGGTTGGAATCCAGAGCGCTGGGGTCTGCTTGAGACCCTGCGCGTCTGTCTGTGGATGACTCGCGAGGACTTGGGTCAGCCCAGTTGCGCCGAAGCGGTGGAGGCCCTCTTTGGCCACGCGGATGAGGGTGAGTGTCGTGCCCTTTATCGTGTCCTGCCCCTGCTGCCGGACCCTCTTCGTTTTCAATGGCGCATGCAGGAAGGCTGCCGCACCAACATAGTGCCGGTCTTTGAAGCGGTGGCCTGTGACAATCCTTATCCCGCGGCGTACTTCGAGGACGTGGCCTGGCGTCAGATGGCGATCAAGGCGCTCTTCTTGGATTCGCCTCTTTGGCGCGTGCATGGCCTGGATGGTCGGCTGGACGAGGATCTGGCACGCATGGCTTTGGATCTGGTGGAAGAACGCACCAGTGCAGGGCGCCCGATTCAGCCTGACCTGTGGCTTTGCCTGGGACCCTATGAGCAGGAGCGTGCCCTGCCCCTGATCGACCACGAAATCAACCATGGCACATCCGAAGGCCGCTGCGCAGGGATTCTTGCCCTCGGTCGAGCCCTGCAAGAGGGTAGGCTGGAGGCCTTCATCCGGGCCCAAGACCCCTTGCTCTCCCCCTGGGCGGAGGCCGCCCAGGCCGGCGACTGCTCTCAGGCGGCCTTCGGCCGACTTCCTGGGCGTGAGACTTCCAAATAATGAATCCCATGCGTTTTTTCGATCCCCACATTCACTGTACCAGCCGCACCACCAATGACTATGTGGCCATGGCCGAGGCAGGTATTCGCGCGGTGATCGAGCCGGCTTTCTGGCTGGGACAGCCGCGCACCACCTTGGGGGCTTTTACCGATTACTTCGCCAGCATCTTGGGTTGGGAACGATTCCGCGCCTCTCAGTTTGGCATCAGTCACTACTGCGCCATTGGCTTGAATTCCAAAGAAGCCAATGACGAAGGTCTGGCCAGGGAGGTCCTGGAGGTCCTGCCGAGTTATGCCCTCAAGGAGGGCGTGGTGGCCATCGGTGAGATTGGCTATGACGAGATCACCCCCGCTGAAGAGCGAGCCTACGAAGCCCAACTGAATTTCGCTGTCGAGAACGACATGGTGGTCATGGTGCACTCGCCCCATCGGGACAAGAAACGTGGCATCCAGCGTTCGATAGAAGTGGCGGCCAACTGCGGTGTCCCCATGAACAAGCTGGTCATTGACCACAACAACGAAGAGACCGTCAAGGACGTATTGGACTCCGGAGCCTGGGCGGCCTTCACGATCTATCCCCACACCAAGATGGGCAGCGCGCGCATGTGTGAACTGCTGCGGCAGTACGGGCCCGAGCGCATCATCGTGGACTCTTCAGCGGATTGGGGGGTTTCTGACCCCCTGGCGGTTCCGCGCACGGCGGCCATGATGGTGGAAAAGGGCATCGACCCCGAGGCTGTGCGTTTGGCCACCTGGCAGAATGCTTTGGACGCCTACGCCCAGTCTGGCCAGATCGATGTGCAGGCTCTGGAGGGCACCCTTGAAGTGGACCAGCGTCAGTTGTTTGGCGAGAATTCGGTTCTGCGCGGTCAAGAGCCGCGTGTGGACACGCCAGTGGTCAACTGAGCGGATTCGCGAGGGCCGGGACTCCTAGACAGGGAGCCCGAGCAGGCGCGCGATGTTGCCCCCGAAGATCTGGGAATGCTCATCGCTGCTGCCGCCGAGGTCGCGCACGATCAGGGACTGCTCGTTGAGCCGATCCTCGCGCCAGCCGCGCGGGAAGGTGCCCGAATCTGTGCCGAAGACTACCCGGCTGGGGGAGAAGGCATCGAGGGCTCGTTCGAACACATCCTTCAGGGTCAGGCTTTGGGGCTGGGTGCGAATCCAACCATTGGAGGAGGAAGAGTCTGTGTGGATGTTGCTGCACTGCATGCCCGCCATCAGGGTTTCACGAAACATGCCCGCACCGAAGTGGGGAATGATGAAATTGATCTCGGGGTGGCGGTCCGCAACGGGCACCAGAAAGAGCGGATTGGCCAGGCTGGGGTTGGCCGTACGCTTGAGGCCGAAATGATCCCGCAGGGGCACCGTGAACAGACCGCAGTGCACATAGCAGAGCCCGCCCACAGCGGCGACCTGCTCCAGGACGGGCGTGACGAGGGGATCGTCAATGCGGTAGCCGTGCTGAGCGGGGAAGAGCAGAATGCCACTGAGGTTTCGTTCCACCAGCAGGGCCTGCACTCCACCGGCGGCGTTTTCCATTTTGGGGTTGATGACCGCAACGCCGGAGAATCGGTCGGGGGCGGTGGCCACGGTTTCGGCAACGGTGGGGGACTCAGTCGGGTGGCTTGAAAAGATCACCAGGCGGTCGACCTTGGACTTTTGCATCTCCGTCAGCCACCGCTTGCGATGGACCGAGTCGTCCTGATCGGGCATCTGCACGCCGCTTGATTCCTGCACCTTTGCCATGCGCTGCTCAAGTGCGCCTTCCATGTGGCTTTCTTCCGCCAGAGCCTTGAAGAAGGGAGCCGAGAACCAGTGGCAGTGGGCGTCGATGAGGGGGAGCTTGGCCATCAGGAGGGGATGATAGGGGATCCACTTGGACGGCCGGCAGCCTTTTGGAGAGTTCTCCCGGGGGCTGCACAGGCCGGGCTTTTGTGTGTCAGTTCAGTAGCAGTGGGCACCTGCGCTCTGACTCGCTACTATCTCGCCCCTATGGAACATTGGGGCCTCGATCTGGCCAAGGAGGACTTCAAATTCTCTGCGGCTCACTTTCTGATCTTTCCTGACGGGAGCGCTGAGCGCTTGCACGGGCACAACTATCGGGTCTATGTGGAGATCGATGGGGGCCTCGACGAACACGGACTGGTACTGGACTTCAAGCAGGTCAAGCCGGTGGTGCGCGAGTTGTGCAACTTTCTCGATGAGCACCTGCTGGTGCCCGGAGAGCATGGGGAACTTCGGGTCTCTGATGTGGGCGCTGGTCACAAAGAGGTGCGCTACCGAGAGAGCCGCTATACCGTGCCGGAAGGGGACCTGATCGTGCTGCCGATCAACAACACCTCATCTGAGAACCTCGCCACCTGGTTCGGCCGACGCCTGCTCGATGAACTTGGCCGGCGCTTTCCCAAGGTGAAAGTGCAACGGATCAAGGTGGGGGTGGAGGAGACCAGGGGCCAGCGCGGCGTGTACCGTCACTTGTCGACGGATTGAGGCGCTGCGGTCAATTGGGCCAGGGAGTTTTCTGCCTGTCGCTCGCGCAGGGATTCCAAGAGGGAGTCGACTCCCACCAGAGAGATCGTGGGACCGCCCAGAAGTTCCAATTCAGCCACCAGGCCCTCGGGCCAACCAGCTTCAAGGTCCTCATTGACGAGCCATGAGTAGAGCGCATCCACGGCGAAGTTCGGGTACATCTGCACCAGTTCGCGTAGTTCCTCGGGACCCATCTGTTCCACCGCTGCCCTACGCCAGGCCAGGGTTTCGTCTTCGAGCTCAGCGGCTTCGAGCAACCAGGCCGGGGGCACTTCGTCCAGGTCCTCGGTCTCAGCCCGCTGGCAGAGGTCTCTGATTCCCTCAAGCCCGATGTTGGCCGTGGCCCGTTCCATGACCAGGAAGGCCAGGCCATAGAAACCACGCTTGGTTCCGCTGGTCAAGGCTGTGCTGGAGAGGCCTGCTTCGACTTCGAAGACTTCCTGCTGGGGGCTATCGCCCTGGTCTTCACCGGAAAGTGTCACCCGTGCCAGCCACTGGCGTTGGTCGTCCGGCCAGGAGAGCCGCAGTTCGAGCTTGAGGCCGCCGCAGGCCAGGGCCGCTGAACAGAGGCGCCCCGCACGCAAGCGGGAAGCACCCTGTGGGCAAAGCCTGGCGCTGACCAGATCGCAGAGGCCTTCCTCCAGAGTGCCGGGCAGCATCTGCCAGGGTTCATCGAGGGCCGCGTGGGCCAGCTCGTGGGCCAGGGTTCGTTCCAGGTTGTCCGCGTTGCGGGCCAGCAGCACCCGGTGGTGGTGTTCGCTCCAAAGACCTTCCGCGTCATCCACCTGACTTCCCGGGAAGGCGTAGAGTCGGGGTTGCCCTTGGATCCAGACCTCCAGATCATCGGGCAGGCTTGAGTTGGGCAGCAGGGCTTCGAGCCTGGGGCCCAGGGAGTCGAGCATTGCGGAGATGCGCAAGGCTTCCAGTTGGTCGGCCGCACGCACGATCCCCTCGGCAGCCTGCACCCGACTCGCGGGGGGCTGCACCATGCAGGCACCCATCAGGGCGGCTGCCGCCAACAGGGGGGCTTTGGATCGGGTGCGCAGGTTCACAGGAAAAGGTACCCCCGCATCCGTAGGAGGGCCGTGGAGGGGGGCATTTGGGGTCCAAATCGGTACAGGGGGGTCTCCCTGGCTGGTCGGGGGCGCTATCGTGCTGCCTCCCATGGATCCCCTTCCGCCCCCCTCCGCCGACCTTGACCTGCACCGGGCCGGTGAACTCATGCACGCCCATTGGGGCCTGGAGGGGGCCCTCAAGTCCCTGACGAGCTACGAGGACCGCAACTTTGCTCTGCTTGATGGGGCCGGGGAGCCAAGCCATGTGTTGCGGGTCCAAAACGCTGGAAATCGCGCGCGCTTGCAGTTGGAGGCCATGATTCTGCGCTGTCTGGCGCGAGAGCTGCCGGGGGTGGCGCCGGAGCTGGTGCCGACTTCCGCTGGTGATGATTGGGTCGAATTCAACGGTACCGACGGGCGCCTGCATCTGGCGCGCATGATGAGTTGGGTGCCGGGGCCGCTGCTGGCTGACCTCAAGGGGCGCAACCTTGAAACCTGGTTCAGTCTTGGGGAACTGCTCGGTCGTGTGGACCGTTGTCTGGCGGAGTTGCAGGTGGATGCGGGCGCCGGGCAACACAGCTGGACCATGGAGGCCACGAGCCAGCTTGCCGCATTGCTGCAGCACGAACCGGACCCAAAAATCCGCAGCATGTTCGAGGCCGTGCTGTTGATGTACGGGGGCAGGGTGCAAGGGGTGATCGAAGAGCTACCCCAGCAGCTTCTGTTCTATGACGCCAACGAGTTCAACCTGACTGGCGTGGAGACCAGAGACGGCGCTCGGGTCACGGGCCTGTTTGATCTGGGGGATGCGGCAGTATCCGCGCGCGTCGCGGAGGTAGGCATCGCTGTGGCCTATGCCATCCAGTTGAGTGAGGATGATCCTCTTCCTGTGGCTCTGGCTTTGGTGCGTGGTTACCACCAGAGTTTTCCTCTGCACCTTGAGGAGCTTGATCTGGTGCTGCCATGCGCTGCGGCACGCTTGACCATGAGCCTCATGCACGGTCGGGCCGCGCGGGAGGCGGACCCGCACAATTTGCACTTGACCCAGCACACAGGCGATGGAGTCCTGGCGTTGGAGGCCTTGCTTGCGATTCAACCCGAGCAGGGCGCCCATCATCTGGGGGTCGGGTTGGGGTTGCTGTCAGGGAGCAGGTCTCCTGGCCCAAGGGACAGGGCAGATCTGCTGGCAGCCCGCGCGGCGGTGCTCAATCCAGCGCTTTCTCTCTCCTACGACGAACCCCTCACCATCCTGCGAGGAACCCGGAGCTACCTCTTCGACGCCGAGGGAAGAGCCTTTCTTGATTGCGTCAACAACGTCTGTCATGTGGGGCACTGCCACCCACACGTGGTGAGTGCCCTCGCCAATCAAGCTGCAAGCCTGAACACGAACACGCGCTATCTGCACCCGGGGCGGCTGGCCTACGCCCAGCGCCTAGTGGACCTTTTTCCTGATCCCCTCGACACGGTTCAGTTGGTGAACTCCGGCTCTGAAGCCACCGAGCTGGCCCTGCGAATGGCCCGGGCGGCCACGGGGGCGGAGCATTTCCTGGTGCTCGGGGGTGGCTACCACGGCAACAGCCAAGGGGCCGTGGCCGTCAGTCCCTATAAGTTCAACGCGCCCGGCGGCGGGGGCGCACCGCACTGGGTGCATGAGTTGCCCTGCCCCGATCCTTATGCGGGCCTGCACCGGGGACCGCATGCAGCCGAGGCCTACGCTGCCAGCGTGGAACAGGCCTGCCTTGACATCGAAGCAGGAGGCGGGCGTGTAGCCGCGCTCCTGGCCGAGCCCCTGATCGGTTGTGGTGGTCAGGTGGTGCCCCCCAAGGGGTGGTTGAGTCGCGCCGCCGCTCTGGTGCGCAGCCACGGCGGCCTGTGCATCGTGGACGAGGTGCAGGTGGGATTTGGCAGGGTGGGGGACGGTTGGTGGGCCTTTGAGCAGGAGCCCTTTGTGCCGGATATGGTGACCCTGGGCAAGCCCATGGGCAATGGTCATCCCATGGGAGCGGTCATTGCGACTGGCCCGGTGGCCCAGGCCTTTGGCCAGGGTCCCGAGTACTTCAACACCTTTGGGGGTAATCCGGTTTCTTGTGCCGTCGGCATGGCTGTGTTGGATGTGATCGAGCAGGAGGGCTTGATCGCCAAGGCCGCCGAAGTGGGTGCGCATCTTTCACAGGGCTTGTGTCAGTTGGCCCAAGACTTCCCCGTACTGGGGGATGTGCGCGGCCGCGGCCTCTACCTGGGGGTGGCTTTCGTGCGCGACGCCGAGACCCGCCTGGGGGATCCCGAGCGATTGGCTCGGGTGGTGGCCAGGGCAAGGCAGGCGGGTGTGCTGCTGGCGATCGATGGGCCCGGGCACGATGTGCTCAAGATCAAGCCGCCGCTTGTCTTTTCGATAGCAGACGCGGACCTGGCGCTGGCGGTTCTGCGCCGGGCCCTTGAGCAGACCGCCTGAGCCCGCCGATCCCCGCCCAGAAACTCAGCGCGCCCCTGCAAAAGGCGCGCAGTGCTCACAGGCGCAGTCGGGGTCAAACCAGATCGTCGCCTCGGGTTCTTTCCCGGTGGCATACCCAAGGGCATTCAGGTCCTCTGCCTGCTCAGGCGTGATGGCTTGGGAACTTCCCAGGCCATCTTCCGGGGCACTGGTCAGCCACTGCACCACGCGTTTGCGTAAGACCTTTACCCGTTCCGGCTGGGAGGCGGACAGATCCTGCAGGCAGCCGGGATCCGCATTCAGATCAAAGAGCTCAAAGGTGTGCTTGGTACGCCACTCTTTGAGGGACCACTCCTTGTGGTCCTTGAGTTGCAGAATGAAATACCACTTGCCGATGCTGATGGCGGCGCTCATGCCGTGTGCGGCGAGCAGCATGCGCGGCCCCTTGTCGGGTTTTTCCAGCAGTCCCCGCAGGTCCTGGCCGGGAAAGCCCGCCGATCCGATTCCCGCGGCGGCCAGCAGGGTGTGGGCCACATCGTATTGGCGCGAGGCACCGCTGAAGATCTTGCCCTGGGCCACGCCGGGCCCCGCCAGGATCAGGGGCACATGCACCGAAGAGGGGTAGAGTTCCGCGTGGTCGAACCACACGTCGTGTTCGCCAAAACACTCCCCGTGGTCCGCGGTGAAGGCTATCAGTGCCCCTTCCATGCGCGGGATGCTGAGCATTTTGCCAACGGTCTGGTCCACATAGTCCACACCACCCCGGTACTGGGCGCGCGCATAGGCCGGGTCGCGTAGGTCGCGCAGGTGTGCGGGCGGGCTGATGCTGGCGGGGTAGCCCAGGGGCAAGGCTGGGTCGAAGGCATCAGTGCCCTCGGGCCAGTACCTGTTGCTGAATGGGGCCGGGGGTTCGTAGGGCGAGTGTGCGTCGAACACATGCAGCCAGACAAAAACAGGTTCGCCGTCGGCCTCGGCCAGCCAATGGCTGAGGCGCTCCGCCGCGATCCCACCGTGGCGCTGATTGCGTACCGGCGCGTCCAGTCGGTCGAAGCCCTGGCCCAAGCCGCTCTCCGTGTGCTGCAGATGGAAGGCGCTGACGGCGGCAAAGCAGCGATATCCCGCTTCACTGAAGCGTTCGGCCAGGGTCTCGGCTTTGGGCAGGAGCGGTGAGTGGTTGTTCAGGATGCGGGTTTCCCGGGGGGTCAGTCCGGTCATCAGGGAGACATGCGAGGGGTTGGTCACGTTGGTGGCGGTCAGGGCGTCCTCAAAGAGGATTCCGCGCGCAGCCAGGGCGTCCAGGTTCGGCGTCTGCACCAGGGAACCGCTGCCCAGGTGGTCCGCCCGGTGGGTATCGCTGGTGATCAGGAACACGGTGGGAGCGTCCTGACCCTGGACCGAGACCAGGGGTTCGGCCACAAAAGCCCAGCCCTCGTCTTTGCACTCGGGATGCACCAGCATGCGGAACTCCACGCGCACTTCACGCCCCGCGTACTCGGCCAGATCCAGGAACTGGTTGTGCCAGGTCAAGGGAGCCTGCATGCGGTTTTCCAGGCTGTAGCGTGCGATCTGGGGCTCCATTCCCTGACTGCGGACATGGACGGCGATGGACGGGACCTGATTTGGCCGTCGCAAGATCGGAATCATCGCCAGGCTGAAGCGCAAGCGCGCCCGTTCGGGGACCTTGAATGCGGCGGTCAGGGGCGTGTGCGTTGCCACAGGCCAACCGGCGCGTGCTTCGCTGCCCAGGGAGAGCATGGCCGCCCCGGCGGTCGTGCTTGGTGCGAATTTCTCAAGGGGATTGCGCAGGATCGCCATGGAGGTGACCGCCATCATGGTGGTCAGGCCCCTGGATTCGATGCGAATGCGGTTGATGTGCTTGAGTTGTCCGCGCAGGGCGGGCAGGGGAAAGAGGAAGTGCACCGGGCCAACTGGCGTGGAGGAGCACTCGACCCAGCGACTGTGGGTGACCAATTGCTCGTCCCGTAGGATCGACACGCGCAGCAACTCGGGCAGGGCGCCAAAAGTGTCCACGCCGACCACTACTGAATTGAAGCTGCCTGGATCGATTGATTTCTTGAGGGTCACGGTCAGGGGTTCGCTGCCCTCCGCAACCATGGCAGGAATGCGGTTGGCGGGCAGCCGGTCGGCGGCATCGGGACCCGCAACCACCTTGATGAACTCTCCGCGTTTGGTGCCTGTGGCTCCCCAGTCGGGATCGTTCTTCTTGGGGATGAACTCTGCCACCGTCACGGGCTGGGCAACCGGGGGCGCGTCGAAGGTCGTCAGCTCAAGGTGCTGTACATGCCCCGGACCCGCGGGCAGTCCTGTGGATTCCTGGCCGCAGGAGGCGAGGGTGAACAGGGCGACGGTGAGCATCAGGGCTCGGCGGTCCCGCGCGGACAACCAACTGCGCAATAGGATCATGGTTGTCGCTCCATGATGTCCTCTACGGTCAGCTCGACCGGCAGCCAGGGTTTTTCTGATTCCAGGGACTCCACGCCGGTGGAGTATCCCAGGGCGGACAGCTCTGCAATCTCGGCGGCGCTGGTGTTGCGCATGGCCACGATGGGGTCGTGCTCTCGCTGGCGCAGCCAGGCCATCAGCTGCTCCAGCATGCTCCTGGTCCTGGCTTTTTCCTGCTCTTGCAGATTCGTCCCGCAGAGGGGGTCCTGTGTCAGATCGTGCAAGGACACATGCCAGAGGGGCACCCTGCCGAGGAGGGGTTGCCGTTGCGATCGCAATTGCAGGAGCAGGTGCCAGTTGTCGGCAGTCAAGGACGCGTTGAAGCCATGGGCGCCCAGCGCGAAGAAGGGCTCCTGTGGGGCTCCTTCATCGGCTTCAAGGTGACGCAGCAGGTTGCGTCCTGGGTAGTCAGCTCCATACAGACCTGACAGGTCGAGCAGCGTGCGTCCGATGTCCAGTTGATCCACCGAGCGCTCGACCCGCACTCCTTCGGGGACCTGGTCCCCGGCCAGGATCAGTGGCACATGCAGGGTCGAGGGCGTCAACGAACGGTGATCAAAGCGACTGAGGATCCCGTCCAGTTCTTCTCCGTGGTCCGCGGTGAAGGCTACCAGTCCCTGCTGCACCCTCGGGTGGCGCAGCAGACGACCCAGTTCCTTGTCGAGGTAACTGACCTCTCCCCGGTAGAGGGCCGCGGGCCAGTCCGTGCGGCGCAGATCTTTGAGCCGTGGGGGATAAGTTCCCGGGGTCCAGTTGTGCGGCGGCAGGCTTGGGTCAAAGGGGTCGAGGCTTGCATCCCAATAGCGGGCAGCGAACTCCGACGGTGGCTCGTAGGGGTCGTGGGCGTCAAACAGGTGCAGCCAGATGAACACCGGCCGCCCGGCAGCCTCGTCCAACCACTGCTGTACCTGCTCAACGGGAATTTCTGCCCGGGGCGGACGGCCGAGCGGGGCCCAGACCTTGTCAAAGCCCTGGGCGATGTGGGTGCCCAGGGGACCCAGGTGACGCACGGTGACCACAGCGATGGTCCACCAGCCCTGCTGCCGATAGGCCTCTCCCAGGGTCCAGGCTTCATCCACCATGCGCTCGGTATTGGTCAGCACCCGGCCATCGCGCGGATGGATGCCCGTCAGGATCGCAGCGTGGGAGGGCGAGGTGACATTGGTGGAGGAATAGGTGCGCTCAAAGAACATCCCGCGCTGACCCAGGGCATCGAGGCTCGGGGTGCTGACGTCGACTCCCAGATTCGCACAGCCCAGATGGTCTCCGCGGTGGGTGTCGCTGGTGATCAGAAGGGCCAGGGGCGGCGACTTTCCGGCGTCCAGCACGGCCAGATTGGTCAGGGCGCAGGCGCCCAGTTCGGCCTGCTCTTGCTTGAACAGGAAAGAGACCCGGGCCTCCAGACCCGCATACTTCGCAAGGTCAACCTCCAGGTCCTGGAAGGGGTGGTCCTTGCGTGCAAGATCCAGGCTGCCGACTGCATCCGAAAAGCCCTGGCCGCTGATCGTGACTTCCAACCTGGGATCTTCGCCGCGAGTGCGGGCCGCTTTGAGCATGCCCGCCGAAGCGATCAGGGTGGATCCGGACTTGATGGGTCCCAGGGGACAGCTCACCTTGAGATCCTGGGGCAGTCCCCAGCCCATGCGGGCTTCTTCCCCGATGGCAATCGTACCGGCGGGGCCATCGAGCGGCGGATAGTGGGCGCTGGCGGGTCGCTGCCAGAAGTCCACATGCTGGATTCCGCTGGGTCCGCCCTGAATCGAGATGCGCAATTCCGTGAAGGGTTTCGAGGTGGGCAACTTGGGTGCGTCGAAGATCAGGGACTGGTTGCTGCCCAGGGGCAGGGCGATCTGCGCCTGAAGGGGCACCTCTCGTCCGGCGGCAGAGATCAGACTGAGATCCACCCGTTGCTTGGTACCTTGAAAAACACCTTCCACCACGATGCGATTGAAACCCGGTTGCAGTGGACCGGGCACAATCAGGGAGCCTCCCTTGGCGGTGGGCAGAACCAGACGCTGGTTGCCATAGCGCGGAGTTGCTTCGCCTTCCACAGTAGCCTTCCAGACCGCTGGATCGGAGGGCGCCTCCAGGCGCGCGATCAGGGTCGGCTGGTGCGAGGGCGTGAAGTCTTCGAATGGCCGGGGCCACAGATAACGCACCTCGCCCGGACCGGCGCCCGTGGTTGCCTCGTCTGAGCCACATGCCACCAGACCGAGACCTCCCAAGAGAAGAGCTGCCACCCAGAGAGCACCCTTGCAGCAGGCAGCCACACGGGGCGGGACTGGGGTGGGAATGGAATGACGCATGCTGTGCCCGCGCGGGGACGGGAACCAGAAGTCTATCGGCTCTTCCCGGCGAGTTCTCGGGGGCGCTGGAGCGTTTTTCTGCTCGCGCATGTCCCTGCGTCAGTTCTCCGGGGGGCCTGCAACCGCCTTGGTTGTCTTCGAGGGCATTGTGTGCCCTTGCTTGACAAGCCTCTGGCAGCAGGATCAGGGCAGTAGGGTCTTCAGACCTCGGGTCTCTGCGCGGGTCGCTTTCAGCGCCTGGATCCTATCCCCGGGAGCGGAGTCCGCCTCCGGGTTGTACCCGGGCAAGGGGAAGGTCTCAATCCGCAGGATCCAGTCCCCGTCCTCGAAGGGGGCAAAGACCGCCAGTTGGAAGGGGCCCGCGTGATTCACCTCGAAGATCGCGGTCTCCACATCCCCAGAGGTCTGCCAGACGAGGGAGTAGGTCTCGCTGGTGGGGTCCCAGACCGCCAGATCAAAATCGAGGTACTCGAATTCCCCCTCAAGGGTGACGCAGATCTCCATGGGGCTTTCGGCGATGAAGCCCAGATGATCGGTCAGATCGAAACCTGGAGCCGTCTGCACCGAGCCCACCAGGTCCAGGACCATGCAGGATTCCAAGGGATCGAAGACTTGGGTCTCCCAGGGCTGATCGTTGGGTTCGACCTCTTGCAGGACGGTGATGCCCACACCGGGATCGGTCAAGTGGAAGTCCATTCCGCAGGAGGAGAGCAGACTGCTGAGCAGGACGATGGTTGCGTTTGTTCTTGTCATCGCTTGAAGGGGTTTGGGAAAGGGATGGACACCGCCGGCAGCACACCAGGGGCCGTTGGTGAAAGTCGGAAGCCGCCGGAGGTGTCCATTGGTCTTGAAGTCAACTTGCATGCCAACCCCCGCGGAGAGGCTGCGGGCGGGGGAGGCCGGCTGCCTGTGGACTCTCCCGAGTACACCTTGGGTTCCTCTCCAGGGCTCAGGTCATGAGCACCCTGGACGCGCAGCTTCTGACCTTGGGATCGATGCTGAGCCGGGATGTGTTGCGGCCCGCGTCCGATGGGCGCACCGAGGTGCGGCGGGGGAGGTTGTTTGGCTTGTTGATTGCGGTGGCGGTTCTTGTGCTCTGGCGGTTTGTGCCGGGATCGATTTTTTCCCTGGCGGTGGTGGCGTTTTCTGGTTACGTGACCCTCTTCCCGCTCTTGCTGCTGGGCTTGCGATGGCAGCGCTGCAGCGCCATGGGGGCTTTCTGGGGAATGGGGCTCGGAAATCTGATGCTCTGGTGGTGTCTCGGCCAGGCTGAGGCCCGGCTCCGGCGAGCCATGACATCCGTGTTCTGGGGGCTTCTGCCGGCGGCTTGGGGATTCCTCGCGGCCCTTTTAGGGACCGTGGCCGGGAGTTGCTGGCGGCCGAGATGAGGTTGTTGCGCGCCGTCCCGGTTGACCGCTTTTGTTGGCCACCCATTGCCCGGGCTGTCCTGTTTTGCCGTGCTGCCCTGTTTCACCGTGCGGTCCCAGGCCTTCCTCTGGCATGATGGCCCTCGCGCTCCGGCGCAATGAGCCGTCATGACCACCACGCGCCACACTTCCGAGCCCCAGAACATCCCCGTGGGTGCGGCCGCTCCGCGGCTCTGCGTGGTGACCTTTGGCTGCCAGATGAACAAGTATGATTCGTCTCTGGTGGAGGGGCGCTTTCGCAGGTCGGGTTATGGCACCACTTCATCGGTGGAGGACGCCGACGTGGTCATCTTCAACACCTGCAGCGTGCGCGACCACGCAGAGGAGCGCACCTGGAGCTGGGTGGGAGAACTCAAGCAACTCAAGAAACGCCGCCCGGACATGGTCATCGGTTTGATGGGCTGCATGGCCCAACGGGTGGAGAAAGAGGCTTTCAAACGCGCCGCGCACATCGACCTGGTGGCGGGGACACGCCAGTTCCAGCACCTGCCTCAAATGGTGGAAGAAGTGCGCGCGCGACGGGCGGATTCCAGTTTGAGCCGCAGCGATGAACGGGTGGCTTTCACCGACATGGCGGCGGAGGTGCCCGTGGATCGCACGGGCGAGATCTGGACCGGAGGCAGGCAGGCTTATATGGCGGTCATGCGTGGCTGCGCCTTGTCCTGCACCTATTGCGTGGTACCCATGACCCGTGGCGGGGTGCAGAGCCGTTCGATTCCTCAGCTGGTGGAAGAGGCCCGCTGGCACGCGGACCAGGGTGTCAAGGTGCTGACTTTGCTGGGACAGACCGTGAACAGCTACGGCGAGGATTTTTCCGTGCCCCTGGAGGGCGAGCCCAGCGGCACGGGCCGTCAGGGTCGTGAGGGTCTTGGCGATCTCCTGCGCGCCCTGCAGGAGGTGCCCGGGCTGGAGCGAATTCGCATGATCACCTTGCATCCCTCCTATGCGACCCGCGCCCTGGCGGAAGCGATGCGAGATTGCGACAAGGTGGACCGTTTCCTGCCCCTGCCCGCCCAGGCCGGGAGCGATCCGGTCCTGAAGCGCATGAAGCGGGCCTACAACTTGGACCTCTATCGCAAGCGTGCGGACACCCTGCGCTCTGTGCTGCCGGATCTGGAACTGGGCAGCGATTGGATCGTGGGTTTCTCGGGGGAGACTGAAGAGGACTTCGTCGGTTCCCAGCGCTTTCTCGAAGAGCAGCAGTTCATTGTCAATTACATCTTCAAGTATGACGAGCGCCCTCTCACCAAGGCGGCTGGTTTTCCTGATGATGTGCCGGAGGCAATCAAGAAGGAACGCCACAAGCGCCTGATGGAAACTTCGGAGCGCGTGCAACGGGCGCGCTTTGAGCAATGGTGCGGGCGTACGGAGCAGGTGTTCCTGGAGGCCGTTTCCCCCCGTGACGCAAACATTCTCCAGGGCCGTTCGGTGCATGGTTTGTCCGTGTCCGTGGCGGGGGGCGAAGAACTGCTGGGCACCAAGGTGCCCGTGATCCTGGACGAGTGCACCGCCTATGGTTTCTCTGGTCGTCTCGCAAAGGACACGGCGAGCGAGGACCTGGCATGCAAGGACACAGTGCGCAAGTGAGGTCCTGTCGTCCGCTCGGTGTCGCCCTTCTGTTGGGGTTCAGCGCATCTTGCGAGAACGAGGGCCCAGAGTTTCCCTATGGAATGACCGAGGTCTCCTACCTGGCGGGTTTGGGGCAGCTGCCTTCCCACAGCAACCGCGACCCCGCGGCCCTGATCGAGGTCAAGGGCGGGGGGCTGGCCTTGATCGACGGAGACGGCGACGGAGACCTGGATCTCTTTCTGCCCGCTTGTGGGGGCAGCGTCACGGATCCCGACATGAGTAGCGGCGGGCGTTACATGGAGAACCTGGGTCGGCTCAAGTTTCGCGATGCCACCCAGGCCAGTGGTCTTTCCTTCTCGCGCTGGAGTTTCGGCACAGCGGTGGGGGATGTGAACGGGGACGGCCTGGATGATCTCTTCGTCTGCGCCCATGGTCCCAACTCGCTTTTCTTGCAGCAGGTCGGCGGCGGCTTCCGCGATGCCAGCGCTTCTTCGGGTCTCGCTCAGACATCCGTCTGGAGCACTGCGGCATCCTTCGGCGATTTCGACGGAGACGGTGACCTGGATCTCTATGTCGCCAACTATGTGCAGTTCGACCCCGAGTCCCTGCCCAAGCCGATGATGTTTCGTGGGGCCGAGGTCTTTGGAGGACCGCTGGGTCTTTCTGCGGAACCCGACGAGGTCTACCTCAATGAAGGCGACGGTTCTTTTGTCCCCGCCTCGCTGGGCTTTGCCGCCGTGAAAGCCGCCTATGGCCTGGGCGTGGTCAGCGCCGACTTCGACGGCGATGGCACTCAGGAGATTTTTGTGGGCAACGACTCTGGCCCCAACTTCTTCTTCCAGCGGGGCGCTGACGGATTATTCAGCGAGAACGGTCTCACAAGCGGTATCGCTTTTGACGAGAACGGCCTGGGGCAGGCCACCATGGGCATTGCTTTGGGCGATGTGAACCGCGATGGCCGACCCGATGTGTTCACCTCCAACTTCATGGGGGATCGCAACACCCTGCACCTGAATCTAGGGGACCTGTTTTTTGATGATGCCACCCGGCGCTGGGGCCTGGGTCAGATCTCGGTGCCCTATCTTGGTTGGGCCACGACCTTCCTGGACATGGACTGCGATGGCACGCAGGAACTGCTGGTCTTCAATGGTCATGTGTATGGTGAGACCATCTGCCGTCAACAGGGCTGGAGCCAGCGCCAGCCGGCGCTCCTGTTCCGCCAGGTGGAGAACCGCTTCGAACCCATTCACGCGGCCGAGGCAGGGGACTGGGTCCAGCAGCAGGGTATTGAGCGTGGAGCGGTGTGCGCGGACCTCGACCGGGACGGGGATATGGATCTGGTGGTACGCGACCTGACAGGATCGGTGCGCCTGCTGCGTAACGACGCTGCTCCCGGCAGGGGCATCTTGCTCTCCCTGCAGCAACCAGGGTCCATGAACCGCCGCGCCATCGGCTCGCGGGTCGCCCTTCTGGGCGGGCCCCGGCCCCAGTACCGCTGGATCACTTCGTCGGGCACCTATCAATCCGCAAACGCCCAGGAGGCCCAGTTCGGAACCGGGTCCCACAAGGGTCCCTTCCAGGCCGAGGTCACCTGGCCTGATGGTTCCTCGGAACGCTTTCCCGCTCTGATGCCCGGTATGAACTTTGTCCTTGTGCGGGGGTCTGGAGAATGAGGGCCGGTTTGATTGTCTTTCTCTCCTTCGCCCTGCTCGCAGGTCTGGTGCTGATCTTCGTTCAGCCAGGCCAGCAGGATCCCAGCCCGGAACCCACCGATCCCGCCATCGCTCTTCTGGCTGGCGCGAGGGCCGAGTTGCTGGGCCAGCCGCGCTCCCCCTCTTCAGGACGGGCTCCCCTTGCGGCGGCCCGCAAGCATCTTTCCGCTGGTCGCCCGGAGCGCGCCCGCGAGTTGATCCTGGGCGAGCTCGAAGGGGCCTGGTCTGCGGAAGCCTATTACCTGCTGGGTATTCTCGAATCTCGGGCCCGACTCTGGCAGCGAGCGGTGGAAGCTCTGGAACGATCGCTTGCCCCGGGTGCGCGTTATCCGGAAAAATCCATCGCCCCCTTCCGGCTGGGCCGCGCGCTGGAAGAAACCGGTCGCATTCCCGCTGCACGAGTTGCGTATCGATTGGACCATGATCTTTCGGGCGATGGCGAGGCCCTCTTTCGCCTGGGCCTGCTCGATATCGAAGCAGGCCAGTTCGCTCAGGCCAGGACCCAGCTGGAAGACGCCCTGCGTCGCTTCACCCAGGGCCCCGACCGAGCCCGCACCTTCGCTGCCCTGTCCGATATCTGCCTTGAAGGCGATGACCTTGCTGGTGCCCGCAAACTGCTCGAAGAGGCGGTTGCCCTGCGTCCGCATCCCGAACTCCTGCACCGTCTCGCGCGGGTCTGTCGGAGGATGGGGGATGGGGAGGCTGCGGACAGGCACACTCTGGCTGCGCAGGGCTTGCAGGGGGGCTGAGCGAGGGCCCTGGAGGGAAAATTCGGACAAGAGTGTCCTCAAGCAGGTGGATTGTGGTCTCTTGGGGGCAACGGGTTTTTTGCGATTGCGAGGTGCGCGCCTTTGGTGGGCACTCCTTTCCCCGCTTGCCTGTTTCCATGGTGATCACTCCCCATCTTGCTGTCCGTGCTCTGTCTGCGGCTTCTCCCTTGTTGCTGGCGGGGGTGGTTGGGGCGCAGGGCTTTGGAGGGGATCAGGTGATTTCGACCGCATTGGATGGAGCCTTCTCGGTCCACGCCACGGATCTCGACGGAGATGGCGATCAGGATGTGCTTTCGGCTTCCGTTGAAGACAACAAGATCGCCTGGTATGAGAACCTCGGCGCTGGCGTGTTCGGGCCACAACAGGTGATCACAACCTCTGCGCATTTCGCCAACGAGGTCTACGCCGCAGACCTGGACGGCGATGGTGACGCGGATGTGCTCTCGGCTTCGTACTGGGACTCCAAGCTCGCCTGGTATGAAAACCTTGGGGGTGGGGCGTTTGGAGGTCAACAGGTGATCACGATGCCCAACACTGTAGCTGGGGTCAAATCGGTCTACGCCGCGGACCTTGACGAAGACGGTGATACGGATGTGCTGCTGGCTTCCTTTGCTGACGACAAGGTGGCCTGGTATGAGAACCTTGGAGGCGGCGTGTTTGGACCGATCCAGCTGATATCGAGCGTGGCTCTTGGGGCCGAGTCGGTCTATGCCACGGACCTGGACGGGGACGGCGATCAGGATGTGCTTTCGGCGTCCTTTCGTGACGACAAGATCGCCTGGTATGAGAACGATGGGGGTGGAGGCTTCGGGCCGCCACAGGTGATCACGACTGCTGCGGATGGGGCCTGGTCGGTCTTCGCCACGGATCTCGATGGAGATGGCGATCAGGATGTGCTTTCGGCTTCCGCAAATGACGACAAGATCGCCTGGTATGAGAACCTGGGGAGCGGGGTCTTCGGGGCGCAACAGGTGATCTCGACTGCCATGAACGCGGCCGTCTCGGTCCACGCCACGGACCTCGACGGAGATGGCGATCAGGATGTGCTCTCGGCTTCCATACTTGACGACAAGATCGCCTGGTATGAGAACCTAGGAAGCGGGGTCTTCGGGGCGCAACAGGTGATCACGACTGCGGCCGACGCGCCCTATTTCGTCTACGCTGCAGACCTCGACGGAGACGGCGATCAGGACGCGCTCTCGGCTTCCTACCTGGACGACAAGATCGCCTGGTATGAGAACCTGATGCCCCATGACTGCAACGCTGATGGGCTGCATGATCTGGTCCAGATCCAGAACAACCCCGGCCTCGACATGAATGGGGACGGCTTGTTGGACGAATGCGTTCCGGCCAGCTACTGCACGGGCGGTATCAACTCGTCAGGAGCAGGCGGCAGTATCATGGCGCTCGGTTCCCCGCAGCTGGTCCTGAACAATCTCACCCTGCATGCCAGTGGGCTGCCCACTCAGCAGTGGAGCTACTTCCTCATGTCGCAGAATCAGGCCAATGTCCCCAATTTTGGTGGCAGTCAGGGAGTCTTGTGTCTGGGTGCTCCCATCGTGCGCTTTGTCATGTCCGGCACCGGACAGGTGGGCCAGACCACTGTTGGCGGAACACGCACCTACGCGGTTGACTTCCTGAACCTGCCCTCTGGCGTCGTATTCATGCCCGGCGAGACCTGGAACTTTCAGCTCTGGTACCGGGACCTGAACCCCGGCGCGACTTCCAACACCACCAACGGCGTGACGGTGATGTTCCGTTAGGGGGCACGGGGGAGTAGCCAGGAGAAACCGCCCTGCCGCAAGGGCAGCTTGGGGTAGTTGCGGCAGGGGTCCAGAAAGGGAAACCTGGAAAGAGTGTCCTGGAACGGGGGAGTTGTTGTTTCATGGAAGGAACAGGCTGCCCGCGTCTTTGAGGCGGGGCGTCTAGTGTCCTTCTTTCTCTGCTTGCTCCTGGCTGGTTCCATGTTGATTTCTCCCCGCTTTGTTTTTTGTGCTTTGAGTGTTTGTTCTCCTCTGTTGTTGATGGGGCTGGCTGGGGCGCAGGGTTTTGGGGTAAGGAACGTGATTACAACTTCTGCGGATTTTGCCCTGTCAGTCTACGCCACCGACCTCGACGGTGATGGCGACGCGGATGTGCTTTCGGCTTCCGTTCTTGATGACAAGATCGCCTGGTATGAGAACCTCGGGGGTGGGGCCTTCGGGCCGCAGCGGGTGCTCACGACTGCTGCGGATGGAGCCCTGTCGGTTTTCGCTACAGACCTTGACGGAGATGGCGATGCGGATGTGCTCTCGGCTTCTTGGCAGGATGACACAATCGCCTGGTATGAAAACCTGGGAAGCGGGGCGTTCGGGGTGGCACAAGTGATCACGACTGGTGCGAATGGGGCCAACTCGGTCTACGCCACCGACCTCGACGGAGATGGCGATGCTGATGTGCTCTCTGCTTCCTTTCAAGACGACAAGATCGCCTGGTATGAGAACCTCGGGGGCGGTGCCTTCGGGGCAGTCCAAGTGATCACGACTGCTGCGGATGGAGCCTACTCGGTCTACGCCACAGACCTCGACGGAGATGGCGATGCGGATGTGCTCTCGGCTTCAACAATTGACGACAAAATCGCTTGGTATGAGAACCTCGGAGGCGGTGCCTTCGGGGCGCAACAGGTGATCACGACTGCTGCGAATGGGTCCACCTCCGTCTACGCCACGGACCTCGACGGAGATGGCGATGCGGATGTGCTCTCGGCTTCGACAGATGACAACAAGATCGCCTGGTATGAGAACCTTGGGACCGGTGCCTTTGGGACGCAACAGGTGATCACGACTGCTGCGAGTGGGGCCTGGTCAGTCTACGCCACAGACATCGACGGGGATGGCGATGCGGATGTGCTCTCGGCTTCCCCTCTTGACGGCAAGATCGCTTGGTATGAGAACCTTGGGGGCGGGGCTTTCGGCGCGAGCCAAATGATCACCACTACTGCGGTTGCGGCCCGCTCGGTCTACGCCACGGACCTCGATGGAGATGGTGATGCGGACGTCCTCTCGGCTTCCTCTTCTGACGACAAGATCGCCTGGTATGAGAACCAAATCTCCTTCGGTGGCTCGACTCTGTTCTGCAACCCGGCCAACGCCAATTCAGGCGGCGGCTTCGCCACCTTGGTGGCTTCCACTTATGCTGGCCTGGGCCTTTACCACCTGGCAGCCAACAACGGGCCCGTGGCGCAGTTCGGCTACTTCCTAGTTTCGGCCGGCTCCGTGGATCCGGGCGTGTCGGTCAGCGATGGCCGACTCTGCCTGACTGCTCCGTTTGGACGCTACAGTCCCGTGGCTGGCGGTACCCTGAACTCGATCGGCCGTTTTGATTTGGGCGGCGTCTTCCGGAACCTGGCCGGCACCTCGTCTGTTGGCTCTGGCTTTGATGTCCCTTTCAATCTTCCGAGTCCCCCGGGTGGCATGATCAGCGCTGGCGCCACCTGGAACTTTCAGTTGTGGTACCGCGACGGCGTCGCGTCCAACTTCTCGGATGGTATTTCGGTCATTTTTTGATCGATTGCTTTCTGGGCTGTGAACCCGCGCGCGACTTCCGACACCACCAACGGCGTGACGGTGATGTTCCGTTAGGGGGCACGGGGGAGTAGCCAGGAGAAACCAGTTCGCTGCGAGGGTGGCTGGGGGGAGTTGCGGCAGGGGTCCAGAAGGGAAACCTGGAAAGAGTGTCCTGGAACGGGGGAGTTGTTGTTTCATGGGGGACACAGTCGCCCTTCTCTCTCTGCCGCTGAACTCCAAGCCAACAGGCACCTGAAGAGGGGCTCCAATCCGGATGGGTGCTTGTTGCACCCGCCATGGGCACCGTCTGCCGCCGGGTGACCTCTAGGGGGCCCCCTCCAAAGGGAACACCTGTGTTCCCCCGGGGAAACACAGATAGGCGGGGGTGCTAGACCTCTGGCCACAGATACCACCAGCGACCCGTAGAAACCCCTTCCCGATAACCCCACGCATTGCGCTGGAGCTCCCGCATTCCCATTTTTGAACCCCCACACAGGCACCCAGCGGCACGCCCCTTGCCGAGGGCAAACGTAACCCCGGCACCTTCGCTGGGGCCACCTTTGTCCTTCTTTCCCTGGGCTGTTTCCATGGTGATTTCTTCCCGCTTTGCTTTTTGTGCTTTGAGTGTTTGTTCTCCTCTGTTGCTGGCGGGGGTGGCTGGGGCGCAGTCTGGGTTTGGGGGGAGCCAAGTGATCACGACTGCTGCGGTTCAGGCCTCCTCTGTCTACGCCACGGACCTCGACGGAGACGGTGATGCTGATGTGCTCTCGGCTTCCCATGATGACAACAAGGTCGCCTGGTATGAGAACCTCGGGGGCGGTGCCTTCGGGGCGCAGCAGGTGATCACGACTGCTGCGAATGGGGCCTTCTCTGTCTACGCCGCCGACCTCGATGGAGATGGCGATGCGGATGTGCTCTCGGCTTCCGTAGATGACAGCGAGATCGCCTGGTATGAGAACCTGGGGGGCGGTGCCTTCGGGGCCGGGCAGGTGATCACGGCTGCTGCGGATGGAGCGTGTTCGGTCTACGCCACGGACCTGGATGGAGATGGCGATGCGGATGTGCTCTCGGCTTCCTTCTGGGACGACACGATCGCCTGGTATGAGAACCTCGGGGGCGGGGCCTTCGGGGCCGGGCAGGTAATCACGGCTGCTGCGGATGGGGCCGTCTCGGTCTACGCTACCGATCTCGACGGAGATGGGGATGCTGATGTGCTCTCGGCTTCCCAGTGGGACGACAAGATTGCCTGGTATGAGAACCTGGGGGGAGGGGCCTTCGGGGGGCAGCAGGTAATCACGGCTGTTGCTGATACCGCCCTATCGGTCTACGCCACGGACCTCGACGGAGACGGAGATGCTGACGTGCTCTCGGCTTCCCGGCATGACGACACGATCGCCTGGTATGAGAACCTTGGGGGCGGTGCCTTCGGGGCCGGGCAGGTGATCTCCGCTAATGCGGATGGAGCGTGTTCGGTCTACGCCACGGACCTCGATGGAGATGGTGATGCGGATGTGCTTTTGGCTTCCTACTTGGACGACACGATCGCCTGGTATGAGAACCTCGGGGGCGGGGCCTTCGGGGCCGGGCAGGTGATCACGACTGCGGCCGACGCGCCCTATTTCGTCTACGCCGCAGACCTCGATGGAGATGGCGATGCGGATGTGCTCTCGGCTTCCTTTTACGACGACAAGATCGCCTGGTATGAGAACCAGATTTCCCCCGGCGGCCCGAGCCTGTTCTGCAACCCGGCGAATGCGCACTCGGGTGGTGGTTTCGCGACCCTGGCGGCTTCCGGCTTCTCCGGTCCTGGCCTCTACCACCTGGCGGCCAACAACGGGCCCGTGTACCAGTTCGGCTACTTCCTGGTGTCGGCCGGCTCCGTGGATCCTGGCGTGTCGGTCAGCGATGGTCGGCTCTGCCTGACTGCTCCGTTTGGCCGCTACAGTCCCGTCGCTGGTGCCAGCTTGAATTCGATTGGTGCTTTTGATGTGGGCGGCGTCTTCCAGAGTTTGAGCGGAAACTCGTCCGTTGGCTCTGGCTTTGATGTGCCCTTGAGCCTCCCGAATCCACCGGGTGGCATGATCAGCACTGGTGCCACCTGGAACTTTCAGCTGTGGTACCGCGACGGCGTCGCGTCCAACTTCTCGGATGGCGTTTCGGTCACCTTCTGATTGATCGCTTTCTGGGCTGTGGACCCCGGCGCGACTTCCGACACCACCAACGGCGTGACGGTGATGTTCCGGTAGGGCTCACAGGGGAGTCGCCGGGAGAAAATCTGCCTCCTGCGAGGGCGGCTTGGGGGAGTAGAGGCAGGGGGCAGGGAGGGAAATCCGGAAAGGGTCTCCTGGAACTGGGGAGTTGGTGTTACATGGGGGTACAGGCTGCCCGCGGCATTGAGGCGAGGCGTCTGGCGTCCTTCTTTCACTGCTTGCTCCTGGTTGGTTCCATGTTGATTCCTCCCCGCTTGGTTTCTTGTGCTTTGACTGCTTGTTATCCCCTGTTGCTGGTGGGGGTGGCTGGAGCGCAGTTTGGGGGACAGCAGGTGATTTCGACTGCCGCGGATAGTGCCACATCCGTCTACGCCAC
>LWDU01000063.1_pt1 | contig 33831 bp, 30 predicted proteins | sample 727161 | NCBI WGS metagenome assembly LWDU01 (sample SAMN04566230, study PRJNA314399) | hydrothermal vent metagenome | isolation source: deep sea hydrothermal plume seawater | place: Mexico: Gulf of California, Guaymas Basin | collected 2004-07-11 | reverse complement strand
TTATGCACTTGTTTTTTAAGACTACTGCCATCTGGTTGATAATTTCTTACGTGATCAACACGCATAGGATGACTTAGATTTTCGTTTGATCCTCCTCTGTTGCGGTCTTTCTTCTAATGTCCAATCACTATTCATAATTATTTGACTCTATTTGTCTCTTTTTGCCTTTTTTAGTGGCATTCCATATTCATCATATTCTTTTATGGCGTTTTTGTTTAATTTATATCCCTTCTCTGTAATCTTGCTATATTCCTTCTCCGCAAAGAAATGCCAATAGACTTTGTATAAGATTGTAGGGCTGGAACCAAGCACTTGTGCGAGTTCCTCTAATGATATTTTGCCAGAACGAAGTCGTCTTGTAGCGTATCTATGTCTTATGCTGTATTTGCTTATTCTGTCCTTCTGTTTATCTCCCTTCTTATTCCAACCCAATGCTTCTACAGCTTTTGTCCATTGTGTATCAAAAGACTTTATTGGCTCATTCTTTATGCAACCCCGCGCAGACTTTGGATGTGCAAAGAGATATTCTGATTCTATCCCCCATGCTTTATGGATGGCTAGGATATCTTCGTAAATGCTTTCCCATTGAAGGTCAGCCACAGCCATATAGTCTTTGCCCTTTTCTCTTCGCTTAATGAGTATGGATGTTGTTTCTCCTGCCTTATTTTTCTTTATCTGAACATCTGAGCGCTTAATAGCATTCTTCTCTGAATTGAATGGTCTAATGCCAGTTGCATCAATCGTGCAAATGTAGAGATAGAATAATCTGTTATAAACCTTCTCATCTATTCTCTTGTTTTCAGGGTCTTCCCATTTATCTCTTATGTGTTTCAGAAGTTTCTGGTATTTGGCGGTATCTAGGTCTGGCCTTCTGTTATTGCGTAGATTTACAGGAAACTCTTTAATTTCAAGTGCAGAAATTAGATACCCTTTATCTATGGACCATTTGAAGAAGGAACGTAAGACTATATTTTGTTTGTTAAGAGTCCCATTCTGCCATTTGCCATTCTGTCGTTGTCTCCATTTTGACCAATCTTCAATGTCTTTGGCTATTAATCCATCAAGCTGCTTATTTTTGTATTCCTCTGATTCAAAGAAGGGTCTGACAAGGTTAGTCATTACATGAGTAATCTGCGCGCATTTGTCCTTATTTAAAGGAGTCTTAGCGTTTGGAGCTTTGTTTGGCGGGGTCATTCCACGTTCAGCGAAATGGGTATTCTCTTCTGTTTGTTCCTTTATCTCTTTTAGGAAAGCATCTATCAGTTTCGGTATATTCTTTCGCTTATTTGTGAATCCTTGTTGTCTGCGCTTATCCAATTCGTAATAGAGTTGAAGCGCGGCTTTATCTGCCTCGTTCTTGTTTGTTTCATCATTCGGGATGTAGGGGAGTTTGAGGCTCCTCACGGATTGTTCGGTTCTACTGAAGGTTGCGCGTAGATACCAGTTTGCTTGCCCATCATCGCGCTTAGAATGCGCGAACAGACTCATATTAGGATAGGCGGGATGCTTATGAGTGGAGTTTTCTATTGCCGTTGGCATTCTATCCTCCTGCATTTCTCCTGCATTAGAGTATTAGTCTACCAAAGAATGAGGGCTGTAGCCAATTTCTCCTGCAAGGCTCCTGCATGGAGTTTGTAGAGAAAATGCTGTAAAGCCAAGTGTGGTGGGGTGACTGACGGGGTTTGAACCCGCGACAACCGGAGTCACAGTCCGGGGCTCTACCAACTGAGCTACAGTCACCATTGATCTTCGTGGTCAGCAGTCGCTGTGATGGCGACTACTCGGAAATTGGTCGGGGTAGAGAGATTTGAACTCCCGACATCTTGCTCCCAAAGCAAGCGCGCTACCAGACTGCGCTATACCCCGATATTTTAAAGGACGGCATAATACTTAGGTCCTCAGAGTCAGTCAATGCTTCATTCTAGGACTTACACTCCACAAGTTAAAGCTAACGCTCAATGCGCCAGCTACTTCCATCTGCACCATCCTCAACAACAACACGCATTGCCGTTAACTTATCTCGTAATTCATCGGCTTTTGCCCATTCTCTATTTAACCGAGCCTGCTTTCTTGCGACAATCAATGACTCGATAAGTTCAGCGTCTACGGCTTCTATATTGCCTTTAAGAAAGGAGTCTGGGGCTAACTGCAGAACACCCAAAATTTCGCCCAGCTTAACCAGAAGCGCTCCTAACTGGTTTGCCCGATCGGGATTATCGGTCTTTTCTTTATTGATTTCAGTCACCATTGCGAACAAAACACTAAAAGCCTCTGGTGTATTGAAATCATCATCCATTGCTTTAGAGAAGGCTTTTTCAAACTGACTATTGGTAAGTGCCTTTGCGTTTTCGATATTCAAATCTTTCAAAGCAATATAAAAACGTTCTAATGCAGACACTGAAAGCTTCAAACTATCTTCAGAATAGTTAATAGGACTACGATAGTGACTGGCAATAAGTAAGTGTCTAACCACTTCAGAATCGTATTTTTCTAATACTTCCCTAACGGTGAAAAAATTATTCAACGACTTGGACATTTTTTCATTATCGACACGCAAAGGTCCATTATGCATCCATAGATTAGAAAACTTATCACCTGTAGCCGCTACGGTTTGTGCAATCTCATTTTCATGATGGGGAAACATTAAATCAGAACCGCCGCCATGAATATCAAAATGGTTGCCCAAACAACAACTCGACATGGCAGAGCATTCTATGTGCCAGCCTGGACGCCCATAACCCCAGGGCGAATCCCAGCCAACTTGTTCATCACTTGAATATTTCCAAAGAGCAAAGTCGCGTGGGTCTTCCTTTAACTCCCCTATTTCAATTCTTGCGCCATCTAACAATTCGTCCATCTTCTTTTTGGAAAGCTTCCCATAATCTGGAAATCGGCTTACCGAGAAATAGACATCACCGTTATCAGCTCTGTAAGCAAAATCATCTCTAACTAGAACTTCAATCATTTTAATAATTTCGTCAATATGACCTGTTGCACGGGGTTCCTGATCTGGAGGCAAAATTGACAACGCCTTTTCATCCTCATGGGTTGCTGCTATGAATCGATCTGTCAGATCAGAAAAAAGCTCACCATTTTCTTTTGCCCGCACTAAAATTTTGTCGTCTATATCAGTGATATTGCGAACGTAATTCACGTCGAAGCCCTTAGCTCGCAAGAAACGCACTACCACATCAAACGCCACCAACATCCGCGCATGACCTAAATGGCAATAGTCATAAGTGGTAATCCCGCAGACATAAATACCAACCTTTCCAGTTTCAATCGGTATAAATTCTTCTTTTACCTGAGTTAATGTGTTGTAGATTTTTAACATAATGACTAGGACGACCACGAGTCGCGTAAGCTAATAGTGCGATTAAAATACAAGTCTGTGGGCGCCGGATCTTTCGGATCTTTCGAATCTTTCGAATCTAAGTAAAAATAACCTTCTCGCTCAAATTGAAAATTTAATTTGGCGTCTCGTGTTAATACCGAAGGCTCTACAACGCAGTTATCTATAATTTCCAAGGAATTGGGATTAAGCACATCACGATAGTCTTCGACGTCTTTAGATTCGGGATTCTCAACATTGAATAACCGATCATAAAGGCGAACGGTAACCGATTTGCCAAGGCTAGCCGATACCCAGTGTACTACCCCTTTTACTTTCCTTCCCTCTGGCTTTTTACCCAAAGTATCCAAATCGGCAGTACAAACTAACTCGATGATTTCTCCCTGATCATTCTTAATTACTTCATCACAGCGGATCACATAAGCACCCCGTAGGCGAACTTCTCCACCCAGTGTCAGACGCTTAAACCCCGGCGGTGGCATTTCTTCAAAATCGGCCCTATCGATATAGACTTCATGGGTTAATGGCACTTCTCTTTTACCCTGTGACTCGTCTTTAGGATGATTAGACATCAACAATTTAATTAAATAATCCGCTGAAAAATTGCTTATAACGACTTTAAGCGGCCGCAATACACACATTGCCCGCCATGCATTTTTATCCAAATCCTCGCGAATGCAGTATTCCAACATCCCAAGATCCACCACACTCTCGCTTCGACTAACGCCCACGCTCTCACAAAAATTCCTTAACGCTGCAGGAGTCACCCCCCTCCTTCTCATTCCCGCTAACGTCGGCATACGCGGATCATCCCAGCCCGAAACAGCATGAGTGTCTACCATGTTTTTTAAGTTACGCTTACCCATCATAGTGTAATTCAATTTCAACTTAGCGAATTCAGTTTGCCCAGGCAGCACATATTCAGAATCGGGTAATCCGCTTTCTGCCCGCAGGGAGGAAATTTCTAAATTCTCCAAAATCCAATTGTACAAAGGCCGGTGATCTTCAAATTCCATGGTACATAAACTGTGAGTTATCCCTTCGATCGCATCTGAAATACAATGGGTGTAGTCATAGGTTGGGTATATACACCATTTATTCGCAGTTTGATGATGCTCGATGTGGCGAATACGATACAAAACAGGGTCTCTCATATTGATATTCGGCGAAGCCATATCAATTTTCGCCCTAACGGAATAAGCACCATTTTCAAACTCTCCCGCGCGCATCCGTTCTAACAAAATAAGATTTTCAGCAATGGTGGCATCGCGAGAAGGGCTGTTACGCCCTGAATCTGTAAGTGAACCCCGATACTCTCGTGCCTGCTCTGGGCTCAAACTGCAAACGTAGGCTTTATCCTTCCCTATTAGCTGAATGATGAAGGCATAGAGGGCATCAAAATAAGATGACGAATATCGCACATCCCCCTGCCAGCTGAATCCCAACCAATTGATGTTTTCCTTAATTGCATCAACATATTCCTGACTTTCTTTCTCAGGGTTAGTGTCGTCGAAGCGCAAGTTACAAAATCCGTTATTTTCCGCCGCTATTGAAAAATTCAAGCAAATCGACTTAGCATGTCCAATATGAAGGTAGCCATTTGGCTCAGGTGGGAACCTAGTATGAACCCTACCACCATACTTAGCACTGGCGTTGTCGCGCGAAATTAGCTGTCTGATGAAATTTGAGACAACTGTTTTCTTCGGCGGCTGCTTAGCGTCTACCGAGTCATTATTGCTGTTTGTCATGAAAGGATTCTGCTTTTTTTATTGAATGAGATTGATAGGGGGCTTTCTCGGATATACCAAAACCCTTATTATAACGGTTCCAGGACGTTCCACTAACAAAAATTTATTTGGGCCTAGTGTCCATAGGTAGTAGATATGATTGTGTTAAAAACGAATTACGGGGCCATTAGTATTGAACTGGACTTCGAAAAGGCGCCGAAATCCGCAGCAAGCTTTCTTCAGTATGCAAAAGACGGTTTTTATGCCGGCACTATATTTCATCGAGTAATTAGCGATTTCATGGTGCAGGGCGGCGGGTTTGGAACAGGCATGACACAAAAACCAAACGGCGAACCTATTGAGAACGAAGCAGATAATGGGCTCTCCAATGTTGTTGGAACATTAGCGATGGCAAGAACATCTGACCCACATTCAGCGACATCGCAATTTTTTATCAATGTTAGCGACAACCACTTTCTTGATCATCGCAATAAAACTGAACAAGGTTGGGGATATGCGGTTTTCGGTCGGGTAGTTGAGGGAATGGAAGTTGTAAATAAGATCAAAAACGTCGATACAGGTTCTTCCGGCGGCCATCAAGATGTTCCAGTGACTGAAGTAGTCATTGAGTCATTAGACGTTTCCGAAGAAGAGTAACCTTGCCTTCGCGAATCTTGCTAATTTCCGATCTTCATCTAGAAGATTCTCGTCCGGATATCACCAATGCTTTTTTCGAATTCCTGCAATCCAACTCTGGGAATTGCACCAGTTTATATATTTTGGGGGATTTGTTCGAGGTCTGGATCGGTGACGATAATCATACGGAGCTGAGCCAATCTGTCGCAGCAGCATTACGAGATTTCGCCAGCGCTGGTAGCTCTATTTATATTATGCGCGGCAATAGGGATTTCTTGCTTGGCGAGGAATTTGCGAAACAATGTAATGCCTTGCTGCTAAATGAGCGCTTTGTGCTGAAAACAGATGATTTTAGCGCTCTGCTAATTCACGGCGATCAACTCTGCATTGATGATCTTGAGTATATGGAATTCCGCAATATGGTGAGAAACACGCATTGGCAAAAGGACTTTTTGGCAAAGCCCTTATCGGAGCGCTCTACCTTTGCTGGATCAGCTAGGCAGCAGAGTAAACAAGCTACAGAAAGTAAGAGCAACGAAATCATGGATGTGAATCAAGCAGAAGTCGAAAAAACCTTAAGAGCCAGTGGAGAAATAGTACTGATTCATGGTCACACTCACCGACCCGCTATTCACCAGGTTGAACTGGGAGGCAATACTGGTCCGCTTAAAGCACGTAGAGTGGTCTTAGGTGATTGGGATGAAAGTTTATGGTTTATTGAAATTTGTGACGACCAACTCAACCTGCTGAATCAGCCTCTTAATCCCTAGTTCGAAGGTCGCAGATTGCTTGAAAATCAAATTAATTGGCCAGCTTTACTTCCTTCAAAATAGCGAGCGAAGTGTGCTTCACAGAGGACCAAAATTTCCTGTTCTATTAACTCGCTGAGTTCCGCTAGACTTAATTCAGCATATTCCGGCAGAACATAAACACCATACTCTTCAAGCTTTTCAATATCCTGATGATTTTTTTTAAGCAGATTGTGTAGCCAGCAATAAGGAGATAGAGATTGGTCGAAAGGAATTTGGTGGCGCTCTAAACCTGCCCTAAGGCTAAGAACAGAAAAAATTTTCAATTTGTGTTCAATAATTTGGCGATTAAGCTTTTCAATTCGATTGAGAACTGCCTTCTTTGCAGACTTGTCATAACCATTCCAGCCTATAACTTCGAATGAATAGCGCTTGCAACCGCGGCAAATCGCATCGCCGAGTGATGTAGTGGAACAAATTCCGATACAAGGAGTTTTTACTGTGGTCATGCTTTTTGATTTCTGACAAAGAGCTCATCAAATGAGTCGGAATTAGAGAAAGAGACTTTAACAAAATAGCGGCTCTTGGTCACCGGCATTCCAAATAATATCTAAGATATACTTCCAGCCTAGTTGCCATTTTAGGTTTCATTCTTTTTATGCTCCTGACCCCTAAGACCTCATCTACTGCACTCGCCCAGGTGGATATTTGCCTGCTTTTACAATAGAATAAGTACAAGTTTTAGGCCTCTGCGTAAGGCTTTTTAAAACCTACACAGCTAATTGGGTGTTGAAATAACAGCTATTAGGCGCATCGCGTTGCATTACCCAGCGTGAATGTTTAGCAAGCAAGCGCAGACTTTCCTTTTTAGAATTAGGGCAGATTTTCTTATTGATAAGGATTTCTCAATTATCAAATTTCTTTAACCCAATCTCAGACCACTAGCCAAAGGCAATCCTGCTTGTTGGCAAGAACATCTTACTAATCTGACTATAACTAATTGGAAGCTTCGTCTGTAGTAACTGTCCTATTCCCCTAAACCGGTTACCATAGCCACTGCGACAACAAGAACCCTGAAAATTTTTGCCTCCTACGCAGATCTCAATCAAGTTTTTTATGCAGTAGATAACACTTATAATTGTGACATCGCTACCGCTTTTTTAATGAGGAATACATAGTGCTAGTAGAATATAGAAAACACGTAACCGAGCGCGCCACTGAAGGCACTGTTCCTAAGCCACTCTCTGCAGAGCAGGTAGCTGGATTAGTGGAATTATTAAAAAACCCACCAGCTGGCGAAGAAGAATTTATTGTAGATCTTATTTCTAACCGAGTACCAGCCGGCGTTGATGAGGCTGCCTATGTTAAGGCCGGTTTCCTATCCGCCGTAGCGAAAGGTGAGACAGAATCTCCTCTGATTGATAAAAAACTTGCAACTGAGCTACTCGGCACGATGCTGGGCGGATACAACATACCCACCTTAGTGGAATTATTAGATAACGAAGAACTCTCAGCCACTGCTGCGGATGAACTCTGCCACACCCTGCTCATGTTTGATGCTTTCCATGATGTTGCCGAAAAAGCAAAGACTGGCAATTCACATGCGCAAAGAGTGTTGCAGTCATGGGCCGACGCTGAATGGTTTACTAGCAGGCCGGAGATTCCCGCTCAGCTTACCGTGGCAGTGTTTAAAGTCCCTGGCGAAACCAATACAGATGACTTATCACCGGCGCAAGACGCCTGGTCACGCCCCGATATACCCTTCCATGCGAAAGCAATGTACAAAAATCCTCGGGAAGGTATTACTAACGCTGAAGAGCAGATCAATGAACTTGAGAAAACAGGTCATCCAGTTGCTTTAGTTGGCGATGTCATGGGCACTGGCTCCTCTCGTAAATCTGCCACTAATTCAGTGTTATGGTTTATCGGTGACGACATTCCCCATATTCCTAATAAACGTGATGGTGGTGTGTGCATCGGAGGAAATATAGCTCCTATTTTTTTCAACACTATGGAAGATGCGGGCGCGCTTCCATTTGAGTGCGATGTTGACGACTTGAGTACTGGAGATATTATCGATATCGATGTTTATGCAGGCAAAGTCACCAAACATGGATCAAATGAAGTCATAACAGAATTTGAACTAAAAACAAATGTACTGCTGGATGAAGTGAGAGCTGGCGGCCGCATACCCTTGATTATTGGTCGTAGCTTAACTCAGCGCGCGCGGGAAGAATTAAACCTAGGTCCAGCAAACACATTCCGCTCACCGGTAACTGCAGAAAACTCAGATAAAGGATTCACCCTTGCTCAAAAAATGGTAGGTAAGGCCTGCGGTGTTGATGGAGTCCGACCTGGTAGTTACTGTGAACCTCGAATGACTACAGTTGGAAGCCAAGATACTACTGGGCCTATGACTCGAGATGAACTTAAGGATTTAGCTTGTCTGGGCTTTTCAGCTGATTTGGTTATGCAGTCTTTTTGTCATACCGCTGCCTATCCAAAGCCAGTAGATATCGATACTCAACATACACTTCCTGATTTTATTCAAACTCGCGGCGGTGTTTCTCTCAGGCCCGGAGATGGAATCATTCACTCCTGGCTTAACCGAATGTTGTTACCGGATACAGTCGGTACTGGTGGTGACTCTCATACGCGATTTCCAATTGGTGTATCATTTCCTGCGGGCTCTGGACTAGTCGCTTTTGCTGCAGCAACTGGAGTTATGCCTCTAGACATGCCTGAATCAGTGCTTATTCGCTTCTCTGGTAAAATGCAACCTGGGATTACCTTGCGAGATTTAGTGAATGCCATCCCTTATGCAGCAATACAATCCGGCGATCTTACCATTGCGAAAAAGGGTAAGGAAAATATTTTTTCCGGACGTATTTTAGAGATCGAAGGTCTACCTGATCTTAAAGTAGAACAAGCATTTGAATTATCCGACGCATCAGCAGAACGCTCTGCAGGTGGTTGTACGATTAGATTAGGAAAAGATCCTATAATTGAATACTTCAAATCCAATATCACTTTACTGCGTTGGATGATCGCCAATGGTTATCAGGATGCTCGAACAATAGAGCGCCGAGCCCAAGCCATGGAAGAATGGCTGGAAAACCCAGCGTTAATGGAACCAGATGCTGATGCTGAGTATCACAAAATAATTGAAATAAATCTTAATGAAATTACTGAGCCACTACTGGCTTGCCCTAATGACCCAGATGACATTAAGCCATTATCTGAAGTGCAGGGAACCAAAATTGATGAAGTATTCATCGGTTCATGTATGACCAATATCGGCCACTTTCGCGCAGCCAGTGAAGTATTAAAACAAGTAGAAGGTTCATTACCGACACGCCTATGGATAGCCCCTCCTACTAAGATGGATGAGCACCAGCTCACTGAAGAAGGTGTATACAATGTATTTGGCGTTGCTGGAGCTAGAACTGAAATGCCAGGTTGCTCACTTTGCATGGGCAACCAAGCAACAGTTGCCGCAAATTCGACAGTAGTATCGACTTCTACACGAAATTTTCCCAATCGTCTTGGTCAAGGCGCCGATGTATTCCTGGCTTCCTCTGAATTAGCCGCAGTAAGTTCCGCTATTGGTAAGATTCCCACAATGGATGAATACATGAGTTATATGGATAAAATTAATACTATGTCAGATAGCATTTACCGATATCTGAACTTCAATGAAATAGAGGACTTTATGATGGCAGCGGAAAGAGCGAAAAATATCCCGCTAACTAACGTGCAGGAAGTTGCTTAAGAGCTCATAATAACTCCTGTATACTTTGAAAACAAAAAAACCTAAAAGGTTAATTGGTTACCATCAATTAGCCTTTTCCTTTTATAGCAAGCTGCCAAGACCTAAAAGCACCCGCCTTGTTTCCTTTACCCTAGACTTCTTCGCACTATGATTAATAGTTTTATCTCCACAAGCTAAATGTAATTGGTTTCTTAAATAGTGCTTTTCCCCACAACTTCGAATACATCTTTAGAAAGCGAAGGGTGAGCTTTTATACGTTGTAGTTGTACCTGTATCAGAGCCTGACGCGCACTATCAAATTTCTTCCACCCTGTCAGGGGAGTTAATAATCTCGCTGCGATTTGTGGATTGATCTTATCAAGCTCTAGTATTTGATCCGCCAAAAACTCATACCCCTCTCCAGATTCGTGATGAAAACATTGGTGATTTTGACTGCTGAATGCACCTATTAATGAGCGCACTTTGTTGGGATTTCGAATTTCAAAATCATCATGTTTAAGTAATTTCCTTACCTTCGCCAAACTATCATCTCTTTGACTGGTGGCTTGCACTGCAAACCACTGATCAATTACCAGGGCTTCGTGGCGCCACTGAACATAGAATTCAGCCAACGCTTTCTCTCCAGCGAGGCTACCTTTCTCAGATTTAGCATTCACCAAGAACCGCAACGCTGCCAACTGATCCGTCATATTGTTTGCTTGATTAAACTGCTCATAGCAAACATCAACCCAGCGCTCGTAACCCGTTCGAAGTAAATACGAAAGCGCCAAATTTTTAAGAGACCTACTCGCCATTGAAGCAGCATTCGGGGAATAGTCGTCATTATTCGTATTGTCTAGCAACATTTCTTCAAAAAGTGATTCCAATTGAGAGGATAGGTTGTTGGCCAGAAATTCTCGGACTTTATGAATTGCACCAACATCAGCAACATCGGATTGTTCAATTAAGAAACCTTCCGAAGGCAAACTCAGTAACTGGGTAATCATAGCCCTATCTGAGCGCTCATTTTTAAGACTGTTATCAATGATGCCCCGAAAAGCTCGTAGGAGAATTTCAGGTAATTTTAGTTCGTCGTTGTTGTTGTAAGCCGATTGAAGCTCAGCAAAAATATCAATTAGTAAAGATTGGGAAGCATTCCACCGGTTGAATCCATCGGTGTCGTACACCATCAGAAATAACAGGTCATCACGACTATAGTTACAGCTCAGACTCACTGGGGCGCTGAATCCACGCAAGAGTGAAGGAACGGGTTGGACCGGAATATCCTCAAAAACGAATACCTGTTCTTGATCCACTAGATCTAAAACAAGATCAGTTACAGCGCTCGGAGCAGAAGCGGTGCTTGTCGCCCCGCTGAGCTTTAGTGTCAACTCTTCACCATCTTCGTTTAATAATCCAACCCGCAAAGGGATATGAAAGGGTTTCTTTTTAGATTGCCCTGGAGTATCAGGGCAAGACTGCGATACGTGTAGCGAATACTCTTTCGCGGCAGAATCATAATTGCCGACTATCTTTACTTCAGGTGTCCCTGCCTGGCTGTACCAATTTCTAAATCTTCGCAGATCTACCCCACTCGCATCTTCCATCGCACGAACAAAATCTTCTGTGGTTACTGCCTGACCATCGTGTCTTTCGAAATAAAGGTCGGCTCCTTTCCGAAAATTTTTATTTCCAAGCAGCAAGCTAATCATACGCACAACTTCTGCTCCTTTTTCGTAAATGGTTACTGTATAAAAGTTCGATATTTCCATATAGGAATCAGGGCGAACGGAGTGAGCCATAGGACCTCCGTCTTCTGCAAACTGCACCGTTCGCAGGAACGCCACATCTTCAATACGTTTAGCGGTTCTTGAGTTCATATCAGCAGAGAATTCAGAATCTCGAAATACCGTAAAGCCTTCTTTCAGGCTTAACTGAAACCAATCTCGACAAGTAACCCGATTCCCAGACCAATTATGAAAATATTCGTGAGCTACAACAGCCTCAACTCTCTGGAAGGAGAAGTCGGTTTGCGTTTTTTGATTTGCTAACACACAGGAAGTATTGAATATATTTAATCCCTTGTTCTCCATTGCACCCATATTAAAATCATCGACTGCGACAATCATAAAAATATCTAAATCATACTCCCTTCCATAAGTCTCTTCGTCCCAACGCATTGAGTTTTTTAGTGACAACATGGCGTGATCGCATTTATCTAGATCTTTTTCTTCGACAAATATCTTTAGCTCAATTTCTCTGTCACTACAGGTGACGAAAGAATCGTCTAGGCTCACCAAGTCACTCGCGACCAGAGCGAATAAGTAGCTAGGCTTCCTAAATGGGTCTTCCCATGTACACCAATGCCTCGACGAATCGTTAATACTTGCACCAGAATCGATCTTATTGCCGTTGGAAAGCAGGACTGGATATCTTTCAAGCTCTGCTTCAATCGTAGTGGTGAACTTCGACATCACGTCTGGGCGATCAAGGTAATAAGTTATCCGCCTAAACCCTTCCGCCTCACATTGAGTACAGAACATTTTTTTTGATTTATAAAGGCCTTCCAGCGCGGTGTTGTTTTGGGGTTCAATACGGGTTTGGCATTCTAGTATGAATTCTCTTGAACCCCCCTCAATCAATTGTTCGATCTTTGGAATAGTTAGAGATTCGCCATCGAGAACATATTGCTCAGAATTAAGCTCAATACCATTAATAGACAACATCTCAAGAACAAGATGCTGGCCGTGTAGAATCAATGTATCAACAAAACTCTCACTCAATTCAGAATTAAATTGTAACAACAGTCTTGAAGTTACACGCGCATAACTTTCATAGAGATCGAAATACAGATCGGTAGTTTCAATATTGAAGATCGGTGGGCGATAATCTTTAAGAAATGTAGTTCTTGCTTGCGCGTTCTTCATATTTGAAGATTCCCAAAAACCTTCCAACTAGATAGTTGGATTTATGTGTAATCTGATGCCTATCTACAAGTTAATCTTAAGTAAAATTGTTTCAGATGAACTTAAGGTTGCTTATGAGCCCAGTGAAATTTCGTAACCGGAAAACCTGCGGAGATTGATCACTCCAGCCTCAAATATTAGATACTGGCCTTTTATACCCACTAACTTGCTTTCGATTATCGGTTCCTTATCAAAATTCAGCGACGCTATTTTCTCTGGATACTGAATAACCGGATAGTTAATAGAAACCGGCTCAATCCCATTTAGAATACTGATCGCAAAAAAACCGAATTTGGCCCCCAACCCTTCAATATCTGCCTTACATTCAGCCACTAAACGTTTCGCCTCTGCTCGCATATCTAAGGGTGCGGCGTCACCTTTTAACATATCTCGCCAATTGGTCTTATCCGCCACATGTTGTTTGAACATAACTTCAACCGAGCCTGACTGTAACCTAGTTCGTACTCTAATAATCGCCAAGGCCTGCGTGGCACCCTGGTCTATCCAGCGAGTCGGAACTTGAGTGGCTCTCGTAATCCCCACTTTAAGGCCAGAAGAATTTGCTAGATAAACAATATGATCCTGCATGCAGAATTTTTCGCCCCAATTTGGCTCTCTACAAGTTCCCTGCTCGAAATGGCATTTTTCTGGATGAATAATGCAGGAATCACATTGGGCGAGCCGCTGAAAACAAGGGAAGCAGTAGCCTTGGCTAAAACTTTTGTTTGATTTTCGGCCACAATGGACACAGTGAATTGAGCCGCTATAAGCTAGCTGAATGGTTTTACCAATTAGCGGATTAAGCTCTACTGCTTCTTCACCCAGTGATATTTTGTATGCGACCGGCGCTTCCAAACGCGACAACATTTTCCTCAAGGTACCCTTAGCTACAGTTTTCACAATTCATTCTCTTCAGAATTTGATTCAGATTCAGCAGACAGTGAACAGTCTGTCTCTCTATCCAATATGCGTAACACTTCAGTATCCTTTTTATCGCTCCCCTTAGAACAGCCCACTGGCAAATTGAATCCCACTCTTTCTGTCTCGGGAATATGACCCGCTTCATAAAGAATCACCAACTTAATGCAACTTTCTTTTTGATCTTTATTTAGAAGCCTTCCATCAGGCCATTTGCTTAATTCAATGGCTGACCTTAAGTTCGTATATATTTGCGGTGAAATTTCCGAAACCAGATCACTTACAGAGTGTCTTTTTAATTGCAAGCGGCCCACAAATTCATCAAGAGAGGAATCTTCTTTTGTGTCTGTGTTATTCATATTAGCTCGTCATAATCATTCGCAATCTACCTAAGCGATGGCTTCCCGCTTCAGCACAAATCGATAAACAATAACTATGGCGATACCTGAAATCAATCCGGATACCAAACCCCCCACATGTGCAGCGCTTGCTATCCAAGAGCCGGCCAAAATCTCCATGGCCACCAGAAGTACAACGAACACGATAAACATTTTGTTATCGATCACTAGCTTACTACGTGGCATAAACTGATGGATCATCCAAGTGTACCCAAGCAAGCCATAAACGACCCCAGACATACCACCAAAATTATTATATCCGGTATATAAATATTGGGTTACGTTACTAGCGAATGAAGTAACCACTATAATAGATACAAACAACCATGCAGGATGAATAAATTCCAGCTGTTTACCAAAATACCAAAGCCAAAGCATGTTAAAGAGGAGGTGCAACTCACCAAAGTGAAGAAACATTGGCATGAGCGTCCGAACGAACATTGTAAAACTATCGATATCACTTACAAGCGAACCAAAGTCAGCGGAAGATATTAGCGGGAAAAACAAAAACCCAAGCTTAGATGTACTTGCTCCGAGCGAAGAAAATGCAGCCACCAGCAAACAGCAGCCGATCAAGGTAATCGTAATTGGGTTCGCGAGTAAATTGCTGAGGATAAAACGAGTAGCACCATTTGATAGCAATCCGGTGGAAGACGATCGGCGCTTTGTAGCTGATTCTAAAGAATCTCTTTCTTCAGCTGTCTGCTCTTGCCATGTCGCCAATATCTCTTGGATTAAAATAGCGTCCGCTTCGCTATTAACCCAAATTATCTGATTACCAGATTCTTCATTTATACGATGACTCATCGCCTGTTGTTTCAGGTGCTCACTCAAGCTGAACAAATCGACATCAATCGGTAGGCTTGCAGCCTTAATCATCAACTTTAACCAGTCTACTACCCCAACCCAATTTACTACGACAGGCCTGATAGAAACTATGCTCAGGCGGGTGAACTAGTCTTAATGGCACTCGCTTCTTCGAAACGAATATTTCATCGCCAGCAGAGACGGTATATTTCACCTCCCCATCACAACTAAGCTGTGGTAGTAGAGTTTCTTTAGCGGCAACAACAATTCTAATTTCACTGTCTCCATCAACGACAATTGGTCGACTATTTAGGGAATGGGGATACATAGGCACGAGAACTATGGCATTTAAATCAGGGTGCATAATAGGCCCACCGGCTGATAATGAGTATGCGGTAGAGCCAGTTGGAGTCGCCACAATCAGACCATCAGATTCTTGGCTGTAAACAAATTTACCATCGACATAAAGTTCAAATTCAATCATCTGGGCCGCTTTGCCAGGGTGAAGTACTACATCGTTTAAAGCACTGCCGAGCTTTTTCCGCGAGCCAGCTTCGTTGGTTTCAACATCAAGCAGAAACCTTGACTCTATAGTGTATTGCCCACTAAGCACTTCTTCTATTTTAGCCTCGATTTCATCAGGAAGAATATCCGTAAGAAAACCTAACTTCCCACGATTTATCCCAATCACTGGAATCTGGTCAGAGGCAATAAATTTCGCAACCGTGAGCATACTGCCATCCCCACCAACCACTATCACCAAATCACAACAGTCAGATAAATCATCGCGCTTACACTCTTTCTGTCCGTGCCCATCTATCAAACCAGCAGTCACATCATCAATGACGATGCTTACTTCTTTCGAACCGAGAAATACCAACAAGCGCTGCAAAGTAGCCACCACCCCTGCATGTCCGGGACGGCCCACCAAGCCAATTCGATTAAATTCTGCCATTTCAAAACCTGTATTACTGAAGGATTCAAAGCTAACTGCTAATGCGACACATTATAACAGAAGCACAATCCACAATTTACTGTCTAGGGAAGAATATTCGTTAGAATCGAGCTCTCGAACTAGGTGTAATATCGAGTAACATCAGCACTTTATTTGATCAGCCACTATTTCTAACGCAATTAGGAACAATCTATATACCACTGGAAGCGCTAAGCCCAGACACCAAGTTAACCGTTATGGGCCTCGGCTACGTCGGCCCACCATTAGCTCACGCATTTCCCAAGCACTATAAGGTCGTTGGTTATGATATTAACGAACAACACGTGACTGAGATCAACAACGGAGAAGACAGGGAAACCTCGCTCTAACTACGGAAGAATTAAAACAGGATCACACTGCCTTGTTTTCCTCAAATTCCAGCGCAATTGCAGAGTGTACTTCAGCTTGAATCACTTATTACCGTGCATCACTGGGAGGATCTCATCCAGACGCAGAACGCGCAGAGAAACCCCGTGGCTGTCGAGAAAATCATAACGCACGGCTTCGATGCTGGGCGACTTAATCGCCAGGCTAAAATTATTGATGACTGAATTAGATGACAATGAAAATGCGAATCGCAGCTGATTCGACCTGTTGGCCGACGTGAACTGGAGCCTGGCACGAAGACTCAAGAGCGTGGCCGGTAACTTCTCCTCACCCCGACATGTTCTGTTTCAGCTACTCAAAGAATGCTGACTTAGTACCTATAACTCATGCCTATAACAGGACGCTAGCTATGAAATAGGAGCCGCCGACTATTATGACGTAGGTAAAGAATATGCCGACTACCACGGGTAGTAATTTCTCTCGCTTCTGTTGTTCGATCATATAGATCTTCCTCCAAAATTCGATAATTACAGCAGGCAGTATAACACTTCGTGCGGCGCGGTATTTAATTCATCTCGCTCTAAATCCCGCGAATGTAGAACGGCGCTCGTCTCGAGGTCGGCGCCCAGACCCAGACCTAGGGTGGTTGCGAACACCGGATCTACTGGGCTAAATCAAGAAAGCTTGCTTAGTCGGTAAATTGCAGATTCACGAGTACGTGCTGATAAATCCCACCGCCAATAAAATCAGTAACGCGATAGCCAAAGCCACTCGGATAGTTAGGGAGATTACAGTGCGCTCTGTATTGCCCCGGTCCCGCACCAGAAAATAAAGTCCACTGCCCAGACTGGCGAATATGCCAAGCATCACTGCGATAATAAGGAAATCAATCATGTTTGGTGCGCTGCAAGGCTCCCTAGGTTCGAAACAGGCAAGTAAACTTTATCCATTCCAGTATGCATTACTGTACAGTCAACGCCACCGCATTAAGTTGCGGCTGCACGCAGTAAGCGCTTCAAATCCTCCAGCAGGCCGTAGCCTTCTTCAGAAGGGGGGTACATTAAGATCGCATGCCCCAGGTAATCAACGATCAGCAATTTGGTATCGAACTGTGAATCACCCGATGCTAGGCGTAGCTCTCGAACGAGTTCATTATCTGCCGGTAACCACCAATTCTGCTCTCCCCAGGTCGCTGAGGATTCCTCGCGGCTGAGCAAAGCCAAATTAACTCTCTGCGCATCGCGCCCTACAGCTAGCTGAATACGTTCAGCGGCTTGTATCAATTGCTGGCAAGTTTCACTGCAAGCACCATCCTGCAGCACCACCACAAACCAGTCCCGGGCGCTGCTATTCAATGTCAGTGCTGCGCCGTTGCCATCCAAAATGCCATATGCATTCAATTGCAGCGGTGGCTGCAACAACACACCATAATTAAGATTGCTCTGCGGCCGCCAATCGATAGGACCCTTGGCAAATATCCAGGCCAGCAGCAATGGCATTAAGAACACCGCCGACACTGCCAACAGCGTAAGACGTGCCTTAGTTTTTGTTGCTGGCTGCGGCGTGTTCATGAATCGCCTGCCTTGCCGCTGCGTAGCATGAGTATTGCGGCAACCACGACGACTGTCATCGCCATAGCGAACCACTGGAATGCATAGCCGAGATGCCTGGCCTCATCACTGCCGGGTGGTGTCCATTCGCGGACGAAACCATCACCCCCATCGTCACCGAGTAATAGGGTGATAGGGAACAATTCCACGTCCAGTTCCGCCGCTAAGACGGCGAAATCGATGACCTGCACTCGCCACATATTATCTGCCATACGTTCAATCAAATCGCTACCCTCAAATCGCAAACCCGTTTGTGGCGGCTGTTTTAATCGTCCCTCGAGGCGTTGACTGCTTGCCGGTGTATTGAATTCGGGGCTGTGACTTCGCTCCGAATCGGCGCGGAGCCAGCCACGATTGACCAGTATGCGCTGATCGCCACCATCCGGTTCAAAAACCGTATAAACAAGGTAACCAGCTCGACCTTGGTGTATCTGATTGTCGAGAATGATGTTGGTATCTCGATACTGGCCGTTCACGGTAGCTCGATAGCCTGATAAATTCGCACTGTCAGCAGCATTGATATGATTGAGATCGATTTTTGCAGCGACACCTCGACTCTCGAACTCTTCGAAGCTCGTTCGTTTTTGTCCAGCTCGATCAAGCTGCCATAACCCGAGTACAGTAAACAAACTACAGAGTACCAAAGCGCCCACCAAGAGACCAAAGCTCGCGACCTTACGTCCATCTAATGCATGCATCTAGGCGTGATTACTGCTGTGCCCTAATACACCATCGACTAAGGCAGGGTCTTCTTGCGCAGCCTCTTCTGGCGCAGGTGTCGATTGAAGGTTTATTTCCCAGTAGGCGTATGTGGGTAGTCTTCTGGAGAGCACTACGACCACAGCCAGGAAGCTAACCAGTAGGAGAAATGACAGACCAAGCTCACCCGTATAATCAAGCAGTCGTTCATCGGTTGAGTAGACAGGAATCACCATCAGGTATTTGTTGATCCAGATAGCCAGGTTGATGCCGATGGCGAGAACACTCATTGCCAGCAGCGATCGATTTATGCTGGTGAAGATTAAGCAGACAAAGGGGATGAAGAAACAGCCGGCAATCATGGTCCAATAAAAAGGTGCGTAGTGCCCGTACATTTGACGAAACAGGGCGTCGGTTTCGCGAGGCAAATTGCCGAACCACATAACGAAGAATTGGGCCCACATGAAATACAGCCAAAACAACATGAAGCCGCTGAGCACCTTGCTTAGAGAACGGATCTCGAAAGTCCCAAACAGCGATTCGGTGGCCGAAAATCGGCCTAGCACGGCAGGAATCGCCAGTAGCGCTGCGGTGCCTGCATAGACGTTACCGAACCAGTAGTGAATAGGAAACACCGAACTATGCCAGTGCGGTATCAACATCATGGCAAAATCCCAGGCCAGAAAAGTATTGCAAAGCACGAAGGCAACAAGCACCCACAGCGATAAGAAATACAGCTGACTCTGGACTTCACGCGGATCAAGATTATCCGCCTGCGCCAAGTCGGGCCGCAGACTCTTCCACACATAGACCCCACTCAAACCATAGAACAACGATAGCCCTAACAGATTTCTGAACAATAGCCAGCCACTGCTTAACCAGGCACTCAGATGCTCATCGGGTGCTGGAGAGAGCCAATAAAACAAGCCGTCTCTGCCGAAGACATAAATCAGCAAGAATCCGACGATGGCAAATGGGGCAAAAGCCATCGTGCTCAGTTCAGCGACTCGGTAGTAGGGTTTGGCCCAGTCAGCACCCGAGAGACGGGTGACAGCAGAAAATACCACACCAACCTGGCTCACCCCCATGAGAAACAGAAACGAAACAATGAGCACCGCATACTCCGGTCGCGCCACTTCCTCGCTTGCAGCATAAGCGGGCGCTGCAGCCAGTAGGCCGATAAGCCCGAGCCCAAAACAAGATGCGAAAACGCTGCGTCGATTTGTCGAGTTGGAGTGCACAATACCGCTTGATAGTTTTGCTTTCATTAAGATCCAAAGGCCTGTCTGAGGTAATTGATCACGTGCCAGCGTTCTTCCACGCTCAAGGCATCTCGGTAGAATGGCATCAGAGCGCGCCCACGGGTGATAGTGAAAAATATCTGCCCATCAGTTTGATCCTGAGTATAGTCTTCATTCAAATCCACGGGTGCCTTGGTCGCAAATTTGAGTCCCACTGGGCCTTCACCATCGCCTTGTGCACCATGGCAAACCCAGCAGTTCATCTGATAGAGATACTCTCCCAGGACCACCGACTCGGCGTTGGCAGGCACTGGATTCTGAATAACGGCTGCCGCGTCCTTCAGCGCGTCCATCTCTTGCTCCGTAATTAGCGCTGACAGCGAGGGCAGACTTTCTCCACCTTCGACTGGAACTGAATTGGGCCCTGGCGGGGCCAGTGATTCCTGAGCCTTTATCGCCAGTTGATCGACGAAATCTTTATTCCAGGGAAAGCCCCAGGCGATCGTCGTCTGGCCTAATATCAACAGGATAAAGATGCTACAGAGGGTACGCTTCATCAATCTTCCTCCCCTAGTTGCCGAATCTGTTCTGCGCCGGCGTTACTCAATATGGCTTCGGCACGTTTGAAATGATCATCATCGTCGTAGGGCACTGTCACCACAAACTTGTCGACAGCTGCTTCTGGCAGGTACACCCGATTGCGGATAGCGGGCAACCTAGAACTGACAAGAAAACCCACTACTGTAAACAGAATGCCAAACAGAATGGCTAACTCGTAAGTGATAATCAGATACGGTGGCATGGTAATGATCGGTCTGCCACCCACCGGATGTGGATAGAGCACCGCGGTCCCAGCGGCCAGTGCAAAACCCGCAATGCCACCGATCAGTCCGCCAAAGAAAGTAAAATTTTTGATCGCCGATTTTTTCTTACCCAGCACTGCCTCCACGCCTTCTATCGGCACCGGTGACATCAGCTCCGGTATACCAAATCCCGCACCCTTGAGATTGCCCGCAGCCGTCAGTGCCGATTGTGGATCAGCGAATACTCCTACCACGTTGCTTGTCATGCTGGACTCCCCGATGCCGGAGCCACAGACCCCAGTTTGGGAGTAGCCATGGTTTCCTTCACTTCGTACATCGATACACTGGGAAAGATTTTGACGAACACCAGGAACAGTGTCGTGAACAGCGCGAAGGACCCGACCATGATCGATACCTCCACCGCACTCGGTACATACACACCCCAGGCATCGGGCAGATACTGCCGAGGGAGTGAAGTGGCAATGATCAGGAAGCGTTCGGTATACATGCCGATGTTAATGACGATCGATAAGATCAGCATCGGCATGAACGAAGTTCTAAACCGGGTTGAGAACATCAACAGCGGCGCTACCGCGCAGAACAGGATCATCTCCCAGTACAAGGGTGCGTAAAAACCGAACAATTTAAAGCCCACCGCCTCGTACTCTTCTGAGGTGCCGCTATACCAACTGGTGAACAGCTCCACGGCGTTGATGTAGGTCCAGAGCAATGACAGTACCAGTAACAGCTTGCCCAGATTATCGAAATGTAGCTTGGTGATGTATCGCTCGAAGCCCATGTATTTCCTGAGCACGAACATCACCGTGACGATCCCGGCAGTGCCGGAATAGATGGCACCGACTACGAAATAGGGTGCGAAGATCGTCTGGTGCAAAGCTGGCACTATGGACATGGCAAAATCCCAGGACACGATACTGTGTACCGAGACCGCCAGCGGAATAATCAGTACGGCTAGGAAGGTATAGGCCCAGTGCAGGCGATGCCATTCCTTGTCAGTCCCTCGCCAACCCAGGGATAACAATGTGTACATGGTATTACGCCAGCCACTGGTACGATCTCTGACGGCGGCAAAATCGGGAATGGAGCCCATGTAAATAAAAATAGTACTACCGGTGATGTAGGTGGTGATAGCCATCACATCAAACATCAAAGGAGAGCGAAAATTGGGCCACAATTCCATCTGATTAGGATAAGGCAGCGCCCAATGAATGAACCAGGGACGTCCCACATGAACCATTACGTAGGTTGCCGCCACCACCAATGAGAACAGCGTCATCGCCTCGGCACTTCGATACATGGCCTTACGCCAGGAACTGTTAGTAAGGTGTAAAACGCAGGAGAGCAAAGTGCCAGAATGGCTCAAGCCGATCCAGAATATGAAGCTCGCCAGATAGGTACCCCAAACCCCCGGATGATTCATCCCAGCAGCGCCGATCCCATAGTACAACTGATAGAACCAAGGGAAGAAGAAACACAGCAGTGTCGTGCCACCGGCTGTCGCTAAAGCAATGTAGTACTTGGGCCCGGTTTTCACGATAGATCTAACCACGTCCTCGTGGATGTCGGTGTAACCTAAATTGTTTGTTTCAGCCACCATAATAATCCTATGCATCAACCTTCTTGAGATAAAACACAGATGAGTCTGTATTCAGCTCGTCCAATACCCGATACTTGCGCGGGTCATTAATGGCTACCGAAACCTCATTTTCAGAATCTTTGCGATCACCAAACACCAGCGCCTTACTCGGGCAGGTCTGCACACAGGCGGGCTGTACCTCGCCGTCTTGCACTCGCCTGCGGCCGTCGTCTTTCGCGTGATCCTTGGCTTCGCGAATGCGTTGAATGCAGAATGTGCATTTCTCCATCACCCCCTTGCCTCGCACCGTTACATCAGGATTCAATTGCTGCTCCAATGGACTATCCCAGTGATGGTCGTAGTAATTGAAGTAACGCACCTCGTAAGGACAATAGACCGCACACGAACGAGTCCCGATACAGCGGTTATAGATCTGGGTGTTGAGACCGTCCTGATTATGATAGGTAGCGCTCACCGGACACACTGTCTCACAAGGTGCCGAATCACAGTGCTGGCACATAATCGGAATGAAACTCAGCTTCGCGTTAGGATATTCCCCTTCCCAGTAACGCTCGACGCGGATCCACTGAATCTCCCTGCCCCTGGCCAATTCCTCTTCACCCACGATCGGTATATTGTTTTCAGCCTGGCAGGCGGTCATACAAGCTTGGCATCCCGTGCACTTATCGAGGTCGATGGCCATGGTCCAGTGGTAGTCGAATTCATCGTAATAACCAGGCTTGCGGTATTTGCGCCAGCCGTCCATGAATCGTGAAAAGAGGCTCATGCGGTCACCTCGGTAATTGGGATACTGTTCGACCCGGCACTACTTAGCTCCACACCATTAACGTCTGCGAATTGCACGATCTCTCGACCCAGATCACGTGACGTGCCACTGGTCTTCACCAGCTTGGAACGTCTTCCGGTAGGTACGATATTCACCCGCGTCGCACTCGACGCCAATTGGCCAGTAATAGGTTCTATCTCAGGGCTGAGGATTTCGATCGGATTAACTCCCCGGTCTTTTGCATAGCGACCGAATTCTTGGTGACCTTGCCCTATGGGCATGGCGACCACATTGGGCATAATGGCTGGATAGAGGTAAACCGGCGCTCGCACAGTCCCGTGTAGGGACTGTATGTCCACCAGGTCCCCTTCAATCAAATCAAGCTCCTTGGCCGTGCTTGGGTTCATTTCAACCCAGGACCCATACACCACACTCGTCATTGGGTCTGGTCGCTCCTGCATCCAGGGAAGATTCGCACCGCGGCCATCGTAAAAGTTAGGCGAAAGATAGGGATGCAAGATGAATGGAAAATCCTCCTCCGATCCAGAAAATTCTGGGGCTTGAACGCCAATGTTGCTAATGACACTTCGATCTAGGGTAAATTCCGAATCACCTGCTGCGGTTTCTCCCCACACTCCAGCTCTCAGTACTGAGGTCCAGAAAGAGTCGAATCCCTGTGCTAGAGTCTGTGCATCACCCCGTTCATAAATTTGCCGCCAGCCATCCTTAATACACTCTTCCATGTTCTCCCATGGCAATGCGGTACCTACATTCATCTGCCGTGCCAGCGCTAAAATAATGTCGCCAGTCGCCCGAGTATTGTAGAGCGGTGAAACCACCGGTTGAGAAACTGCGCCTACCGGAAAACCCATACCGGGTTCTGGAAAATCGTCGCCCCAACTTTCGAGGTAGGTATGACTGGGCAGGATAAGATCGGCCATTGCCGTGGTTTCATCGAGAAAGCTGGACAGACTAACGACCAGAGGTATCGACGCCAAAGCCTCCCTGAACTCACTAGCCTGAGGCAGCGTAAACACTGGATTACTGCCGTTGAGGATTAACACGTCGATCTCCCCTTGACGCGCCGCTTCGGCGAATTCGAGCAGGGTAGAATAACTGGCCTGTTGCTGCTGCGAGACTACACTGGTGGGTTCGGGATTGAGCAGCAATCCGCCTTCCTGGCCGATATTTCCTGCCAGATAATTCAGAACATTTACCGCCATCAGTGTGTCGACGCCATTGCTGTGGTTGGCCGCGGCTCCACCACCGATGGCAAGGCTGGGCTGGATATCGATGAAACTGTCCGCCAAGCGGGTAATGGTGCTCTGAGGAATGCCGGTCTGCTCTGCCGCTTTGGCAGGTGTGTAGTCGGTAAGTGCCACGGCCCAGTCGGCGCGATCGGCGCCCGCGTAATTACCCTCGGAGACTATGTGGTTAGCCAATGCCAGTGCCAAAATACCCTCGGTACCGGGTTTTGCGGCCAGCCATTCATCCGCAGCCGCGCCACTGGCTGACATTCTCGGCTCTATCTGAATGAACCTACCCCGCTCATTTGAGCTGCCCTGACGACTCTCGCCAAAACCGAGACTATGATGCACTGGCGATATCCAATTCGTTAGATAATCAGCACCAAACGATAAGAGCATACGAGTGTTATGCAAATCATAATAAGGTAGGCGATCCTGTCCAAAAAAGCGTTGGTTAGCCGCATACAGAGTGTGAGGATGATTAAAATCGTAATGCAGTAAACGCTGCGAGCCCAGCTGCCGCATAAAATTATCGAAAAGCTGCGCCAAATGTCCTCGCACACCCTGGGTCAACATGGCAACCCGATTGCCGCGCCGGGCTGCCCTCAGCAGATCCAGACGACTGCCGAGCTGATCCAATCCTTCATCCCAGGTGATCTGCTCAAACGAGCCCGAGCCACGAGCTGAGGTTTGCTTCAGGGGGCCGGTCAGCCGATCCGGATTGTACAAGACCTGGAGTCCTGCCTGCCCCAGGCTGCAGAGCCCTCCCTGGTTAACCGGATGTGCCGGATTACCTTCTATCTTTTTCGCCAGCCCTTCACGGGTTCGCACCGAGATGCCACAACCGGCTGGGCACATCGAACACACCGAGTTGTACCATGTGGCCAGACCACTGCTGAAGTCCTCCGGTGCCACCACATGAGGAATCAGATACTCTGTAGCGTCCTTGTTTGCTTCCCTGAGCATAAACCCGGCTCCCACACTGACTCCGCCGGCACCTACTAGCTTGAGGAAATCTCTACGGTCTATATTTGGCATCTCACCCTTCTTAAAGTTTGGCAGTCACTTCTCAAATTTTAACAATCGCTTATCTAACCTTTGCAATCTCTCTTTAAACTTCAATGCGCGTCCTTAAATTTTGAAATCTCTGATTAGTTACCCAGCGATATCATTTATGACAAGTCCAGCAATCCGTTCCGTTCTCTACTTCATTTTCCCTGTGACAACTGAGGCACTGGCCCATCTCCCAGGGATGATTTGCCTGGGCAGTGCCATCGGCCGCTCTGCTGGTTAGTCGAATCCTGTCCATCGTCTCAACCGGTCCATGACAGGTCTGACATTCAACTTCTGCTAACACATGGCGTTTGTGAGTGAAGTGAACGAAGTCAGGTAGATCGTGTACCTTGACCCAGGGAATCGGTTCTTGATTATCCCAGTAACTCATCAGTCGTCGTATCTGAGGCCGCTCGGTCGCGATCTCTAAATGGCAACCCACACATTTGGAGACACTGGGAACTCCAGCGGAGGGAGAAAGTCGTGCCTGAGTGTGGCAATACATACAAGGGATCTCATTCTCTCCGGCATGGATCCTGTGACTGAAGGCTATCGGTTGTTCCGGGCTGGTACCCGGCAGGAACGCGGCGTTTGCCCAATAGCCCAGCACCAGGCCAAGCAAAACGACAATCACCAGCATGGCTACCGGCCTGAGTTTTTTTAATGACGGAACAATCGAGACGTTCATTTATCCTGCACTCCGTTTTAGCAATCCCAATTTTTCCCCAAACCCTTCGCCGAATTCGTGGATCGAGCCGGCTATTTCTTCATTCTTCGTTGCCCGTAAATACGTGTCAGCCATCTTGTGAATCACCTGGTAGAAATAGATGTTGAGATCCTCGACACTGGTATCTTTGATCCAGAGATCGATAGCCGCCGTCGTCTTGTTCTCGCTATCCCAAACCGAAAGCATCATCGACTCACAGGAAATCGGACCATCACCCTGTCCTTCCGAGGCCTGCCATTCGATTCGAGTCGGCATGTCTTCGCTATCCAGGTCGACGGTCAATTTAATCTCTGCTGTTCTGGACATACTCTCTTTCGCTTCTCTCTCACCATTCAAACCACTCTCATTCGGGCCGTTCTCGTTCAATTTTTTCAGATATTCAAAACCAATAGACAAAAGTAAACAGAAACAACCAAACCACATCCACAAAGTGCCAATACCAGCTCGCCGCTTCGAAGGCGAAATGATTTTCTGCAGAGAAATGTCCCCGCAGGGAGCGTAGCAACATAACGAAGAGGATGATTGTCCCCATAGCCACGTGGAAACCGTGGAAACCAGTCAGCATAAAAAAAGTCGAACCGTAAATTCCTGAACCCATGGTCAGCCCCAATTCGCCGTAGGCCTCCTGGTATTCAATGACTTGAAGAGTCAGGAAGGTTGTTCCCAGCGCCACCGTAATAGCCAACCAAATGGGTAGCAGTACCCTGTGGTTTTTTTTCAATGCCCAATGGGCAAAGGTGACAGTAACGCTGCTGGTGACGAGAATAACGGTATTGATGAAGGGCAAGCCCCAGGCCTCCATCGCTTCGGTGATGCCGCCACCGGGAGTCATGAAAAGCGGCCACGTGTCGGCGAACTCAGGCCACAGCAGAACATGTGTTTCCAAATTATTGCCAGCGCCGGCCAACCATGGAACAGACATTATGCGAGCGTAAAAAAGCGCGCCGAAAAAGGCAGCAAAGAACATGATTTCGGAAACAATAAACCAGGCCATGCCCATGCGATAAGAACGGTCCATCATTACGCTGTTCATGCCCTTGACTGACTCTCGAATAACGATGCCAAACCAACCGAACATCATGAAGGCGATCATGGCCAGCCCGATGAAGAAGATCGGTTCTCCGAAGCTACCTTCGGCGGCCACCTTTTCCGTGCTCTGGTGAATAAAACTGACTGCGCCGAAGGCGGTTATCGCCAGCGCAGTTGAGCCGATGATTGGCCAGGGGCTCGAATGCGGGACGTAATAGCGAGGCGCTTCAATCATTGCAAGTTGTTCGTGAGCGTTAAACTCGCGACCTCCAATTCGGGCACCTCAAATAATGCATAAGACAGGGTGAGAGTCTTGATCTCCTCCGGCAGATCTTCGTCGATATAGAACCTGAGTGACATCTGCTGCTCCTCACCTGCCTCCAGCAGTTGTTGGGTAAAGCAAAAACATTCGATCTTGTGCAGATAATTCGAGGCGTAGAACGGCGAGACACTAGGCACGGCTTGACCCGTCACAGCCTGAGTCGCGCGGTTGCGGGCGTAGTATGAGGTGAGGTTAATCTCCCCCAGCCGGACCTTAAGCTGAGTATCCATCGGTCGAAATTCCCAGGGCATACCTCGGCCAACCTGGCCCAGAAACTGGATCGTCACTTCACGCTCAGACACCTGCAAGACTGCAGGGGTATCATCGATTTCTTGTGCGTAGGTTTTGCCATTGATTCCTGTTACTTCGCAGAAGATGGCATAAAGCGGTACCAGGGCGAAAGCAAAGCCCAACATACCCACTGCCAGACCAGACAGCAGGATCGTATGCTTGCGCTGATTGTTACGATTCTTAGTCACGCGGGTAATCTTCCTCCGGGGTTGGAAATTTCGGCGGTGTCTCAAAGGTATGCAGCGGCGCCGGAGAAGCTAGTGTCCACTCGAGGCCTTCCGCGCCTTCCCAGACTCGGCCAGTGGCTTTTTTACCGCCACGTATGGTCTTGATCACAATGTACAAAAACAAGACCTGGGTCAGGCCCAACATCCCGGCGCCGAAACTGGCCACCATGTTGAAATCGGCAAACTGCAGCGAATAGTCCACGATACGCCGAGGCATGCCGGCGAGGCCGAGGAAATGCATAGGGAAAAAAGTCATGTTGACGCCAATAATTGCTGTCCAGAAATGAATCTTGCCCAGCCGCTCGTCATACATATTACCGGTCCATTTCGGTAGCCAGTAATAGACCGCTGACATGATGCCAAAGATAGCCCCCGGATAGAGCACGTAATGAAAATGCGCCACCACGAAAAACGTGTCGTGGTATTGAAAGTCAGCCGGCACCAGAGCCAACATTAATCCCGAGAAACCACCGATTGTGAACAAGATGACGAAGCCCAGCGCAAACAGCATGGGTGTTTCGAACGTTATTGAGCCGCGCCACATGGTGGCCACCCAGTTGAAAACCTTTACCCCGGTGGGAACGGCGATCAGCATTGTGGCATACATGACGAACAATTCAGCGGTTAGTGGCATGCCGGTGGTGAACATATGATGCCCCCACACAACGAAGGACAATATGGCGATGGAAGCCGTCGCATACACCATCGAGTGATAGCCGAACAGTTTCTTGCGCGCGAAGGTGGGGATGATCTGAGAGGCAATGCCGAAGCCCGGCAGGATCAGTATGTACACCTCAGGATGGCCAAAAAACCAAAAAACGTGCTGGAATAAGAGTGGGTCACCGCCTCCGGCCGCCGCGAAAAAACTGGTGCCGAAATGGCGATCGGTGAGTACCATGGTCACCGCACCGGCCAACACCGGCATTACCATGACCAACAGAAAGGCTGTGATCAGCCAGGTCCAGACGAACAGTGGCATCTTCATCAGGGTCATGCCTTTCACTCGAAGGTTAAAGATAGTGACAATGATGTTGATGGCACCCAGTACCGATGAGATACCCATCAGGTGGACACCGAATATGAAGACATCGGTGCTAGGTGGTCCGTAGGTGGTGGACAGAGGCGCGTAGAATGTCCAGCCGAAATTCGGTGCACCACCCTCCATGAAAAGCGTTGAGATTAACAGGGTGAAGGCGAAAGGCAGAATCCAGAAACTAAAATTGTTTAGCCGTGGCAATGCCATATCCGGTGCGCCGATCATCATTGGCAGTTGCCAGTTAGCCAAGCCGACGAAGCCGGGCATCACCACGCCAAACACCATGATCAGGCCGTGCAATGTCACCATCTGGTTGTACAGCAGCGGCTCGGCGAATTGGATGCCGGGCTGGAACAATTCCATGCGAATCACCATCGCCATGGCCCCGCCGATGAAAAACAGCACAAAACTGAGCCACATGTAAAGTGTGCCAATCTCCTTGTGGTTAGTAGTCAACAGCCAACGAGAGAGAAACGCCATCAGTGGAGAGCGATTGGGAATGTTGTGATCTGCAGTTACCGCCATATGTGATCTACCCTAACGTGCCTCGAAAATGGTTATTGGTTGAACGATGTCGGCGGTGGTATTGCCGAAAGCATTTCGCTCATAGGTAATCACCGAGGCCAGTTCCAGATCGGAAAGCTGAGGTGCCCAGGCCTGCATCTCGGTATCGACGGCGCCATTCATCACTTGATTGATATGCGCTGCCATCGGGCCATTGGGAATCTCACCGCCCGCCAAAGCCGGATAGGTGCTTCCCTGACCCGAGCCATCCGCTTCATGACAGGTTGCGCAATGATCCAAAAAAACCTGCTGACCGATATCAATCAACTCGGCCATAGTCCAGGTTTTGGCGCGATCGGCCACCGCCTGTCCAGAGGCTAGCTCTATGGCTAGGCGTTGATCCACGATCCACTGATCGAACTCTTCCTCGGCTAGAACCTCCACTTCGATTGGCATGTAGGCGTGATCTTTACCACAGAGTTCTGCGCACTGGCCCCGGTAAAGACCTGGGGTGTTAATGCGCGTCCATGCTTCGTTGATGTAGCCTGGAATGGCATCCTGTTTCACCGCGAAATCCGGCACCCACCAAGAGTGAATGACGTCGTCGGCAGTGGTTAGGAAGCGAACCTTCTTGTCGGTGGGCAATACCAGCGCCCTGTCCACCTCGAGTAAATAGTTTCTGCCCTTGGTTTCGAAGTTGTTAATCTGTTCTTCCGGGGTTGCCATGTTGCTGTAATAACCCAGGTCCGCTTCAAGGTATTGGTAGTGCCACTTCCACTGTGAACCAGTGATGAGCACGGTGAGATCTGCGTCACTATTGTCTTCGATGTCTATCAGTGCCGAGGTCGCCGGTATCGCCAGGCCGATCAGAATCAAGACCGGCACCGTAGTCCAGATAACCTCGACCCGGAAGCTCTCGTGAAAAGTAGCGGGCTTGGGGTGCTTCGAACGCCGATGCGCATAAATGGAATAAAACATGGTGCCGAAGACAAGCAATCCTATTACCACGCAGATTGCCAGACTGTAATGATGGAGTTGCAAGATACGCTGACTTATATCGGTAACGCCTGCGCGCATATCCATCTCAGCCGCGAAAGCCATATTAGAACTGCCCAACAGGGCGAAGAACGTCAGACATCTGTGTAGCCTAAACCTAGTGGTGATAGAAATCACGGTTGTTGCCTACCTCTATTTCTATTTCTATTTCTCATTTATCGTTTATCGTTTATCGTTTATCGTTTATGTAAATCGTCTTTAGTACTGCTTTGTCATGATCCCAGAACCGACTCAACGGCTCAATTGGGCCACCGTTCGCAACTGATGCTTACCCTGCCAATCTCGGTAACGAATTGCCCCGGCTCTCTCGGTGTGGCCTTGCCAGTCGCCGTGATGGGCCAGCAAAAATATTTCCCCATCGATTTTCGCTTGCCAGGGAGTGCCCTCCCAATCCAAGAACGCAACGCTGCCGGTGGAATGCTGACCCCAGTCCGCGGTATTTTCCGGCCGATGCTCGAAGCTGTCTTGACGAATCCAACTGGTCCATTTTTCACCATTCCAGGTTACAAACTGCATGGAGTCTTGCGACCAGGGCTGACTGACCGGCTCGTCATCGGGATAACTGCTCAAGGTATAAGCCAGTTTCGCAGCCAACACCGGGGCAAGCAAAATCGCCAGACCTAGAATAAATTTGATAATTGATCTCCCCAATTCGCTGCATCAGTCCGCGAAAACAGACTTTAGTGACGCACGTATAACAGCAATCGACAGAGCCAATTTATCGATCACTTAACGACACACTGAAATGATGGGCGACATAGTACTATCAAAATAAAAAAAGACAAGTCATCAGCACACTTTTTTCGCAATAACCTTGGCAGAGAAATCCCCAGATGGAAAAATCTAAATGAACTTCTAACAATATCGAGTAGGATCATGGAGTCTGGCATCCTGAAAACCTTGTTTGCGGAACCTGCAATTATCGCAGCGCCCGCAGGCCATACCATCTTCAGTGGCATGATAACAAGAAACCGTAATGCAATAATCAACTCCAAGCCTAACCCCAGCCTTGATAATCTCCGCTTTAGTTAAATCTATAAGTGGCGTCGCTAAACTAATGTTTCTACCTTCCACACCCAGCTTCGTCTAAGACCTAGTGGATTTAGCGACCGACGCATTCAATTCTCCACAGCGTAGATTCTTTGGCAGATGGTTTGAAGAAAGGTTTTTTATTGCTTGAAGACGGCATTTAGAAATACTGCGCAGCAATAAGGCTAAACCGACCGGGACGCCAATAAGCTACCCCGAAGACCTGAAAGGAAAGCGCTTCCTTCTAGCGACTCGAGTCGAGGGCCCCTATAATATTAGCCATTTAAGCCGAGCTTGGCTGACGACTCAGACTCAATAAAACCTAAGAATATTTGATCATTCGACCTACTGGATAACTATGATAAAAGGCTGAAATTACGCAACATAAATATAAAGTTGCACCATTTTTATTATATACTAATCATTCATTTACCATAATTAATATGTTATGTTATGCGTAAATGTGACAGTGTCGGCTCTCGGATTTATTCAAACCTCATCATAGCGCAGCTGAGTTTCTGTTCTAAAGAATTTAAAAAAGCACCAGGTCGAAAATGCTGTTATTAAATGCCAAATAGCGTGAGGTTGAACCCAAGAGTCAGGCTTGCAAAATGGCGTTTCCGGGTAACCTTGAAGCCAGATAACAAAAGCTGTCATGTATGAGAACATTCCTAGAAAGAACCATGGGGAATACTTTCTTTCTGTTTCGGGAGCTTTTCTTGCAAAAATAGCTGGCAGCCAGAATAAGATTACCCACCAATATTCATTTAGATCAGAGAAAATTTCTTGAGGAAAAATTCCGAATATTGCGGCGACAAAAAAACCTACAAAGCCTGATAACCAGCGAAAAGAGGGGGACCAAAACTTAAAAAGTGTTTCTGAAATTATCCATAACCCAATCGACAAACCAAATAGATCTAAACCGATACCAAGTCTTCCTCCGAAAAACCATCTAGAGATTGCATAAAACAGGACTATCAAGAAGTAAACTTGAAGAAACCGACTAGGGCTCCAACGACCCATTTCTTTTAAATTATAGAGCCAAGGAAAAATGATATACATGACCATGCTTAAATTATCAGCCCAGCCACCCCATGCAGTATGGGTAGCATGCATAAGCCAAGATCCAGGGCCCAGAAATATTACTGCTGATGCATATAAAATACTTATCGAATTTAGGCTTGTAAAGGTATCGTTTTGAAGGTTGTCTATCAGATGGTCTGCAGACAAAACCTTCAGCATAAGAAGGCCTGCTACCATAAATCCAATATTACTCATTGTGTTAACTGGTTCTCGGAATACTCCTCCACTTACCCTTTCGCACCAAGCAGAAATAGCGCCTACCATTTCACCTGACTCATAATAGAAAGCAATCCCAGACGAGGCTAAGATTATATATATAAAAATAAATAATAGACTTACAACTAATGCTATTGGGTATATTTTTACCAAGCAAAACTCCGGTGGCTTTTAAAAAGATTTTAAGCGCCTTGATGAATTATCGCTGATTGTGAAAATCCAACAGATACTCAATGTATCGACCAACCACGATTACCATTACCATTAATTTTACTTCAAACCCCCAAAAAGTTTTGCAGCGGCTACTTTAGCTGCTTCAATATCTTCAAGAGTCGGCTCCTCTTCTTCGTTCACTTTTTCCTCAGAGCCAGGCTCTGACTTAATTTGTTCACCAATATCCTTGGACATTTTCTTAATTACCTCGTTTTATAAAATTTACTAATGAATTTTTGGTTGGAATTGGAATTATTATAGATAAGAAACGGTAGAAATAGCTACTTTTCTCAGCGAAAGTTCGAGCGTTGATAATCGAGCCTGCCTGCTGTATGAATATGGTTATCATGAAGGTAACTATGGTATGTTAAATATTCTTCGCGGCGAGCGGATGAAGGAACGTCGAGGAGAATAATTTCTAGCAACATCCTTTTTC
>LWDU01034826.1_pt1 | contig 33864 bp, 33 predicted proteins | sample 727161 | NCBI WGS metagenome assembly LWDU01 (sample SAMN04566230, study PRJNA314399) | hydrothermal vent metagenome | isolation source: deep sea hydrothermal plume seawater | place: Mexico: Gulf of California, Guaymas Basin | collected 2004-07-11 | reverse complement strand
TGAGGTCTATGAAGTTTCCACATAAATGCATTTTCATGTGAAAATCTATGCCATAAATACTGAGTAAGATCATCAAGGATTAAAAAAGCTATAACATGCCATAAAAAAAATGAATTAATAAAAAAGTCTTCATAAATAGAAAACCATGAATCCATTATAAATAGAACAAAAGTTAAAATAGCAGGTTGAATTAATGTTGGAAGGATAGTTAAACATACTAATTCAATAGTTAAATCATTTTTTGATCTGTTATCATTAAAATATAATCCACCAAAAGACTCAACGATTCCTAAAATTACAAGAATTATTACAGGAATTAGTTTGCTAATACTTTCGTTATCCATAATTTATAAAAATATTAAAAAAATACTAATTAGTATATTTAGAATTTTATAATTTTTCAATTACAATAGAACTAGCACCACCGCCACCATTACAAATTACCGCACATCCTACTGTTGCGTTTTTAGATTGCAAGACATTGCTTAAAGTGGTCACAATTCTTGCTCCTGATGCTCCTAATGGATGACCCATTGAAACAGCTCCTCCGTGAACGTTTACTTTGTTAATATCAATATCTAGTATTTTATTAAATGCTAACGGAACTACAGAAAAGGCTTCATTTACTTCAAAAAAATCTACATCAGAAGTTGTCATTTTAGCTAATTTTAATGCTTTTGGTGCTGCTATGGTTGGAGCAGTTGTAAACCATTGAGGTTCCTGAGCTGCATCAGCAAAAGATAAAATCTTAGAAATTGGTTTTAAGTCATATTTTTTGACAGCTTTAGTGCTTGCCAAAATCAATGCGGATGCCCCGTCATTAATTGTTGAAGCATTGGCAGCGGTAACTGTTCCGTCTTTACTAAATGCCGCTCGCAATTGTGGAATTTTTTCGAATTTTACATTTTTGTATTCTTCATCCTCTTTGATTGTCAATGGTTCTCCTCTTCTTTGTGGAACAGTCACGCTTACTATTTCATTAGCGAAAACCCCATTTTCATTAGCTGCCGCTGAATTTTTATATGAACGAATCGCATAAGCATCTTGTTCTTCTCTAGAAATCTCATATTTAGCAGCTGTTTTATCCGCAAATACCCCCATTGCTATTTCATCATACGGATCAAGTAATCCATCTTTATGCAAACCATCAATCAATACTGCATTACCATATTTATATCCGTATCTAGCTTTTGGTACGTAATATGGGACAGCAGACATATTCTCCATGCCTCCAGCTACTAAAACATCAGCATGACCTAATAATATACTTTGAGCAGCAAACATAATTGATTTTGCACCAGAAGAACATACTTTGTTAATTGTTGTGCAAGGTACAGTAGCGGGAATACCAGCAGCTAAAGCTGCTTGTCGAGCAGGTGCTTGTCCCAAATTAGCGGAACAAACGTTACCCATTAACACTTCATTGATATTTATTGGATTAACATTAGCTTTATTTAATGCTCCTTTTATAGCTGTAGCACCAAGTTCGGTAGCTGGTATATTTGCAAAAACACCTCCAAAACTACCTAATGGTGTGCGAACAGCAGAAACGATATATACTTCATTCTTTGTCATGATATTTTAATTTATTTAATATATAAAATTAATCTAATTTGGATTAATTAAATACTTAAAGTTTAATTAACACTTGCTGCTTTAATAAATTATATTTATACTATAATCATAGAACTGTATAGGTATTTATAAAAATTAATTTTAATATTACACGTAATAATATTTAAACAATGTATTCAAGAACAAATCAATTCGGTTTAAATGAAGAACAGAAAGCAATTTTAGATGCTGCTGACCAATTTGGAAAAAAGGAACTATATCCTTTAGCTGAAAAAATGGATAATGAAGAATGGTGGCCTGAAGGTATTTTTAAAAAAATGGGTGATGCAGGTTTTATAGGCTTAACTGTTGATACTAAACATGGAGGTGCCGGAATGAGTTATTTGCAAGCGGGTTTGGTTTGTCAAGCATTTGGTCGATGGAATCACGCTATTGCTTTAAGTTGGGTGGCACATGAAAATTTATGTTTAGATAATATTTACCGAAATGGTTCACAATATATTCGAGAAAAGTACATTCCTGGACTGTGTTCAGGAGAATTAATAGGCGCTTTAGGTTTAACTGAGCCAGGAGCAGGTTCAGATGTTTTGGGATCTATGCGAACTTCTGCTGTAAAAGACGGGGATCATTATATTTTAAATGGCAGCAAAACATATATTACAAATGGATCAATTGCAGATATAATTTTAGTGTATACAAAAACAGATTTTAAGAAAGCCAATAAAGGTATTACGGCTTTTGTTGTAGAAACTAATAACCCTGGATTTAAGATTATCTCAAAATTGAAAAAAATGGGTTTTAGAGGAAGTCAAACAAATGAATTGTTTTTTGAAGATTTCAGAGTGCCAGCAATAAACATGATAGGGAAAGAAGGTGAAGGTCATATAACTGTAATGAATGGGCTTGATTTTGAACGAGCTATGATTGCACCTATATCTCTAGGTATTAGTGAAAGAGCTTTAGAAATTTCTATTGAATATGCTAAAATTAGGGAACAATTTGGAAAACCTATTTCTAGTTTTCAAATGATTCAATCTAAACTAGCAGATATGTATACCTGGGTACAATCGGTGCGTGCATTGGTGTACACTGTATTATCAGAATGTGATACAATTGATAAAAAAGATGGGGGAAGAGGGCAAATCCATATGAATACAGCCGCATCGGTGATGCATGCTGCTAGTACATGCAATAAAGTTTTAGATGAAACAGTCCAGATCCATGGCGGCATGGGCTATATGTGGGAAAGTGAAGCTAATCGCTTATATCGAGCCAGTAAATTATTGGAAATTGGGGCAGGAACCACAGAAGTTCGAAAGATGGTTATTAGCAAGGGTCTATTGCATTAGATATTAATTTATAGAGGTGTTGTAAGCTTCGTTCAGAAGTTTAATATTTTTAGATATGATAAATAAAAAAGTTTTAAATGCCCAAGAAGCTTTAACTGGAATTAAAGACAATATGACTCTTATGCTTGGAGGATTTGGTCTTTGTGGCATTCCCGAAAACTCTATTGCTCAGCTTGTAAAACTAGGAGTTAAAAACCTTACTTGTATTTCAAATAATGCTGGAGTTGATGATTTTGGACTTGGTTTATTGTTAAAAGACAAACAAATTGGTAAAATGATTTCTTCTTATGTAGGTGAAAACAATGAGTTTGAAAGACAAATGTTAAGTGGCGAATTAATAGTTGATTTAATTCCTCAAGGATCATTAGCAGAAAGATGCAGAGCTGCACAAGCAGGGATTCCTGCATTTTACACACCAGCAGGATATGGAACTGAAATTGGAGAAGGTAAGGAATCAAGAGAATTTGATGGAAAGATGCATTTAATGGAAACTGCTTTTAATGCCGATTTTTCAATGGTAAAAGCTTGGAAAGGTGATGAAGCAGGTAACTTGATTTTTAAAGGAACTGCTAGAAATTTCAATCCTAATATGTGTGGTTCAGCTAAAATTACTATTGCAGAAGTAGAAGAACTCTATCCAGCGGGAGAGCTTGATCCTAATGAAATACATATTTCAGGAATATTTATTCAAAGAATATTTCAAGGCAATAATTATGAAAAGAGAATTGAACAACGAACAATAACCAAAAGATAATGTTAGATAAAATCGGCATAGCTAAAAGAATAGCAAAGGAAGTAAAAGATCGATATTATGTGAATTTAGGAATAGGTATTCCAACTCTAGTTGCAAATTATATAAATAAAGATATTGATGTGGAATTTCAAAGTGAAAATGGCTTACTTGGAATGGGGCCATTTCCTTATGATGAGGAAGTAGATGCAGATATTATTAATGCAGGAAAACAAACCATTACAACACTACCAGGTGCTAGTTTTTTTGATTCTGCAAGTAGTTTTTCAATGATTAGAGGTAAGCATGTTGACCTTACTATTTTAGGAGCTATGGAGGTTTCTGAGAATGGAGATATTGCAAACTGGAAAATACCTGGTAAAATGGTAAAAGGTATGGGTGGCGCTATGGATTTAGTTGCTTCTGCTGAGAATATTATAGTTGCTATGATGCATACTAATAAAGCAGGAGAATCTAAGCTTTTAAAAAAATGCTCACTTCCTTTAACAGGATTAAGTTGTGTTAAGAAAATCGTTACAAATTTGGCAGTTTTAGAGATAACCTCTGCAGGATTTCAACTTATTGAACGAGCGCCTGGAGTCTCAATTGAAACTATTAAAAAGGCAACTGAAGGTAAATTAATTATTACAGGGGATATTCCTGAAATGAAAATCAACTAACTGTATTTTTTAAGCATTTCAGTTTGTTTATTTATCGAAGAGGTGAACTCTTCTTTTAATGAATCAATTAAATCTTTAGAGCTTGGTGAGTCTTCTATAGATGTTACACCTTGACCAGCAGACCAAATAGTTTTCCAGGCTTTGGCTTCAGTATCCATTTCTTTTCCAAAATCCATTTTTGCTTTTTTGCTCCACATTTCTTCTGTAATTCCCATAGCTTCCAAGCTGGGTTTTAAAAAATTTGCTTCAACTCCAGAAACAGCAGCAGTGTAAACAATATCGCTAGCTTTAGAGTTAATAATCATTTCTTTGTAGCCTTCTTCGGCCATACTTTCTTTTGTATTTATGAATCTAGTGCCCATATAAGCTAAATCAGCACCCATTTGTATAGCAGAGGCGATATCCCTTCCATTTGAGATACAACCTGAAAGTAAAATTATTTTATTAAAAAAAGATCTGATTTCAGAAATAAAAGACATTGGGTTTATCGTTCCCCCGTGGCCTCCAGCACCTGCAGCAACTAATATCAGTCCATCAACACCAGCTTCAGCTGCTTTTTCAGCATGTCTTTTCTTTATTACGTCGTGAAAAACTAATCCTCCATAAGAATGGACCGCATCAACTAATTGACTTACAGCTCCAAGAGATGTTATTATGATTGGCACTTTGTGTTTAACACACAGAGCTAAATCAGCTTGAACTCTAGGGTTTGTATGGTGAACTATTAAGTTTACACCATAAGGAGCTGCTTTTTTTCCTGTTTCTTCTTCAAAATTATTTAACTCTTTTTTAATGGTAATTAACCACTCTTCAAAGCCTTCACTTGTTCTTTGATTTAAAGCAGGGAAAGTACCTACTACTCCGTTTTTACAGCATTCTAAAACCAGTTCTGGCCCTGAAATTAAAAACATTGGAGCTGCAACTGCAGGTAGATTTAATTGTTCAATAAATTTTGGCTTTGTCATATTTTTGAAATGAATGAATTTGTTATAAATATCCTAAATATTTACTTAATATAAAATTATAATGTTGTTTTTGAAATAAAAAAAAAGAGCAAAATTAATTGCTCTTTTTTTGTAATATAAATTATAAGTTCTTAAAAATCATGTTTTAAAGAAACTATCACTTGTCTGCCTAATTGAGCCATATTTGGGAAAATGCTGTATTCCTTATCCATTAAGTTGATAATGTTTAGGCCTACTGAAGTTTTTTTGTTTATATCAAAACCAAAATTAGCATCTACTAAATTTCTACTTTCTACTGTTCCTGAATAAAAAGCACCCATATTAGCTTCGAATCCACCATCGTATTTATAAGCCATTCCAAAATTAAATTTTCCTGAATCATACTTCATTCCTGCTTTAACTCTATGCGCAGCATGATTTAACGACCATGTTCCAGTTTGAGTAAGATCACCAAGATCTTCTTTTTCAAATGTTGTTTGACTCACTGCTGAATAATTTCCGTATAAACTTAAATTATCATTAGCTATCCATTTCATTTCAGTTTCAAAGCCCCAGTAATTGACCTTTCCAAAGTTCTTGTAACCCATCATAATACTAGGTTCGCCACCTTCAGGCGCTTGATCACTTTCTATAACACCCAAAGCTCCTGCAGCAGCTACCAAGCCTGCTACTCCTGCGTATTGATTAGCTAATACCGTAGCAAAATATGCTCCATATACTGGCCCATATGTTGGAGTGAATGAAGCTGTAAAAAATGGTGTTAATGTTCCTGCTAAGTCACTAGCTAAAGTAGGTAATCCTACTAGAGGACTTAACTGAACCGTAGAAACAAAATTTTCTTTTTGTGCATTATAAACGTTGAAACCCCAAGTTAAATTATCAGATAACATTCCTTTATATCCTAGTTCATAGTGTGTTTCAGATTGAAGTGTTCCTTTATCACCATCTTCAAGTGGACCAAATGGTGTACCAGTTAAAGTTAATAGCGCTCCATTTGTGAAACCACCCAAACCAGCTACAGATGCTAATGTGTTCTGACTAGCTAAGAAAGGTATGAAACCTGCGAGTGGAGTGCCTACTAAGCCAGGTAATAAAAACGAATTTACTAAACCAAATGCTGTTGCATGAGGCATTCCAATACCTGCATTTTTTGGTAGTGCTCCATTTCCTACTAACCATGAAGTTTGAATATTATTAAAAGTCTGAGCTTCTCTATTTCCGTATATCCATACATTTCCATAGGCAAGAGATTGAACTTTCAGATCAAGATATAAATTTAAAGCAGTAGGAGGAATAAAAGCTTTATTAAATGTTGCTCTTATACTGTGTCTATTACTAGGTTTATAAACAAGAGCAACTCTTGGTGAAAATGAATTTTCTCCAATTGCAGGAAACTTATCATATCTTCCAGCTAGTTGTAAGTTTAATTTATCTGTAATGTCTGTTTTAGTTGAAAAATAAGCTCCGTAAACTCTATAGTCGTCATTATCTTCGTTTCTACCAAATGTTCCACTTTTTGAAGTGTCAAAAGTTGCCATTTTATGCTCCACACCAATAGACATGTTAGTATTTAATTGATCAAAAGCTAATTCATATTGAATTTGTAATTGAGATTGCCTACTTGCTATTCCACTTGTCGCTCCAGCTCTATATCCAAACCCGCTATATTTATCAGCTTTGTGAGGTTGAATATCAGTATAATTCCATTGAGCAAATAAATTATTACTTTGAATACGAGTTTGGAAAAAAGCTTGTCTTTGTGTAGCTCTACTTTCTCCAGTTGCTGGAGTTAGGAAGTTAGCAGCAACTTCATTAATTCCCGCTACTGTTGTTAAAGAAAAATTATTAGAAGGTCTATAATAAAGTGTGGCATCTGCTCCTCTAGATGAGGCTCTTTCTTGCCACTTTCCTCCAATTGACCTAACTACTCTTCCGCTAGGGTCAAGTATATCATCTGCAAATTGAGCAATTGTACTTTCAGGTAGGTCAAAATCTTCGTTTTCTTGATATTTTAAATTGAACTTATAACCAAAAGTTTTTTCCTTATTACTTGCAGCATGTCTAAAAGTCATTCTATACATGTTTAAATCAAAATTCATAAAAAAACCTTTTTTATCTCCTGCTTTATCAAAACCACCACTTTGTAGTAGTATAGTTGTACCAGGGTGTTTGAATGGATCTTTACTTAAATAATGTATAACTCCAGCTCCAACACCTGGTCCGTATAACGCTGATGCTGGTCCTCTAACAACCTCAATTCTTTCAAGGTCAATGTTACTTAAATTACTAGCCTCTGCATCAAAAAAATTAACACCAGTAATACCCATTGATCTATAGTCTAACATTACTAGAGTAGAAGTTGTGAATATACTTACGTTATCTCTTAAAGTAACATTAGTTCTGTTTGCACCTTGTTTGTCAATTTGAACTCCCATCACATCATCTAATAATGCCATAGAGTTAAAAGCTGATTTATTTTCTATTTCTTTAGTTCCTATAACAGATATTGAAGAAGCAGCATTCATTGCTTTTTCTGCTTTTCTAGATCCAGAAATTACTACTTCATCTAATAATTCACCTGATGATAGAGTGATTGATATTAAATCTGAAGTGGAATTTACATTTACAGTCTGGTTTTGAAAACCTAATGAGCTTATTTCTAAAGTCCAAGGAAGATCTTTTTTAGATGATAGTGTAAATACACCATTATCCCCGGTAATCACACCAGTTGTAGTGCCTTGAATAAGTACATTTACTCCATAAAGTGTTTCAACACCATCTGTAATCTTACCTGTTACAGTGTTAGTTTGAGCGTTAACCATGAAAAAAGTGGCTAACAAAAATGTCAAACAGGATAAATAAAATTTAAGTTTCATAGTTGTTTGTTTTGGTTAATTTATAATAATTCAGTTTAGTTATTGTTTATTTCATAATAATTAATTCGCAAAGTTAAGAATTTGCTATTAAATGTGGTAAAATAAGAATATTTATTCGGTTTTTAAAATTTTTATTAAAATCATGTCCCATTCCCTTGATTATAAAAAGTTTTGAACCATGTATTAATGAAGCCATTTTTTTAGAGTGACTAGGTTTAATTAAAAGATCATCTGATCCATGAATAATTAGAGTAGGAGCCTTGATCTTTTTTAGCATTCTATATCTGGATCCTGATTTTTTTATTGCTTTAGTATGTTGTTTAAATGCATTTTTATTAAATCCTTTTCTGTGTTTTATTTCATACAGTGTTTTTAATATCTGTTTCTCTTGATTGATAACATAATTATCAGATCCATGCCATAAATGGTCTAATTTAAAATGAAACCTCAAAACTTTATCTATGTCTCTATTTTTATTTCTATAGTTAAAAATCATTTTTTTTAATTGACCAAGTCTTTTTTTATCTGGCGCTTCAGCTTCTGGATCAAATAAATGGCCAGTAGACATAAGATTTGTTAAAGAGAGGATTTTTTTGGATACTTTATAGCCAATATTTGAGCGATCATTCCACCAGTCGAATAGCCAATTACATGAAATTTTTCAACATTTAGATGATTAGCAACTTCCAGTGAATCTCGGGCCATTTCATCTAAATTGTATGAATTTGAATTTGACCAGTTATTTATCCAGTCAGATTGACCTAATCCTCTATTATCGAATCTAATTACTCTAAAATTATTTTTTAGTATGATCCTAATCATTTGATCAGGCCATTGAATCATTGTTTCTGCTGCTCCATTTATTAATAACACTGTAGCTACTGGGTTATCACAGTGACTTAACTCTTCATAAAATAACTTAACATCTATATTTTTTGCATAACCTGTTTTACCCGTAATTAGTTCGGGAATTTCTTTTGATTTAGCAATAGAAATTAGCTTGTTTATATAAGATTCAAAAAGATTGTCTTTTGTATTATATTGGATATAATAGCCCAATAGAAAAGCAATTGAAATTGATAAAAAAAGTATCATTAAATTTATTCCCAAATAACAGATTCATTATTTTTCTCCCACTCAACATATTGATCAGAAAACTTCTCATCAATTTTTGCACGCTTAATTTTTAGTGTTGGAGTAGTCATGCCATTTTCTGGTACCCAATCTTCTTTTACAAAGATAATTTTTGACATTTTCTTATAATTATCAAGACTGCTATTAACTTTTTCTAAAATTTTGGAAACTTTAGAGTTAGTAGTGTCTTTATTGTTTTTGGCAGATTCAGAAGGAACAGCTAAAAGAAGAGGCTGGTCACAGTTTAGACCAACAACACATAATTGAGAGAATTCACTAACGTCACCAAAATAAGCTTCTAAAACACCTGGTTCAATATATTCGCCTTTTGATGTTTTGAACATGTCTTTAATTCTTCCTGTTATATATAAAAAACCATCATCATCAACATGTCCTTTATCACCCGTATGAAGCCAGCCATCTTTTAATGTTTCATTGGTAACTTCTTCATTTTTATAATAACAACTTAAAGTAAAAGGACCTTTCATTAGAATTTCACCTTGTTCACTTATCTTTAAATCAACACCTGCTGTTGGTCTTCCAACAGACCCTCTACCTAGTGGTTGATATGGGTTTAAATTGGTACATGTAGCACAGTTTTCTGTCATTCCATATCCATTTGTAATATAGATTCCAATACTTCTATACCAATCTAAAAGCTCTAATGGCATAGCTGCAGCGCCAGTCACAAGAGCTCTTGTTTTTGACATACCAAGTGCACTTTTTAATTTTCTTTTTATAATCCAGGAGAGGATAGGGATTTTTAATACTTTATCAAGTTTGGCTTGAGACATTTTCATTAATATTTTTTCTTGAAATTTAGCATAGATTCTAGGGACACCTTGAAACGCAGTTGGTTGAGTGTCATTTAAATTTTGTCCAAAAGTTTCTAAAGATTCCACAAATGAAATTATTCCTCCATATCTAAAAGCCACATGTTCAATGACCACTCTTTCAAAAATATGGTTTAGTGGCATATAAGAAATAAATCTATTTTTTCCACTTAAGTCAACTTTTAAAGGATTGCCATCTTCGGTAATTTTTTTAGTATTGAATAATGTTTCGTAAGTTAAAACAACACCTTTCGGATCACCTGTTGTTCCAGATGTAAAGATTATTGTCCAAATATCTTTAAGGTTTGGTCTAAATTCTCCTATTTGAGCATCAAATTTATTGATGAATTCATGCCACTGATGACCCGTACTAATTTTAGAATGGTCTTTATAGTGAGGGAATACTATTGTAGGCATATCACTTCTAACACCTTGTTTCATTTCTTCCCAGTTTTCTAATTTTCCCACAAAAAGTGCTTTAACATCTCCGAATTCTAATAAATTTCCTATTTCTTTTGAATTTAATGTTGGAAAAAATGGAACTGAAATATATCCCGCCATTGAAATAGCTAAATCGGCTATAATCCATTCCCTACAATTTTTAGAAACTAATCCAATGTGACTGTCTTTTTCTAAACCTAAGCTTTTTAATCCATTAGAAAGTTTTCTAGCCATTAATCCAACTTCATTCCATGTATAGGTCTCCCATAAATTGCCAAAGGGTTGTTTTAAAAATGGTTTGTTAGAAAGTTCTTTTTCCCACTTATAAAAAGGAAAATCAAATAACTCAGTGTTCATAATTTTGTTTTTAGTTGTTCTTAATTTTAATCTCAGTTAATCCAATTCTATTTTCTCCTCCACCTGAGTATAATAGGCAAGTTTTTTTATCAATGTCTTGAAAAACTGATGGATCTCTCAAGTCATGAATTTTTTCAATTGAAGCCCCTTTTATTGATGGTTTAATCGAAATATCAATGCCTTCCCAATTATTTTTAACTGTTAATAATTCAAATTCAGGTCCAGCTACCCATTTGTTCCAGTTGTCAATACTTAAATCAACTTTTCTGTAAAGTAACCTTTCGGGGCTATCACCAATTTTTGAATAAATCAAATATAAAATATTTTTTCTTCATTTTATTAGATATTCCAATTCCTGTAAAACCAGCTTTAATAAAGACAGTATTTAAAAGCAGTATATTTTTCATTAATTTTTAATTAATTTTGTATTTAATAACAATTTAATAATCCATTAAAATAAAATGTTTATTTAATGAAAGTTCGAAAGTCAAATATTGATGTTTTAAGTTCAAATTTTATTGAAAATGAGATTTCTATGAAGAAATTATTGAAAGAGCTTAATTCGTATTTTAAATTATCAAAGTTAGAAGGCAATAAAGATAAAATTAAAAGAACCAGAAGAAGAAAAAAACTACTTGCTAGAGAAAAAATAGACTTGTTGCTTGACAAAAAAAAACCTCACATAGAATTGATGTCTCTTGCTGGCTTAAAACATGAAAACGGGTTTGGTGCTGGTGGAACTACAGTAGTAGTTTTGGGCTATGTTTCTAATGTACTTTGCTTAATTAATGCAAATGTTGCAACAAGAAAAGCAGGTGCAATTGATTATGCTACAAGCTTAAAAAATCTAAGATTATCACAAATTGCTAATGAAAATAAATTATTAACTATAAATCTTGTTGAAAGTGCTGGAGCTAATTTACCAGATCAAGACAGGATTTTTAATAATTATGGTAAGTTTTTTATGGAGATGTCTAGAAGGTCTAAAGAAGGAATCCCAACAATATCTGTAGTGTTTGGTAATGCAACAGCAGGTGGTGCTTATGTTCCTGGTATGTCTGACTATTCAATTTTCCAGAAGAATGCCGCTAAAGTCTTTTTAGCAGGACCACCATTAGTAAAAATGGCAACTAATGAAGATGCTAATGAGGAGGAATTAGGAGGAGCTCAAATGCATAGTAGTATTTCTGGTGTTTCAGATTTTTTAGCTAAAGATGAAAAAGATGCTTTAGAAATAACAAAAAATTTAATTAAAAAAATTAAGCAGCCAGCAGATAATAAGTATGAGAGCGATGCATCTTCCCCAAAATTCGTTAAAGATGAGATTTTAGGGATTATTCCTTCTCACTTGAAAAAGCCTTTTGATATTCGAGAACTTGTCAAAAGATTTGTTGATAGTTCTGAATTTATTGAATTCAAAGAAAATTATGGCAGAACAATGTTTTGCTGTTGGACAAAAATTAATGGTTACCCTATTGGAATTATTGCGAATAATGGAGTAATTTTTATTGAGTCAGCAAGAAAAGCTACACATTTTATACAATTGGCAAATAAATCTAATACACCTTTACTATTTATTCATAATACTACAGGCTTTATGGTAGGAAAGAGATATGAACAAAATGGAATGATTAATAGTGGATCTCAATTAATTCATGCTGTTTCTGGAAGTACAGTTCCACACATTAGTCTACAGGTTGGTAATTCATATGGTGCTGGAAATTATGCAATGTGTGGTAGATCTTTTGAGCCTAGATTTCTGTTTTCATATCCAAATGTAAAATCTGGTGTTATGGGAGCAGATCAGTTGTCTGGTGTAATGGAAATAATTAAAAGAAATTCAGCATCTTCATTAAATAAAGTTATTGATGAAGAAAAACTTCAAATAGAAAAGAAAAAGCTGGCTGAAGAGGCTGATGAAAAGGCTAGTGTTTGGCATACTACATCTGAGGTTTGGGATGATGGAGTTATTGATCCAACAGATACTAGAAAATATTTATCCTTAGCATTAGCAGCTGTTTACAACAATGAAATAAAAGGATCTAGTTCTTTTGGAGTATTTAGAATGTAACATTTACTATGAATTTTTATAAGGAAAAAGATATTCAAAATATAAAATCATACAAATTTGATTTTATAGAATTAGACGAAACGGATCACGTCTTTACTGTTACATTAAATCGTCCAAAAAAGAAAAACGCTTTACATCCTCAAATGATTAATGAAATAGCATTTGCCTTTCAATATGCATTTTATAATAACAATATTAGAGCTGTATTGTTAAAGTCAAATGGAGATGTTTTTTGTTCTGGAATGGATCTTAAAGCGTTAGCTGGTGATATTGAAAAAAATAATTCAACAATTCCAGAACCAAATTCAAAAATTTTAATTGGTGAATTATTTAATAAATTATATAAACCAAAAATTTGTCAATTAAATGGTGATGTTTATGCTGGAGGAATTTTATTAGTGGCGGGATGTAATTATGTGATTTCTACAAAAAATATAAAATTAGGACTGCCTGAAGTAAAAAGAGGTATTTTTCCAATGCAAGTAATGGAATCACTCTCAAAAATAATTTCAATTAGAAATGTAATAGATTGGTGTGTTAGAGGATATAATTTAGATGTTTCTATAGCAAAAAAATGGGGTTTAGTTTCTAGGGTTGTTAAAAAAGAAGTTCTTGAAAATGAAACTCAAAAATGGTTGATGGAAGTGACTTCTAATTCTCCAACAGCAATTAGACTAGGATTAGAGGCTTTAGACAAAATTAATTCAAGCGAATTAAATCATTTGTACTTATCTGAGATGTTGGAAAAAGTATTAAAATCTGCAGATGCTAAAGAAGGAATAAATGCTTTTAAAAATAAAAGAACACCAGATTGGAAATAAAACGTTAATTACTATGCGCGCATAGTAATTTTTACTATATTAGTAAAAAAATACTAATTAAAATAAAAAAATGAAAATAATTAATAAAGTTCTTAGATTAAAAAAAAGACCAATAGGATTTCCAGATGAAGATACTTGGGAACTTAATGAGGAAATTTTACCATCTTTAAATGAAGGTGAAATACTTATAGAGAATAAATACATTTCTTTAGATCCTGCTATGAGAGGATGGATTAATGAAACAAGATCCTATATAGAACCTGTGAAAATTGGAGATGTTATGAGAGCTGGATCCATAGGTAAGGTAATTGAATCAAATAATCCAAAATTTTCTGAAGGTGATGTCGTTTCAGGGGGTTCAGGAGTACAACAGTATTCTATTAATGATGGTAAGGGATTTTTTAAAATTTATCCTGGAAAATTAAATTTACCGGTATTTATTGGAACTCTTGGCATGCCGGGAATGACAGCATATTTTGGAATTTTAGAAGTTGGTAAAATTAAAGAAGGTGACACAGTTTTAGTTTCTGCTGCTGCTGGTGCTGTTGGAAGTATAGTAGGACAAATTGCTAAAATTAAAGGGTGTAAAGTTGTGGGCATTGCTGGAGGAAAAGAAAAATGTGATTATGTTGTAAATGAACTTGGTTTTGATGGTTGTATTGATTATAAAAATGAAAGTGTTAAAAGAGGAATTAAAAAAGAATGTCCAAATGGTATAGATGTTTATTTTGACAATGTTGGAGGTGATATTTTAGATTCAGCTTTAATATTTATTAATAAATATGCTAGAATTGTAATTTGTGGAGCGATATCTCAATACAATGAAACTTCAGCTAAAGGACCAGACAATTACCTTTCTTTACTTGTTAACAGAGGAACTATGACAGGTATGGTTGTTTTTGATTATGTAAAAAAATACCCAATTGCTGTAGAAGAAATGAGTAATTGGATTTTGGAAGGCAAGTTAAAATCAAAAGAAGATATATATGACGGTATTGAAAATTTTTATGAAATTTTTAAAAAATTATTTAATGGAGATAAAAAAGGAAAATTAATTTTAAAAGTTAACTAAATATGAGGGAAGCAATAATTGTATCAACAGCAAGAACACCTATAGGTAAAGCCTATAGGGGAACATTCAATAATACTACTGCTCCAACAATGGGTGGGTGGGCTGTTGAAGAAGCTGTTAAAAGATCTGGGATTGATCCTGAAAAAGTTGATGATGTAATAATGGGTTGTGCTATTCAACAAGGAACCACCCATGGAAATATCGCTAGAAATGTAGCTTTGACAGCAGGATTACCTGCTACTGTAAGTGGAATGAGTATAGATAGACAATGTTCATCTGGGATGATGGCTATAGCTACGGCTGCAAAGCAAATTATTGTAGACGGAATGGAAGTTGTTATTGGTGGGGGTTTAGAATCTATTAGTTTAGCTCAAACTCAAAAAATGAATTTAGATCGATATGTAGATAAAAATTTAGTTACTAAGCATAAACATATCTACATGCCAATGCTTCAAACAGCTGAAGTTGTTGGAAAAAGATATAATGTTTCAAGAGATGCTCAAGATGTTTATTCATTAGAAAGTCAAATAAGAACAGCTAAAGCACAAGTAGAGGGTAAATTTGATCAAGAAATATTTCCTGTAACTACTTCTATGGGTGTTATGAATAAAGAAACTAAAGAAATATCTTTTGTTGAGAATACTTTAACAAAAGATGAGGGAAATAGACCTACTACAACAATAGAAGGATTGAATTCATTAAAGCCTGTTATTGAAGGAGGTTTAATAACAGCAGGTAACGCTAGTCAATTATCTGATGGCGCTTCAGCTTGTGTGTTAATGGAATCATCGTTAGCTGCTAAACAAAACATTACACCTTTAGGAATATATAGAGGAATTGCTGTAGCTGGCTGTGAGCCTGATGAAATGGGAATTGGTCCAATTTATGCTGTTCCAAAACTCTTAAAACAACACGGTTTAAAAGTAAGTGATATTAGTTTATGGGAATTAAATGAAGCTTTTGCTGTTCAAGTAATTTATTGTAGAGATGTTTTAAATATTCCTAATGAATTATTAAATGTAAATGGTGGTGCAATTTCGGTTGGACATCCCTATGGAATGAGTGGTTCAAGAATGGTAGCACATGCTTTAATAGAAGGAAAAAGAAGAGGTGCTAAGTATGTAATATCAACGATGTGTGTTGGCGGCGGTATGGGTGCAGCAGGTTTATTTGAAGTTATATAAATATAAAAAAGTAATTTTTTTTTAAATTAGAATAAAAATACTAATTAAAATAATGTTTAATAAATAAATATGAATTATGAAAAGATTAGAAGGTCAAGTAGCAATTGTTACTGGTGGAGCTCGTGGAATTGGTAAAGGAATATGTGAAGTCTTTTGTCGTGAAGGTGCTACAGTTGCTTTGTGGGATGTACTTGACGGAAGCGAAACTGTAAATGAAATTTCAAAATCAGGTGGTAAAATATTCTATCAAAAAGTTGATGTTACAAATCAAGAGTCTGTAAATAATGCGATTGCAGAAATTATAAAAGAGCATGGTAAAATTGAAATTTTAATAAATAATGCTGGAATAATTAGAGATAAATCGTTTTTAAAAATGTCTGAAGAAGAATGGGATTCCGTAATTAATGTTAATTTAAAATCTTTATATGTAGTAACTAGAGCAGTTATTCCATATATGAAAGAAAATAGGTATGGCAGAATTGTTTCTGCTTCTTCTATAAATGGAACTGCTGGAGCTTTTGGTCAAACAAATTATTGTGCTACAAAAGCTGGAATTTCTGGATTTACAAGAGCACTTTGTAAAGAAGTTGGTAAATATGGTATTACTGCTAATGCTGTAGCGCCTGGGTTTGTAAAATCAGTAATGTCAGATAGTATGCCAGAAGAACTAATTCAAGCTGGTATAAGAATGATTCCAGTTGGAAGGATTGGAACTCCAGAAGATATGGGGCATGTCTATTTGTTTTTAGCATCTAAAGAATCAGGATTTGTTAGTGGAATAACTCTTCATGCCAATGGAGGATCCATGCCTATGTAACAATCAAAAATAATTATAAAATGAAAAATAAAGAAATGTATAAGACTCATTTCGAAAATTTAGAAGAAATGAGTAAAAATGTTGGAAAAGAATTGGGAGTTTCAAATTGGATTGAAATTTCTCAAGATAAAATTGACTTATTTGCAAAAATAACAGAAGATGAGCAATGGATACACATTGACAAAGAAAAGTCTAAAAAACATTCCCCTTACAAAACTACAGTAGCACATGGTTTTATGATATTATCGCTCGCATCGCGTTTTTCATACGACACTTTAGCTATTAGTAGTGTTAAAATGGGTATTAATTATGGCTTAGATAGAGTCAGATTTACAAGTGCCACACCATCTGGCGGCTTGGTTAGAGGAAGAGTTACTTTATTAGAATTTGACATGAAAGATGGTAGTGCTAAGTATAAATTAGGGGTTACTGTAGAACTTAAAGGACAAGAAAAACCAGTTTGTGTTGCTGAAACTCTAGCAATTGCTTACGAATAAATAATTATTATGAACAAAGCGGTATTAATTGAAATTCAAGATAGTATAGCAATTATAACTTTAAACAGACCTGACAGGTATAATTCAGTTAATCAAGATTTGCTTGATAGATTTAATGAATCTTTTTCAATAGTTGAAAATGATGATGGTATTAGGGCAGTTGTTTTAACAGGAAATGGTAAAGGCTTTTGTGCTGGAGCAGATATGTCAACTTTTGGGCTTATTACACCTGAACAAAGTAGAGATTATATTGTTAAAAAATATAAACCTTTAATGAAACGTTTCTTAAGGTTAAAAAAACCAATTATTGGTGCTATAAATGGAACTGCAGCTGGAGTTGGTGCAGCTTTTGCTCTTGCTTGTGATTTTAGAGTTATGAGTAAAGAAAGTGCGATTCTTTATGCATTTATAAATATTGGTTTAGGTCCTGATGGAGGAGCCAGTTGGTTACTTTCCAGACAAGTCGGTTACAGTAAAGCTTTAGAAATTGCATCTTCTGGGAAAAAAGTTTTAGGAGAAGAATGTTTGAGTTTAGGCTTAACAAATAAATTAGTAGATAATTCAGAAATTTTAGATAGTGCAAAAAAATGGGCTTTTGATCTCTCTAAAAAAGCTACTATCGCTATTGGAATTACAAAACAAGACATGATTTTTTCATTAGATAATAATTTATACGACACTATTGAATTTGAAGCTAAAGAGCAAGTAGCTGCATTTTACAGTCATGATCTTAAAGAAGGTGTTAATGCGTTTTTAGAAAAAAGAAAAGTAAAATTTTTAGGAAAGTAATGAAAAAAATTAATAATGGTCAAGATTATATAGATTCATTAAAAGACAGGAATCTAAATGTGTATTTATTTGGTGAAAAAGTAATTGAGCCAGTTGATCATAATATGATAAGACCTTCAATAAATGCTGGATTTCCTCAAGCACAAAGAATTTAAATTGGAAGAATGATGCAGTTAGAATATAAAAAAAGACTAGCTAAAGTTTTAGATGGAATCAATATAAGTAATAGTAAAAATGATCTAGTTAATGAATTAGGTGATTATTTTGAAAGAGTATTTAAAGTTTAATTATATGGAAACACAAGTAAATGTAGATTTAACCAGCTTTAGAATGGAAGCTAGAAAGTGGTTAGAAGATAACTGCCCTTTGAGTATGAGGGAAAAACTTACTGATCCTAAACAATTGTTTTGGGGTGGAAGAAAAGGAGAGTTTTATAATAAAGATCAAAAAGATTGGTTTGAAAGAATGCTTAAAAAAAAATGGATTGTACCTTACTGGGAAACCAAATATGGTGGTGGTGGATTAACTCCTACACAGAATAATATTTTAAATCAAGAAATGACCAGATTAGGATGTAGAAAACCACATATTAATTTTGGAATTACTATGCTTGGTCCAGCTATGTTGAAATTTGCTAGTGAAGAACAAAAACTTCATTATTTACCTCAGATTACTAAAGGTAAAATTAGATGGGTACAAGGTTACAGTGAGCCAAATGCTGGAAGCGATTTAGCTAATTTACAAACTAAGGCAGAAGACAAGGGAGATCATTTTTTAGTTACAGGCTCTAAAGTGTGGACTTCATTTGGAGATAAAGGTGATTGGATTTTTTGCTTAGTTAGAACAGATTTCAGCTCTAAACATAACGGAGTTAGTTTTCTTTTAATTGATATGGCTTCTGAAGGAGTTAGCACAAGACCAATTAAGCTTATAAGTGGAAATTCTCCTTTTACAGAAACATTTTTTGATTCTGTAAAAGTTCCTAAAGAAAATTTAGTTGGAACACTTAATGAAGGTTGGACCATAGCTAAATATTTATTGACCCATGAACGCCAAATGATTGGAGGAATTGGTGATACTGATAAAAAGGAATATTTGAGAGATGAAGCTATTAAAGTTTTAGGAAAAAATAATGATATTTTATCAGATACTATTTTAAGAGCTAAAATAGCTGAGTTGGAGATGAACCAGGAAATTTTTGATTTAACTATTCAAAGAACTATGGATGAGCATAAGGCAGGCAATAATTCAGGAGCTGCATCCTCTTTTTTTAAATATTATGGCACAGAACTAAGTATTCAGAGTGAAGAATTAAGACTTAGTGTAAATGGTTTTAATGCAAGCGAATGGACTAGTGAAGAATCAAATAATGGAGCACAAGCTAGACATTTCTGTAGAACAAAAGGTTACTCTATTGAAGGTGGAACTCATGAAGTTCAATTAAATATCATTGCAAAAAGAATCTTAGGTTTACCCTCAAAATAAAATATAATGGCACTAATAATAAATGAAGAGCAGCAAATGCTCAAAACATCAACTAAAGAATTTTTAGATTTAAAATCTCCATTATCTAGTTTAAGAGTTTTAAGAGATCATAGTTATAAAACTCATGATAAAGATCTTTGGATGGAGATGGTTGAGATGGGATGGACTGCATTAACAATTCCTGAAGAATATAATGGATTGAATTTCGGGTATGTTGGTCTTGGACAAGTATTAGAAGAAATGGGAAGAAAATTAACTCTATCTCCTATAATATCGACTGTTTTAATGTCTTCTACACTAATATCTCTTTCTAAAAATGAAATTTTAAAAACAAAGTTATTTCAAGAGATAATGAATGGGAGTAAATTGGTTTCAACAGCTCATGAAGAAGGTATTCAACATAATCCAAATACAATAAACTCTTTACTTTCTAAACAAGGGGAGGGGTATGTTTTGAATGGTAAAAAGAATTTTGTAATCGATGGAAGTATTTCAGATTATCTTATTGTTTCGTCAAAAGATGAGTCCGGGTCAAATACAATGTTGGTTTTAGTAGATTCAAAATCTGATGGAATTACTTATAATAATAAAGTTCATATGGATTCTAGAACATACTCTGACGTATCTTTCCGTAACGTTAAAGTAGATAAATTAAATTTGCTTTCTGAAGAAAATGATGGTGATTCTATTTTAGAAAAAACTTTTGATATTGCAAGAGTAGGCTTGGCTGCAGAAATGTTGGGTAGCGTTCAAGAAGCTTTTGAAATGACCATGAGTTATTTAAAGGAAAGGGAACAGTTTGGAGTTAAGATAGGATCTTTTCAGGCACTTCAACACCGTTCTGCTTTGATGTTTGGTGAGATTGAGTTATGTAAGTCGATTGTTTTAAAAGCGTTACAAGCTATAGATTCTAATGATTCTAATCTTCCTAAATTAGCTAGTTTAGCTAAAGCAAAATTAGGAATGACTTTTAAGCTTGTTAGTAATGAAGCTGTTCAAATGCATGGAGGAATTGGTGTTACAGATGATGCAGATATTGGATTTTTTCTAAAAAGAGCTAGAGTTATTCAGAGAATTTTAGGAGATTCAAACTATCATTTAGACAGATTAGCTAAAATTAATAATTATTAAGAATTTTTTTCTACTTGTTTTTTATAAGTACTTTCAAATATTTTGTCAGCATTAGAAGCTTCAAACCCATCCCTTCTGTGAATGGGTTTAATTTTTGTTATATTTCTATATTGAGGAAAAACCTTTCTTTCAGCAAATTCAACATAACTTCCTGAAATAAGTGAGCTACCTTCAATAAAATTCGCTTTAACTTTATTAGCTACTGAGCTGCTTTGAAGTAATAAACCATCTTTACTTTCTTTGATTAGACCTCCAGAGTCATTTAGTTTTATGCCAATTTTTACAATAAAAGCATTGAATTTTTCTAAAGTATTGTATTGGTCAATCAGTTCATGAACACTAATGGTGTAATGATTCAAATAGTATCTATTGTAAATAACCCAAGACCCATACTCTGTTTCATTTAATAGTTTATTGTAATCATTTAAAGAAGGCAAACTCCAAAGAGGCTTACTTAAGAAATCAATTACTTCATTTGGATTATTTAAATCTAATTTATCAACTGGATCTTCAGTTACTTGGTTTGTGTATTTAGAAATTATAGCTTTTGAATTTTCACCTAATTCTTTGACTTTTAATTCACTTATAAAAATTCTTGGCATATTTTCATCAGAATGTGAATACCAAAAAGCATTTAATTTTTTAGCTTCAAATGAATAAAAATCTTTTTTTACATACCCATGGTAAATAAATATTTTTTCTAACGATTGAATTCCAAGAAACTTAACACCCATAGTCCTAAATGCAATATGATCATTAACGATTTCAGACTGATTAGAAATTATTTTCTTTTCAATTAATGCACTAGTAATCTTCTTCACGTCTGGTACTCTTTTAGAGTAAGTGTCAAATAAAGATTCTAGAATAATGTTAATTGTTTTCTTTTCTTTAAATCTCATAGATTAAAGTTAATTCAAAAATAATTTTCCTGAATCAGTTTTTAAAAAATCTTCAAATGAAATTTCTTCTTGTTTAATAAATCCTTTATTTGGAAGTTTCCCATTGTTAATCATTTCAATTACAGCAACTAAAGATGCAGCTGTTGTCCATGAAATAGCTCTCCATTTATTTTTTTGAATTTCAATTGGATAAAATGCTTTAAAATATTCACTTCTAGATATTTTTTCTTTTTTCCATCCTTCAACTACAGCGTAAACATAAACAACATCATCTTCAACGGGTGGCTTAGCATTACTCAGTATTTCTTTTAACTTTGATTTGTCATTTTTTAAAATTAGCTCATACATTAAAAACCTCATTAGTTTTCCATGCCCTGGATACCTTATAGTTTTATAGTTTAAAGTATCAACTTTCCCTTCATAAGTATCGCACATGGTCCCTAAACCTCCTGAAGTTGCAAATGCTTCAAATTCTTGTCCTTCAATATTTATATATTCAAAACCATCCAATGATGGGACCATCTTTTTTACACCATTTTGAATTACTTGTGCATCATTAATATACTCATTAATAACACCTTCTGGTGACCAAGTGAATGAGTAAGCTAATTGGCCATTAGGATATCTTGGTAGAGCTCCAACTCTTAATTCTATATCTCTTAGCTTGTCAAACTTATTAGCTAGATTATTTCCTACTATTCCAATAAGTCCTGGTGCTAGTCCACATTGAGGTGCCATAACCTTATTTGATTTAATACTTAATTTTTTGATATAATCAGTGGTCTCAATGTCTTCTGTTAAATCAAAGTAATGTAGATTTAGTTCAAAGGCTAATTTAGCTATGCTTTTGTTTAAAAAAAAAGGAAGTGCAGATACAATTGTATCATATTTACTAAATATGGTTATAAGCTTTTTTTCATCTTTCACATCTGATTCAATCACCCTGAATGGTAGCTTAAAATCATAATGCGGCTTTTTTTGATCTAATCCAGTAACATCAAAGTTTTTGCTAAGCAAGACTCCTACTAATGTTCCAACTTTTCCTAATCCTAATACTAATATTTTTTTCATAGATAACAAAATAAGCTATTATTGTTATATTTATAACAACAACTTATATGTTTTATTAAATTTTTTTTAACACTTTAAAATAAAAAAAGCTCAAGAATAATGACCATAAAACTCTTGAACTTTTAATACATGTTGTTTGGGAAAACAACATTGCGAATGTATAATTATTAATTGGAATATTAATAAAATGAATATAATAATCTTTGATAAATTATAAACATGAATAAATCGTGTGAGTTTGACATCATAATTTGGGGAGCATCTGGGTTTACTGGAAGATTAGTTGCAGGTTATATATTTAGTAAATACGGCACTAATAGAGATTTAAAATGGGCAATGGCAGGCAGAAATTTAGCTAAGCTAGAATTAGTAAGATCTAAAGTTGCGGATAAAACAGTTCCTTTAGTTGTTGCAGATAGTAATGATGACGAAAGCTTAAAGGAGATGGTTAAACGTGCAAAGGTAATTTGCACAACAGTAGGCCCTTATGCGAAATATGGTTCTAAATTGGTGTCAGTATGTATAGAAAATAAAACTCATTATTGTGATTTGGCTGGTGAAGTACAATGGATTCGTAAAATGATTGATAAACATCATGAATCAGCAGTGGCTAATCAAACAAAAATTGTTAATTGCTGTGGATTTGATTCGATTCCTTCTGATATGGGAGTTTATTTTATACAAAAAATATCAAAAGCTAAAAAAGGTCAAATAGCTAAACAAATTCAAATGCGTGTTGCCGGAGCTAGTGGTGGTATTAGTGGTGGTACTTACGAAAGCTTAAGTCAAGTAAATGAAGAAGCGCATAAGGATAAAAATATTTTTAAAGTTCTGATTAATCCTTATGGATTAAATCCTGTTGGGGAACAAGAAGGTTTAGATAAATATGATTTAAGAACTATTGTTTATGATAAAGCTTCTAAAAGTTGGATTGGACCATTTATTATGGCAGCAATTAATACAAAAATTGTTCGTCGCAGTAATGCTTTAAGCGGTTATGCCTATGGAAAAGACTTTAGGTATGATGAAGCAACTTTGAGCGGCAAAGGTTTAAAAGGTAGAGTTAAAGGTTTTATTAGTGCGATACCAATTGGTTTAATGATGTCTGCTAAGCCTGGTTCTTTATTGAAAAGAATTATAGATAAAATTTTACCTAAAGCTGGAGAAGGACCTAACAAAAAACAAAGAGAAAATGGATTTTATAATTTAAGATTTTATATAACTTATGAAGATGGATCCAAAGCTTTGGCTAAAGTTATTGGAGATATGGATCCTGGATATGGATCAACATCAAAGATGCTTAGTGAAGCTGCTATTTGTTTAGCTAAGGATGAATTATTACATTTAGGAGGGGTTTTAACACCTTCAACTGCTATGGGTGATAAACTTTTATCTCGTCTTGAAAAGAATGCCGGACTGACATTTAGTTATAAATAGAGAGAAACAGTAATTTTGTTTTAAATTAGATTTATGAAAAAGTTAATTAATATTGCCCTTTTTGCAATTTTTTCGATTATTATTATTGGGTTTAATTATATTGATTTTGATATAACCAGTAATCTAAAATCAGAAAATGATCAATGGGAGTATTTATTTAATGGTAAAGATTTAGAGGATTGGAAAATAAAAATAAGAGGATATAAACTCGGATATAATTACAATAATACTTTTAAGGTTAAAGATGGTGCAATAAAAGTTTCATATGAAAATTATGATTCTTTTGATAATAGATTTGGTCATATATTTTTTACTAAAAAAAAATATAAAAATTATCATTTAAGCTTAGAGTACAAGTTTAGTGGAGTTCACTTAAAAGGCGCACCTGGATGGTCAATAAAAAATAGTGGGATAATGCTTCATTGTCAAAATCCAGAAACTATGTTAATTGAACAAGATTTTCCAATTAGTGCTGAAGTTCAATTGCTAGGAGGATTAGGTAAAGACAAAAGACCAACTGCAAATATTTGTACACCTGGAACAGATGTTGATATTGATTATACGATAGCTAAAGCTCATTGTATTAATTCCACTTCAAAAACCTATCATCACGATGATTGGGTTAAAGTTGAAGTAATAGTTTTTTCAAATAAGATAATTCATCACGTAATTGATAATGACACAGTTTTATCCTACACAAATATTAGAATTGGCGGAAATAAAGTTCCGAATAATTTTTTAGATAAAATTGGCATGCCCTTAAAAGATGGATACATTTCATTACAATCTGAAGGACATCCTGTAGAATTTAGAAACATAAAAATCAAAACATTATTAGATTAATAAGGAAATTTGCTTCAAGATATGATGTTAATGGATTAAGGCAATAGAATTATTATTTTTCCTATTTTAGTATATCTAAATAAAAATATCATGAAAAAATTATTATACTTTTTTACATTATGCTTACTTACATCTTGTAACAACACTGCTGTTAAAAAAGCAACAGCATTTTTAAACCCTGAACCTCAAATAATTGAAATAGAGGTTGAAAAATCTCAAATACAATTAGAGGAGAACCTAAAAATGTATAAATCTGTTTGGGATAAAGTAATTAACGATAGACAAATTGATCTAATTAATGAGACTAGTTTTGATGAAAATATTACTGCAATAGTTGAACCTGAAAACATAGTTGGAATTGAAGGTTTTAAAGCATATTACAATAATTATTTAATTGGATTTTCAGATGCAGAATTCACAATTATTGATGCCTTTGGTCAAGGAGATAAAATTGTAAAACATTGGAATTTTAAAGGAACTCATGATGGTGAATTTTTTGGAGTTCCAGCTACTGGCAATAAAGTTGATGTATCTGGAGTTACTCTTGTGATAATGAAAGATGGAAAAATAGCACAGGAACAGGATTTTATGGATTACTTGGACTTTTATAAACAACTTGGTTTAATGTAAATAGAACTTTATTTAAATATATTTTGCAATTGTAAACTTTCATTAGGCAAAACAGTATTGATGTCGTTGGCATAGTCTTTTAAATTTCCATAAAAAGAATCTACACTTATTGAAAATACTTCCTGGAATTTACTCTTCCAATTACTATCTGTAGGGTTAGTAATAGAAACTTCATCTCCTGAAGAATTTGGAACTGTATTTAGAGAGTTTAATAAGAGAGAAAACATCTATGGATTTGGTGATTTACAAGTAAAACGATTAATTGATTTACTAAACAGAGTGGAATAAAAAAACGTATGGTAACACCGTATAAAATTAATTGCTTTGTTTTAGCCTACTGACTAAACCATAGGCATATCAGATTCAGTTAATTCAGCAAACACACAGTCATCTATAAAAGGGGAATAATTCTTATATTTAGGTAAAATATTAATTATGAAAAAACTAATTCTACTATTACTCTTTATTCCATTTGTTTCTTTTGGGCAAAGAAATATAGTAACTCAAGAAAGATCTATTGAATATTATGATGGAGTGGTTGTATCTGGCTCTTTTGACGTTCAAATGACGAATTCATTAGAAGGAAAAATTCTAATTGAAGCTGATGAAAAAATTATTGACGATATTATAACTGAAATAAAAGGGAGTACGTTAATTATTCGAAGAACAACTAATGGAGTTATTGGAAGAAAAAGATTTTTATACAATAATGTTAATGTTCAAATTCCACAAAAATTACTTAAAGAAGCAATAGTTAGTGGATCTGGAAAACTTTATAACAGTACTAATTTTGAGACTTCAAATCTTAAGGCTGTGGTTTCTGGTTCTGGTGAATTGAATTTAGTTCTTACAGCAAATACTATAAAAATAATTAATTCGGGTAGTGGTAAAATTTCGCTTAAAGGATCTGCATATAAATTAATAGCGGAATGCTCTGGTTCTGGAATAAATAAATTAAAATATTTTAAAGCAGTTAATGGTGATTTAAAAATAAGTGGTTCTGGCAGTATAGATGTAGATTGTTCTGAAAATATAGATGTCAATATTTCAGGCTCTGGAAAAGTAAGGTATGTTCAAAACCCTTTGGTTAAAGTTTCTACTAAAATATCAGGATCTGGTTCGGTTAGAAACATTAGCTCATAATTAAAAAAACAACTAAACCATAGGCATATCTTCTTCTTTTAAAATTATTGTAAATTGTATGTATGAAACAAATTCTACTTATAATATTCCTTTCATTCTGTTTTAATTCTTGTGAAAATAATAACAATACGGTTAAAGTTTTTGGAAATATTAAAGGTCTTAAAAAAAGCACACTTAAATTGCTAAAATTAGATTTGGAGTCTAATGAACCTATTGTAATAGATTCCTTTTTTTCAATGTCAGGTAATTTTAATTTTACATTAAATAAAGCACCATCTTATTTGTATACTCTTGCTATTAACGATACACTAAAAATCCCCTTTTTTAGCGATACTAGTGATACTGAAATAAAAGGCGATTTAAGTTCACTTTCATCATTTGAAGTTGAATCTTTTTCTGAAGAAGATGTTTTTTTTAGGAAATATTCTCAAGATGATTTTTTTGAAAAAAAAACAGGGATGGAAATAATGCTAAATAATCCAAATAAAATTGTTTCCGTATTTACCGCATATTACCAATTTCAAATATTTGATATTCCTAAAGATACTATGGATATAATTATAAATCGATTTTCTAATTATTCTAAGCAGTCTATTTACTTTGATTATTTGAATAAATTATACGATAAAATTACTAACATAAAAAAAGGGAGTATAGCTCCTAATTTTTCATCAAAAACAAAAGATGGAGAATTAATATCTCTAAATGACTTTAAAAGGAAGTATGTCTTGCTTGATTTTTGGGCTTCTTGGTGTGCTCCTTGTATACAGAAATTTCCTTCAATGCTAGAAATTTATAGAAATGCAAATAAAGATAATTTTGAAATTTTAGGTGTTTCAGTAGATGTTAATCGAAAAAGCTGGGAAAATTCTATATCAAAAAACAACCTAACTTGGATAAATATATCAAATGTTAAGGGTTGGGATGAAATTTCTGATAGATATGGTGTTAAAGCAGTTCCTCAAAATTTCTTAATTAATCCAGATGGAATTATCATTAAAAAAAATATTGATATCAAAGAATTAAAATTATTTGTTAATTCATTATAACTAAACCATAGGCATATCTTCTTCTTTTAATTCAGCAACTTCACATAAGTAGGTTAAACAAGCTGTAATCGTCCAGTATGTATGATAATCATATTTTAATGAATGGAATAGTAGTGGTTAAATTCAATTAAAAAGGGTAAATAAAGCACTATAAAGTGTACAATAAAGTGTACAATAAATAAAAAAGGGAACAACATTTCTGCTATTCCCTTTGTGACCTCGGCAGGATTCAAACCTGCAACCTTCTGAGCCGTAATCAGATGCACTATTCAGTTATGCTACGAGGCCGTTAACAGAGTTAAATTAGGGTTTAAAAATATCTTAAAAATATTAATGTGTCCAACCAAGTGTCCAACTTTACTTTTGGATAGTTGATTTCTTTGAGGACAACCCAAATAAAATCTCGCTGCGAATTTAATGATAAATTACTTAAATCTCAATACTACTTTACCATACATTAATACGACATTTTTGTATAATACTGGACATTGATGCTACGAATTATAGATGACTGTGTGTTTGTATAGTACTGGGTTGTTTGTAGCTGCTTATTATAGCTTGTCTTGGATTGGGTATTTTTAGAATCATTATATTTGGTTTATGAAAAAGACACAAAAATCATTTTTCAGTTTTTTTCTTAGTGGCATTGCCAATATATTTTCTTTTAAGGGATACTCAAGAAGACGCAAAAGCAATTACTTTACAAGGAATAAATCATAGTAATGAAGAATATTCTTTTATTTTTTTTATTTCAATATTCTTTTGGTCAATTACACCATTCTACTATTTCTGGTCAGTCTAAATATAACTTTAAGATTAAAGGACTCCTTTCAAAAGATTCTTAATGAAAAAAGTTGTAACTATCTTCATTGCTCTAATTTTATTTCATTCTTATTCTCAAGAGAGAAAAAACATTGAAGCATATAGATTTAGTACACCTCCCTTAATTGATGGAAAATTAAACGAAAAAGAATGGCAGAAAATTAAACCTGCTAGTAATTTTGAAATATTCAAGCCTACTACTAGATTTGGAAAGAAGATACCTAAAGGTTATGAATCTTTTGTATACTTTGGATATGATGATAAAGCTGTTTATTTGGCTGCTGATTTTAAACATCCAAATCCAAAAGAAATTAGGAAGCAATTTAGTAAAAGAGATGTAATTACTGGATTTGATGCTGAAGGATTTTGGGTTTCTATAGATACTAACGATGATAAACAAAGTCACTTCACGTTTTTGGTGACAACTTCTGGAGCATTATCCGACCTATACGTTGACGGGCAATGGGATAACAGCAGCACAAATTATGACACTGTCTTTGATGGTAAATATCACATTAATGATGATGGTTGGACTGCAGAAATGATAATTCCATACAGTGCTATACGTTTTCCAAAAAAACAAATACAGGATTGGGGAATTAATTTCGGAAGAGATCTTTCAGGCGAATTAAACGAGGAGTATATGTGGAATCCTGTAGATTTAAAAAATGAATCATACGAAGAGTCAATGGGGTTGGTCAAAAATATTCAAAATATTAATCCACCGGTAAGATTATTCTTTTATCCTTATTTACAATCTGCAGTAAACATTCAAAAAAGTTTAAAGCCAAGCTCATCATATTCAGCTGGCTTAGACTTAAAATATGGACTATCTAATAGCTTTACATTAGACTTCACTTTAATTCCTGATTTTGGACAAGTTTCATTTGATGATAGAGAATTGAATTTATCCCCATTTGAGCAACAATTTTCTGAAAAAAGAGCTTTTTTTACAGAAGGAGCAGATTTATTTAAAAAAGCTGATGGAAGAGGATCAAGATCTGGTGGACCTTTTTTTTACAGTAGAAGGATTGGTCAAGAAATTAATTTTAATGAAAATGATTATCTGAATGATGATGAAGAAATTTTAAGTTATGATGAAAAACCGGACTTAATTAACTCATTGAAAGTAACTGGAACGACAGATGGTAAGTTAAGTATTGGCTTTTTAAATGCTGTAACTGCTAAAGCTTTTGCTTACATTAAAAACACTAATGATAATTCTACTAGAAAAGTTGAAATCAGCCCATTAACAAACTATAATGTAATTTCTTTAAGTCAACAATTTTTGAACGACTTTTCCTCTATAAGTTTTTTAAATACTAATGTTAACAGATCTTCAGGTCCTAATGCAAATAGCTCTGCAATAATATTTGATATTTATGATAAAAGGAGAAAATATAACTTTAATTCAAATATTTTTCAAAGTTATGCTCCTAGACTGTCAGAAAAGAAAGGATTTAGAGCTACTTTAAGTTTCAGAGAGCTGAAAGGAAAATTCAAATACAGTTTAATGTGGGGTGGTATGGATAGATATTACAATCAAAATGAATTAGGGTTATCAAGGTTTAATAATGTACAAAGATTTAATGTTACGTTAAATTATCAAATATTGAAAGAGAATCGTTTTTTTAGATCATACAATAGCTACTTATTTATAAATGAGAGATATAGATTTAATGAATTTTATAGAACTGGCGGTGGATTTAGATTTGGAAATAATTTTACCCTTCAGAATTTAACTAAGTTAGAGCTTGATTTTGAATATGCGGGAAGTGAAAAAGATTTTTTTGAGCCAAGAGTTAGGGATAGATTTGTTATAGATCCAGGAAATTTTGAAATAAAATTTGGCTTAAAAACAAATACAAATAACATTTTTTCATACGGATTTGAATATGAAAATAATGAGTTTAACAATAAACAATTTGATGAAAATAAACATTCAAATTCTATAATGCTTTCAGCAAAATATAGAATTTCTAACCAAATCACATTAAATATTTCTACTCAGAATGAGAATGTTTTTGATGATGTTGGATTTTTAAAAAAGAAAAATAAAAACATTTATTTTGGAAAAAGAAAAATTAAATCAATAGAAAACAATATAGATTTTGAGTACAACATAAATCCCTCAAAATTTTTATCTCTAAAATTTCGAAATTTTTGGAGTTCAGCTAAATTTGATGAAATTCTATATAACTTACTTGAGAATGGTAAAAGATCAATTATTGATTATGATTTACTTGACTATGATCCCAATACCAATTTTAATCTCTGGAATTTAGAATTAAATTATGAATGGTGGTTCTCACCAGGAAGCACTTTAACAGTTCAATATAAAAATCAAATTTTTAATAGAGATAATAAATCAGGCATAAACTACTACGAAAGTTTAAAAGAATTATTTGAAATACCTGTTGAACATCAATTTTCTTTAAGGGTAAACTACCTTATAGATTATAATAAACTAAGAAAAAAAAAATGAAATAAACAGTAATAGTAGAATTAGTTTTTTCATACTAAGAACCTTTTTCAAGGAATTCTTTAATCATTTGGTCTTTCAGGAATGTAAACAACATCAATTTCTATTTCATTTCCATATTTTACTATAATTGAACATAATACAGGAACACTTTTCCCATTGTGAATAGCAGGTTTCATCACAGGCATTTTTCTAAGCACTCTCAAGATCTCTGCTTGAATGGTTAGCTCTGAATTTCTGACTTTCATACCAGTCAGATTTCCGTTTTCGTTGATTATAAAAAAAGCTTCTACCCGCTTTGGTTCTGAAAGATTTAAATCTTTAGATACACTCAGGTTAAACTCCCGCTTTATAAATGTCGATACTTTATTATTAAAACATTTCTTTATTTCTTCTTCAGAAAGTTCCTCACAACCATTATAGACAGGCGCGATTTCTACATCTTTTAATATCATTCTATTATCAGGATTATAATTTGCTAATCCGTCATCATGTGACATAATGCTGCACAAACTTAACATTGCCTGTTCCTCATCTTCAGTAATATTTCCTTGTGCCATCACCTGTTGTTGAACAGCATAGATTTTCATTATCAATTCACTTTCTGTGTTTTTTTGCCCAAAAGAAACAAGTGGAATAAGTAATAATAGTAGAATTAGTTTTTTCATAACCTAAATATAAGAATTATCTAAACTTTATTCTCCCTTTATATAGGATTAGAAGTTGCTGAATTAAAGGAAGAAGATATGCCTATTCTTTATTTTTAGTGATTATAGACTTAATATCTATTTTAAAATCATCTATTAATTCTATTTCATGTTCCTTTAATAGTGGTGGACTAGTTTTAAGCCATTTGATTTTACTCCAAGCTCGTTCATGTAAAAAGTATAAAGTTGATTTTGTAAAGAAACCAATTCCACCAATTGTAGCTGCGGTTACAACAGCTTCCACAATGAATAATGAAATAATGAATGTATCTAAACTTCCAATCATCCGCCATGTTAAAGTTTTGAAGAAGCTTCGTTTAACTGTAAGCCCTTTCTTTTTTCGTTTGCTCCAAATCAACTCATGGATAAAGTACATAATCATTTTTGTAAATAAACCGATGCCACCAATCTTTAATGCAGTTTCAAAAGTGCCTGTAACAATGTATGAAACTACAAAAGTGTCCATGCTACCAATTAACCGCCATACTACAGTTTTTACTAAAGTTCTTTTTATAACTTTTTTCATAATTTAAATATAAGACTTATCTAAACGTTATTAAACTACACCCTTTATAGATGACTGTGTGGTTGTATAGTACTGGTTGTTTGTAACTGCTAATTATAGCATCTCGTGGGTTACTTATTTTTAATATCATATATTTATTCCTAAAGGATTTTCAGGTGTAGTATCTCCTATTACTAAATCATTTCCTGAATATATATGAACCCCCTGTACTTGACGTTGCTAGTTTTGTGAGACCATCGTAATACAAAATAATAGGTCCGTCATCTAATTATCTCTAGTTATTATATTATTTATGCTTTTGTTAGATTCTAGGACATACCAACCCCTAGAGAATTTACGAATGCTAAAACCCGAAGAGAGTTAGCCTATTCAATTTCTACTATTTAAGGCTGATTTAAACATTACTAAAGAAGTGTAGATTATAACCACAATTACCACCCATCTAAGTGTATTGAGCGGTAGTGATTTTATCAGAAATGCAGCAATTAAAACAGCAATAATTCCTGGGATAGCCATAGATACTGAAGCTTTTCTGTTATAAGCACCTTCTTTAATGAATTTTGCCGATGCTGGCGGCATTAAAAAAGCACAGGAACCCATCATAATTGGGAAAGCTACCAAAGGGGACATTCCTAAAGCATAGACTAAGGCCATACAAGGAGCGTACAAACCAATTCCTACGGTCATAAAAGCGCCAAGAATGAAGTTTGCTCCAATTGCTAAGGCTAATTTCCCTCCATTTAAGCCAATAGCTTCTCCTCCGTTTTGTATCCAATTCATTTGCCCGGATAACATAAAAAAAGCAGTAACTAGTAAGGCAAATCCCATGGTTAGCTGAATTTTTTTTACGGACAACTTTGCAACTATTCCGGCACCAAGAATAGCACCTGCTGCTGCTGATAACAACATGGATATTAGGGTAACGGACTCTACTTCAACAATTTGAATAAAAATCAAGGCTTGGATTAAAACTGGAATTGTGTTCGATACATTCAATGTACCAGGTAAAATCCTGTCTTCTGTTTGTTTTGTAAATTTCAACAATGCCGTTTGTGGGGCAAAAGCACCGATACCAAGGACATCAAAAAAATTAACAACAAACCCTATTAAAGCTGTTTTCATAACGCTAATGTTTTCTAAAACTTTTCGGTGTTTAATAATGTCTTTGCTTAGAACGTATATGAAAAATATTGATAATATAATAAGGGCAATCCAAATAGCTATAGTCATAATTCGGAGGATTCTAATAAAATTAATTCATAAATCTATGCCTGACTTAGGCAGTAACTATGATGTTTTTTGTGTCAGTTTTTCTTTTATAGCACAAGCAGTTTTTGTCATCGCAAGTCCGCCCTTTCCTGTGCATTTAACACAAGTAGGCATTTGTTTGCTAACTGAAGAAACCGTTTCGATAACCTCATTTAGAGGAATAAGAGCATTATACCCAG
>LWDU01033384.1_pt1 | contig 33902 bp, 20 predicted proteins | sample 727161 | NCBI WGS metagenome assembly LWDU01 (sample SAMN04566230, study PRJNA314399) | hydrothermal vent metagenome | isolation source: deep sea hydrothermal plume seawater | place: Mexico: Gulf of California, Guaymas Basin | collected 2004-07-11 | reverse complement strand
TGCAGCACGGCGGTGTACACAGCGGCACAGTAGTTTTAGCAACTAAAGAACACCACGAAAAAAGCCATCTGCAGGAGGTTGCACGGTTGTTCCGCAGCGTGCAAAACACTCAAGTGCCCCCACTAGGACTCGAACCTAGAACCCTCTGATTAAGAGTCAGATGCTCTGCCAGTTGAGCTATAGGGGCTTTTGGTAATAACGGTCAATCGACCCGTTATAGCCAACGCAGGTCTATCGTAACCTACTAGACGATTCTGCCCAAGGGGTAGATTTATTCCTCCGATACGTCGAATCCTAATTGATGCAACTTGCGATACAAATTCGACCGATGGACTCCTAAATGCTTGGCCACTTCTGTCATATTCCCGCCTAAACGCTTGATCTGCGATTGAATATACTGCATTTGAAACTCGCGGGTCGCGTCGTTTAACGATAACTCTAAGGATACCTGAGGCCCGCTACCGCCAGGGGCGACCACGAAGTCCAAGTCGTCCGCTTCCACCGTATCTCCATCCGTTAAATAAACCAATCGTTCTATGACATTCCGCAATTCACGCACATTCCCCGGCCAGGTATGGGCTAACAATCGCTTGCGAGCACTTGCCTTGAGTCGCGGCGCTTTGCGACGGGCCTTGACCGATAATTCTCCTAAGAAATGCTCCGCTAACAACACAATATCTTCGCCCCGTAATCGTAAAGCCGGTACCTCTAGCGTTACTACGTTCAATCGAAAAAACAAATCCTCGCGAAACTTCTTGCCACGCACCATCTCAGCCAAATCTTGATTCGTCGCTGCAATCACGCGTGTGTCAATTCGAATCGGCGTGGACCCGCCCACTCGGACAACCTCCTTGGCCTCTAGCACACGCAGCAATTTTGCTTGCCCAGCTAAACTCATGTCACCAATCTCGTCTAATAGCAAAGTCCCGTTAGTCGCCAACTCAAACTTTCCGACGCGGTCCTCATGCGCATCAGTAAACGCACCCCGTACGTGACCAAACAACTCGCTCTCTAATAACGTCTCGGTCAATGCCGCACAATTCACCGCAACAAGCGGCTCTTCGCTGCGACCACTTTCGTAATGCACCAATTGACTGACGATTTCTTTGCCCGTTCCATTTTCGCCTAAAATCAAAATCGATAAGTCAGTATCTGCAATGCGATGGATTGTCGATTTTAAGGCAACCATCTGCGGTGAATCACCGATGAAGTCAAGTTCTTGAGCTGCTTCTGCGGCGATCACACTGCGACTTGATATCAGTTGTTCAATCTGACGTGTGGTCTGCAAAGCCGACATGATGTGGCTAGCTAATTCTTCCAGAACGGCAAGATCGTCTGAGGTGAATATGCCGTCTAGTTTGTTGAGGACCTGTAACGCTCCGAGAATCTCATCCGCTTCGTTTTTGAGAGGGCAGCAGATCAAGTTACGTGTGACGAAATCTAATTCGCTATCCACGTCACGGTTGATTTGCCCGGCGCCCTCAATCTCGTCCACTCGCAATGAGTCACCCGTGCGGACCACTTCGCCGACGACTCCTGTGTCTTCGGGCACCCGCAATTCACCACCCTCAACGCCTAACGCTGGTCGAGCAACGAGTTCATGGTTGTCTTGGTCCCACAAGAATAAACTCGCGCGCTCTGCACCAAGTAATGTCGTCGAAGCCTTTACAATTTCCGTAACTAACTCGTCGGTCTCTTTGATCCCGTGCCACTGAGCGGCAATCGCCAGAATCGTCTCAGCACGTAACGCGCGATCTGACAATTGTCGGTACCGAGACCAACTACTGATCGCTGTGAATAAGGGATCTCGAATATCATTTATAATAGCTCCGACTCGCTGCGGGTCATCACACTCAAGAGATAATACTTGTTGTTGATTACCTTGGACAAGTTGCTGTGAATTGGGAATACAGGCCCACCTGTCGGTGAATTGGATTTCAATGCCGTCCAACGCCGACTGCAGCGTGTCCTCGGGAGGTAGAGATTTAGCTCCCGCGTGGCCAAGCACCAGCCAACGCACGCCGTCCGCGGATTGAATCGTGGATGAGGTGCATCCCAATTGGTCGACGAGTAATTGACATAGCTGCCTAGGATAATTAGGTTCAACTATCGACAATTCAAGTATTTCATCAATCATATTACAGGTTCCTGTTATCATTATGATAACATACGCAGCGTTTGGGGAGGCGTTTTCTAATTTTCTTGTTGGTAACCCCTATCGCGTTGATTCTCATGTTTACAACTGCTTCCTAAAACCACTGCATCTCGTGTGCTTTTTATGTCTGCCATCTTCTACTGCTCTCTAAAATCACTTTATCAGCGACAGCGTTGGTTGTTGATGCTGTTTGTTGCAGTATTTACGGTCATTGCCGCGAAGGGTTATCAAGATTTTGGGTTCGATAATGAAGCCCGCGGATTATTCCGCACCAACGACTCGGCTTTTGACCAGCTAGAAGAGATCTTCGAGCAATTTCGACCTGATGAAAACGATTGTTTGGTTGTCATCGAAGCGGGTGAGGGCGGTTTTTTTAACGCAAGTTCGATGCAACAACTGCGTCAACTACAACAACAGTTTTCGCAAATGCCGTTAATAACCAGCGTACTCTCGCCATTGTCTCCTGAGATGATTGTCTGCAAAGAACTACCGCAAGCGTTGATACCCGCCGTTGCATTGGACGCGGTTGATTGGCAGCAGGTTCAGCAGGATGCACATCAACATCCATTGGTTGCGGGTAATTTTCTAGCAGCAGATGGAAAACACATGTTGCTGATATTGCGAATGGGCAAACAGGATCTGCTTGTTAGCGATTATGAAACAAGCGTTGGATTGATGCTCGGCGTGATTGATCGTTGGAATGCGACTTCCTCGCATGTAGCGGATCTAACGGGCATCCCCCCGGTACGCGTCGAAGTATTTCACAGTATCAAAACAGATACGCGTCACCTCATGATGATCGGTTCGATTATTGGCGGCTTGGTTTCCATTTGCGTTTTCCGAAATTGGGCGCTGGCCTTGATGACGTTTGTCGGAGCATTGACTGGTGGCTTTTGGTCCTTGGGCTTGTTGAGTTTACTCGGAGTGAAATTGAATCTAATCAGTACGATATTACCAGTTTTAATTGTCGTGATTGGGTTAACAGATGCTGTGCACATTGTTTTTGATATTCGTGATTCAAGAATGCGTGGAATTAACCCCGTCCGCGCGTCTTGGCTCGCAGTACGTCGACTCGGTATCGCCTGTGCTGGAACCTCTATCACCACGGCCATCGGATTTGGTAGCCTCGCATTCAGCCAAATTGACGTGATCCGGCAGTTTGGGATTACGTGCGCGGTGGGCACTCTGATCACATTTGTCGCTGTGATTCTGGTGGTGCCATTGTTAGCAGGTACAACTTGGGTGGGTGGTGCTTATCGCGGTAACCCGCCCCGGGAACGTGACATGATGCGGCGCTGGGGAGTACGATACGCCGACTCAATACTGCGACATCGTCGTTGGATTCTCGTGGGATCATTGCTCTTTATCTGCCTGCTCGCCGTAACTTCAACTCGTCTATATCCCGATAGCCACATTTATGAATCACTACCGACCAATAGTCGTAGTAGCGTTGCGCTGCACAAAATTGACTCGGAATTTGGCGGTATCTTGAGCGCAATCATACTTGTACAATGGCAGCCAGACAGCGATGAAGATCACCAGCAAGCGAAAGTTATGGCGGCGATAAAACAAGTGGCGACGGAGGTACAGCGTGAACCAGATTTACATAATTCGATGTCGATTGTTAATTTTCGCGAGATGTTCTCTTCCTGCAGTCTTTTAACGCTGCCTAAGACAATTGAAGAACAATGGTTTCGCGACGATATTGGCCGAGCGATTGTGGTGGCGCGGATGCGTGATAAGGGTATCCACTTTCACCAGCAAATGTTGGTAGGCTTTCGCGAGCAAATGGCCAGCGTTCAACAGCAATACTCGGGAATAGAGATAACGGTATCCGGGTCGGCGGTCGTCGCGACGCGGAACCTATCCAAAATGATTACGGACTTAGCGAAATCTTTGGCCATCGCCGCGGCTGTTATTTTTGTGGTGTTGACGTTTATGTTTCGCTCATTGCGAATGGGATTAGTGAGTCTTGTGCCCAATCTACTGCCGTTATTATTTACGGCTGCATTTTTAGTGTGGACTGGTCAGGCACTACGATTAACTAGTGTCTTATTGTTTACCGTTAGTTTGGGTATCGCGGTTGATGATACGATTCACTTTATCGTGCGTTATTTGCGTGAGCGCAAATTGGGGCTTTCAGTCGACGATGCGATTCGGAATTCAATTGTTTCCGTAGGTGGGGCGTTACTGGTTAGCACACTCATTTTATTAGCAGGGTTTTCAGCCAGTGCTACAAGTGTCATGCCCCACAGTCAACTGTTTTCTCAACTGGCATGCATAGCGGTTGTCGTAGCGTTTATTGGCGATATGGTCCTATTGCCCGCAATCCTGAGGTTTGTTGATGGCAAGTAAGCCAACCTCAGCCGCTTGTAACTAGAAACGCCCGTGGTCACCGCAATCTACGATTTCTTCGCGTGAAAGCTAGCTGGCTGAACGTGAGAATTGGTGCTCTTGTTCGGGTTGAGGCGTACGGCTGCCGAATAATCCGATAACGCTTCGTCTTCATTTCCGAGAGCACGGTGTGCGAGGCCACGTTGGTAGAATGCCATCGCTGATTCAGGATTGATGCTGATTGCTTGAGTGTAATCGGCAACGGCTGCTGCAAATCGTTTTTGACCGATATGAATTTCTGCGCGATTCATGTAAGCCATTTCGTGCTGGTCATTAATGCGAATCGTTTCCGTGTAATCTGAAATTGCTTTGTCAAATTGACTCGAATTGTTGAACATCACAGCTCGGTTAAAATATGTATTAGTACTTTCCGGGTTGACACTGATCGCTTGGGTTAAGTCAATGATTGATTTTTCAATCTGTCCCTGGTTGGCATAAGCAAGAGCACGGTTATTGTATGCTTCCGCAAAACTAGGATCGATACGAATCGCTTCACTGTAGTTCGAGACCGCGCGGTCAAGATCGTTCATGTTGGCAAATGCCATGCCACGGCGGTTTAAGGTCGCTATGTTGGTTGCATCGAGTTGCAGGATATATGCGTAATCTGCCATTTCTCCGTCGATGTTGCCTTTGAGCGAGAAGGATGTTCCACGTTTGTAAAAGGCATCGATTGATTTTGGATCTAATCGAATGGCAGCCGTGTAACAAGCAATCGCTGTGTCGACGTCACCTTTGGCCAGAAACGTGTCGCCTTTTTCAATTTCTATGTCGCGCTGCTCAATGGTTTTGAGATTGGCGTGGATTACCTGTAAGTCCGCGTTGGATTCCGCGGGTAATGTTGTCGCAAAAGCAGCTGAACTGAATGATTGGCGCGGGCCCTGCGTTGAAGAATACTCAGTGGGGAATGGGTTGAGGATCTCTTTCATCTGAACAGCATCCATCGATGCACATCCTACACAGAGGATGCATATAGTAGCTGATATTGGTGGAATAAGTTGTCGTACCTTCATGTCTTTCCCCTTAGGCCGAGACGATGTTCGTTGCTGCATTAATGGGTAGTGATGTTCTATAAATGCATAGAAAAACCCTATGCATCAATATTCGACGCCTAGAACCCGAATCTTCAGTAAAACCGGAATAACCCGTTCAGGTGGTACCATTTAACATCGAGTAGTTTTTAAGAAACTGCCTCAGAGGATATTAGTGGTAAACAATTCGTTTTCTATTTTATGTAGATTACCCAAGTTATAATATCGTCTGTGGCGTTTTATGGACAAAACCATCATATGTTGTACGGCTTTTATTGATTGCAGATTACTAGCTCCATAGGTTATTCTTGCTTATATCGTAATCACTCGACCGATATCACAACTATGCTGCATTAATTTTCCAAGTGCCGAAGCGAGAATCTTATGAGTTCAGAAACGCTAATTCCCTTATATGCAGACTGGTTCATTTTTGAATTATTGGAGTTCTTAATTGAGGATGGTGGTTGTTGTTGCATAATACCGTTGGTGATCGTGTGTATTGTCCTGGCGATCATTGGTAAAAACCGCAAACAGGTTGTAACAAACCAGCAGCAGGAGTCTGCGGACGGTACAAGTCTGTTGTGTTTCAAATGCAATGCGTTTAATTCAAAGCCGGCCCATTTTTGCTCGAGGTGTGGTACTGCTTTTGCCGCCGGTCAGACACCTGGTAGTTTTTATGACACCCTCCGCATTCGCGTAAGCAACTGGCGTAACTGGGGTTGGTTAAGCACAACTGAAAGTGAGCAGCTCGAGAGAACTGTTGCAAAGGACGAAGAAGTTTTCAATCGTACAACCACTGCGCAGATTCCGGCGCGACCGGACATGCCTCAGGCAGTGATTCCAAGTGCGACCCGAACTGTTGCGGAGACGACCGTACCAGCTCCCCCCGTTCCACTCACGGGCCCTCCAGCTCAGCCTCAATTTCCACCGGTAGCTCCCGCTGCGGAGACGACCGTACCAACTCCAGCACAACCATTTTCCACGCCACCGCTAGCAACTCGCGCTGAGCCGGCTCGCAAACTTTCAGACGTCTTGCGCGTGTTTATGGATGACAGTAATATTAAAGTTGGCGAGTTCATCAGTGGCTTGCTGATTGTGTTTGGCTCAGTCGGCTTAGTTGTCACCTTAAATCAACAATTCAAAGATGAAATCGCTTATCTCCCCTCCGCGGTTTTCATGACGATTGTCGCTCTGTTTCATTTACTCGGTATCTATTCCTATAAAAAATGGAACCTTGCATCCTCTAGCCGAGTCATTTTATATATTGCGAATCTGTTAATACCCTTGAATGTGCTGGCGGCGTCTTTAAATGAAACATCACCGGATACTGAAGGGATGCTTTTCTACTTAGCCATTTTAATCGGCGTTGTTGGGTTCGGCACGATGAGTTTCTACAGTGCTAAAGTCCTCTCCCCCACTCGATTTTGGCCCATCATCCTAGCTGTTTTAGGGCCGGCATTTTTTCAAATCATCATCAAATTGGTAATCAGCTGGTCTGCAACAGATTCGGTGATGCTGGTCGCCGGATTACTGATGGCACCCGTGGCACTAGTCAGTTTCGCAATCTTGGCAGAGCATCGTCATTTCCGGAAGTCGGCACAAGTCACTGCCGAAGATGTGATCAGCTTATTACGTGTTCTTACCCTTGGAGTCTTTTCACTGGGGGCCTGCATTGCAGTATTATTCTCCAAAGTCGACTCGTCCGAATCTGCCATTAACTTGTCACAACAACTTGCTATGCCCTTCATCATCATATGCTTTATGGTAGTTTCTTCCGGTGCTTTGATTAACCGTCGCTTACAAGGCCCGAAATCACTACGCTTGAAAATGGTCGGCTCGTGGATGGCTGTGACGGGTGTCATGGGAATCATCGGTGGGTTTTTTATGGCGGTTCCCAATATTCATGCGATGTTAATAACATCTTTTGTGGCTGCGATTTTGTCATACGTGTTTGCTAAAGTAAGCAGACTACCTTTCTTGGCAACCGCCGCAACACTCTACACCTCGTTTGCTGCTTGGTGTTTGTTTGTAAATCTTGGATCCTTGGAAACTATTGAATTTACTAGCAAACGACTCCTAGAATTGTTCGTTCACGGATACCATCCGTTAATTCTGACAGCGATCGCAATTGGGACATTGATTTATCATCACCTGCAAGCGAACGCTGACGAAGTCGCTGACACTGCACCCGATTTGAATGCGACGTCGAATTCTATTGCCGCACGAGTTATAGCGACAGTGACGAGCTTAACTATGTTTGAATTTGGTTTCTTTATAAACCAACGTGAAAGTGGACCCCAAGACACATCTGCAGTTCCTTTAGCTAATGCGGGCATCTTCGGATCGTTGATATTAGCGGCACTTGGTTTGTTTGTCGCTGGTGTCTGTTCGATTTTCTATCTTGAAGAACCGGCCACGGATTTAACACTAATAGTGTTTGCCACATATACCATTGGGCTACTATTTGCGACAACAAAAACAGATAAAGGCCTAATCAGTATGGCATCGCTAGGGCTATTGTTGGTGTGCTGGGTCAAAGCAGTCAATACACAATGCTGGCCAACCTGGAATAACCTTGCGGCTATTGATAAATTCGAAATCGTCACGTTAGGCATGTTTATTAGTTCGATTGTCTTGCTGGGCAGCATGCGGATTCTGAGGCATCGTCGATTTGGCAATCTGAATGAAAACCATCGAGGTGTCACTTATTGGAACCTCATTAGTAGCGGCATGTTGTGGTACGTTTTGACCGTAATTTTTACGGTAAGTCATCTTTATCTTAATTTGGGCGATTATCAAACCGCTTTAGTGTATTCATGCATTCTAACGATCGGTATTAGTGTCATCGCTTTGTGTTACGTTACGGATTGGACTTGGATGTTCGTGCAATCTCAATGCATTCTGACCGTTGCCATGGCGGTTACCGTAGCAATGTCTATTAGGCAAGAAGAATTTATATTTGCCTCGGTGGATCATCTTCGCGCACAGTTAATTGCGATTTCGCTAGGCATGATTTTTTGGGTCATCATCCGTAAGCATTGCCAGCAATCTGCCTCGCTCAAGAAGATTGTCTTGACGGACATGATGTATGTTGACTTTGTAGTACAAATATGTGCTTCTGTTGTGATGTATTTGTTCTGGCTGAGTTCGTTGATTGAACCGCTGCACATGACATATGTCAATTCAGCTATTCTCGAATCAATGTCAGCGAACTTTGGTCACCTCATCAATCAGTGGGATTGGATTCTGTGGTTTACCACGCTGATTGCCTGGGCGATTGTTATCCCAGATCGACATCGCCGCATATCAAGTGTCTGTGGACTATTAGTTTTCAGCGCTCTGCCAATTTTAGTGGGTGATGATTTAATCCGCAGATATGTTCTAAATGCGGGTGAGAGCGCTCAAGCGTTGCATCATTTCTTGAGATGGGGCTATGGTATCTTTGGACTGATTATTGCCTTAATTGTATGTACTGACTTCATTTGGTGGCGCAGACTGCAATCGATGTTCCCTCGGTTTATGGACAATCAGGATGACAAATCGAGCGGCGAACAGGCAAAGGCGACGTGGAACATGCTGCGAATGCTCTCTTTGTTATCCGCAGCGTTACCTGTGGTCTTTCTGACGATCGTGCATTACGTCCACGTCGTAAACCTGCGGTTGAGCCGAGTTGATCTGGATTCCATTTCAGAACAGATATTGATGTCGGGCGGGCTCCCGATTTTTGAGAATTTCCCGCAATGGGCATTTGCAGGTCCGCTGTTGTTGTTGATGGTAACGGCTTGGATTTATGCAATTCGGGCGCGGCGCGATGACTTCATCCTCTTAGGATTTGTGTTTTGGCAGTTCGCTTGGATGTTCTTTGGCTTGATCGGAGTCTGGACAGATGATCATACGGCGACTTTCAGTGAAGTTGTGGACGGTGCCCAATGGCTACTCATTGGAATGGCCCTCTATGGAATTGTATGGACTGGATTGCGACGTTGGGTAACGAGTCAACAGCAAGCAGATGATGTCTTACGGCTTGATTGGCGAACGGAGTTATTTAAAAGCGGCACTGCGAGTCGCTGGTTGTTTGTGTTCTCTTGGGTGTCGTTGGCACTTTACATGGTCGTCGCTGTTCTCGATGGATTTGTGCTACAACACCAAATCATGGGATCGTATTGGTTAGAGCGGCAGACTGCGTTCGCCTCGATTGGATCCTACGTCAGCTTAGCCTTTATCGGTACGGCGTTGTTGTTTTCACACGCGTCCTCGCGCACAGATAAATCCGATTCTAATTTGACGTGGTGTTTGATTTTCATGACATTAAACGCTTTGGTAGCACATAGTTTAGTGTCAACGACGCAAGTCAATTCAGATTACGTTGTGGTCAGTGATGTCTTGTTATATCAGATGCTCGGTTGGCTGGTTCTAGCGATTGGCATCACCGCCGTACTCTGGCGACTGGTTCCACGATGGCAAAATGGACTGACGCCTGCACAAGACGACCATCAGAAAATGGATGTACGGGTAAGTGGTTTATTTATACCGTTAAACATTCTTAGCGTGCTCGTACTTATCGCTGCGTCGATGTTGTTGTTTGTTGAGCAATATTCGGATTGGTTGCTGATTGGAATGTTTGCCTCTATTGCCATTTTGTTTGTAATGACACTGGCAGTTCTGCAGAATGTGCATTCCATCGTCTGGGTCACGTCGCTAACGTTAATAACGGTGGCAATATGTTATCTGAAGTTATTAAACCCGGAAGGCCAGTTAGCCAACAGTTTCTTTAACGACCCGGCTCAAGTTTTCATACTTGGTCGTATAGAAATTGTTACCTTGGCGGTAATTGCGTTGATAATTTGGGTTTCCTCTGGGCCTCTACGAAAGCTAGCTGGTGCCCTGCTACGTCCTGCGTCGACTCTACCGGAAACGGGGCGTTCGTATATCTCACTTGCTGTTATTCTGTTGGCACTAAGTTCGATTTTCATCTTAATGACCGGTAATTTGATATCTAGCAGTCAGTCTCTGCTTGTAGGTCAGTGGGAGTGGGTCATTTTCTTGATTCCACTTGCCAGTTTGTTCATTTATGGTCGTGATATAGATTACGCAAGTTGGTTTCGCAGCGTCTATATTTTAGGCATTGCTTTAGTGGCAACGTTGTTAGCGATGTGGTTTGGGTCGAGCAGTAATCTAGGGCAGCAACTGCAAGGATTAATGGTGTTGTATGCGATTGCAGGTTATTTGGCTGCCTGGGGCTTGGTCTATCGGTACCAAGATGTGGTATGTACCGCGGTTGCAAGGATGGGTGTCGTTAATGTTCAACAACGATTGCTCCAGCACCGTCCATTAGCCTCACATGTGCAGTTGGTCGTTGGTGTTATCGTGTGTAGCTGTGCCTGTTTGAGCACATTCGTTCTAGATCCAACTGTACACATGGTTCATCGTTATTTTGCGATGACAATTCCTTTACTATTGGTCGTTGGCATGGAAGTGTTGCCGGATCGTACAGCGACCCATCGCCGAGATTTGTTTAGTTCCTTATGTCTAGCATCCTTGTTAATCGTGCTCTGGGCAGATGTTGGATCACTCGGTTCCAATTTAGCGTGGTTGCGACGTATCAGCCGTGTTTTTATTGCTGGGTCGTTCATGGGTGGGGTTCTTGCTGTATTTTCACAGCAACTCATCCAACGATTTGAACATTGGTCCGCACAAATCAAACGTCTACAGTTACAAGCAATTGTCGCAGCGGGTATTTCATTAGTTGTAATGTTGTGCGTTAATTTTGCTCTTCGCAGTGATGCGCAGGGTCTGTCGCATCTGGAAGTATGGTTGGCAGCGGCGTCGATCGTCATGTTAGGTGTTGCCTTAATCATTATTGCGATCAAACCCGATCATGATCCATTGGCACTAGCGGATGATGCTCGCCAGATTTATGTCTATTGCGCGGAGCTGATGGCGCTGTTATTAGCGGCTCATTTATGGACAACCCGCCCGGTATTGTTTGGGAATTTCACCGAGTGGTGGCCGTTTATCTTGATGGGACTAGCGTTTGTCGGCGCGATTGCATCTGAGGTGCTGCGGCAGTCCAAAATTCGAGTGTTGTCTGAGCCCATCTACAATACGTCGTTTCTGTTACCAGCCGTGCCATTGCTCGGATTAGTCTTATTTCAAGGTGATGGTCAAGGCTTATTTAGTGACTACAAGCTGTTGTTTTTGGGTGCGGCGTTAATGAACGTCATGCTAGCCTTCTTTAGGCGTTCCTTTATGCATGCACTGTTGGCGGCCCTCGCAGGCAATGCAAGTCTGTGGATGATGTTTGTGGGACTGGATTTTGAGTTGCTTGAACATGTTCAAATCTGGCTTATTCCCCCGGCGGTTTCGGTATTAATTGTCTCGCAAATATTCCAGCGTGACATGAAAAAAGAGAGTTTGTCAACAATTCGCTACGTGACAGTTTCGGCAATCTATCTTGCCTCCACCAGTGAAATGTTGTTGAAGTGGGCAAGTGGTACCGACGGTGTACTGTTGCTCGTTGTCCTAGCACTAATGTCACTTTTTGGTATCGCAGTGGGTATGCTGGTACGCATTCGACAACTCGTTTATTTGGGCATCGGCTTTTTAATTCTGTCGCTGAGTGGCATGTTGACCAAGGTAGCGATTCTAGGAACTATATTTGTGTTTGGCGTGATTATCGTTGTCGGAGCGGCCATGATGATAGCGATGATGACGCGTGAAAAATATGCTCCGTGGATTAAACAAAAACTAGATGAAATCGAAGGCTGGGAAGATGATTGAAATATCTGAGGTTTGCGTTTGGTAATGGACTTGATTGACTACACATGGGCTCTATCAAACGCCGTCAATCTGTGAGATTATAAAGGGTCAATTAGCACTCTAAGAATATCACAGAATTGAGACTATGAATAAAAAACCAACTGGCTTATTACCTGCCGTTCACACGCCTTTTGACGCAACGGGCGATATCAACCTGAGTGTTGTATCTCAGCAAATGGATCGTTTAATCGAAATGCAATGTGGCGGTGTTTATGTGGGTGGAACGACGGGTGAATGTTACAGTTTGACTTGTGACGAACGCATTGCACTGGCGGATGCTTGGTTCGATGCAGCCGGTGATACAGATTTGTCGCTAGTTGTGCATGTCGGCGATAATTGCATCCGCAATGCTCAGACGCTTGCAGCACAGGCGGAATCACGCGGAGCGGACGCGATTGCAGCGATGGCTCCTTGTTTCTTTAGGCCTCAGACGCTGGACGTTTTGATTGCATACCTTAAGGAGATCTCCTCAGCGGCACCTAACACGCCATTTTACTTTTATGATATTCCCGTCATGACGCATGTGGAATTGTCGATGGTCAAATTCCTCGAACGCTGTCAAACGGAGTTTCCGAATCTCGCTGGACTAAAATTCACCAATGATAACCTGCTTGATTTGCAAGATATGCTCCGAATTGCTCCAGATCGCTACAACATTCTATTTGGTTTTGATGAGATTATGTCATCGGCTTGGGCCTACGGTGTCCGCGGTGCGGTTGGATCCACCTACAATCAGTTCGCGAAACTGTACAACGCAATCATTGCTGCGTCTGAAACTGGAGATCAGAGCCGAGTCATAGAATTACAGAATCTAAGCGTTGATATAATTCGTGTGTTCCAAAAATATGGATTTTTGGCCGCATCCAAGGAAGTTATGAAACTCGTTGGTGTCGATTGTGGAACCGTGCGTAGTCCGGTGATACCGTTACAGGCGGGCGAACTTGATGAGATCGCTAGCTCACTAGAATCACTAGGCGCAATGCAATGGGCCTAGTTCGCCGAGGCAGCAAACGTATTACTAACTTGCAGTAATTTGGAGTTAAAGGATGACATTGTTTCACGGTGAGGGATCAGCGGAGACTTCTATTTCCGCTGAGGAAATGCGAACGGCGTTGTATCAAGTGTTTCAGACGCTGGGCGCTCGTAATAAGGTCATCGCAATACCACCAGATTTCACTCGCTTTCATAGTCGCGCTGGCGCACTAACGAGTATGACCTATGAATATTATCAAGATAAACTAGTTGATATTATGCCGGCGCTTGGAACACATGTCCCAATGCCCGCTTGGCAATTGGACAAAATGTTCATGGGTGTCCCTCATGAACTTTTTCGCGAACACCGTTGGCGTGATGACGTGTTGACGATTGGACAGGTTCCCGCGGAATTTGTGAGTCAAGTGACCGCTGGCATTTGGGAAAAATCGTGGCCCGCTCAAATGAACAAACTCGTGTTTGAGGGCGGTCATGATTTGATTTTGTCAATTGGACAAGTGGTACCACATGAAGTTATCGGCATGGCAAACTACAACAAGAATATTTTTGTTGGCACCGGAGGTGTTCAAGGTATTAATGAGAGTCACTTTATTGGAGCGGCTTATGGGATGGAGCGGATGATGGGGCGGGCTGACACGCCGCTGAGAAAAATATTAAATTATGCTCAGGATAATTTTTGCCAACATCTTCCGCTGGTATATGTGTTGACTGTCGTCGGATCCGATATGGACGGAAATCTGGTAACCCGCGGATTGTTTATTGGGGACGACGTAGAGTGTTTTGAGAAAGCTAGTGAGTTGTCCGCGGAGGTCAATTTCCAACAGCTTGATGAAGAATTTGATAAAGTCGTTGTGTATTTGGATCCAGAGGAGTTTCATAGCACGTGGTTAGGTAATAAAGCAATCTACCGAACGAGAATGGCGATTGCCGATGGTGGGGAACTGGTTGTGCTGGCCCCTAAAGTTAAGACGTTTGGTGAGGACGCACAAATTGATGCTCTGATCAGAAAATACGGTTATCGTACAACTCCTGAAATTATGAAGTTCATGGATGACAACGAAGATCTGCAGAACAATCTTTCCGCAGTAGCGCACCTGATGCACGGATCCTCCGAAAACCGTTTCAAAATTACTTATTGCCCAGGTGAGTTGACGAAAGAAGAAATTGAGGGAGTTGGTTACGCTTACGGCGAGTTAGATGAGATGCTAGAGCGGTACAAAATCGACGAGAGGCAAAACGGTTGGCATGAAACGGATGCCGGCGAACGCTTTTATTATGTGAGTAATCCGGCCCTAGGGTTGTGGGCACATAAGAGTCGCATTTAAAAATACAACGGTGGATACGTAAAATGGCACACACAGTGTATAAAAAGTACTCTGCCTGTAACACAGCACCGATTGCAGCGTTTCTAATAAACAAATAATCGTAAACGAGTTTTTCCCCTTACATTTTCCCTTACAGTTGTCCCTCCCTATATAACATTGATTAGGTTTTTGCTATGAAACGTCAGATTTCTTTTTTGCTTTGTATTTTGTTTGCGTTTACCGCCACCGCGACTGCACAGACAGTCGACTTACTTGAAGATGAAAAACTTGACCACTGGGTTACCACTCAAGGGAAAAGCGTAACGTCTGGTTGGAGTTTTGAAGATGGAGCCCTCAAGTGTGAAGGTCGCGGGTCGGGTTTATTGTTGTCGAAGGTAATGTATCGCGATTTCGATTTAGTGTGGCAGTGGAAGATCACGGCGGGAGGTAACAGTGGGATTAAATATCGCGTGCGAAATTATGGCAACTCGGCATTGGGCTGCGAATATCAAATGTTAGATGATCCGCAGGATAAGTATGGCAAGCACTCCAAGAATGCGACCGGTTCACTGTATGCAATTTGGGAACCGACCGGTGAGTTTGTACAGAATCCCGCTGAACAATGGAACGAAAGCCGAATTGTAGTCAAAGGGAACCATGTACGACATTTTTTGAACGGTGTTTTGGTAGTTGACGGTCGTATTGGGTCAAGAGACTGGCAGGCGCGCGTCGATGAGAGTAAATTTAGCAAGAACTCTAAGTTTAGTGAAAACCGTAGTGGTTTGATTATGCTCACCGAACACGGTAATCCAACGTGGTTTCGGAGCATGACAATCACGAATCTTGGAATGAAACAGCGGCGCAATCGCTCCAAATCCAAATAGAACATTTGGTTTGATCCACATATTATAGAATTGTCCTCACCACTACGAAGATGAATCAACCGTTACCTGTATTTACGATTTCCATTGGCGACCCGTCCGGCATCGGCCCCGAGGTAGCTGTAAAAGCATGTGCCGATGAGTCGCTACATACACTCGCGCGGTGGGTGATTGTGGGTGAAGCCTGGCAAGTCGCTGAACTTGCAGAACAGTTCGGTTTGACAGTTGATCAGGTGATCACCGACATTGATGAATTGGCACATGATAGTAGAGTGGCCGTGCTGGATGCACAGCAAATTTCCAAGGCGGAATTCACGGTAGCTCAAGTAAGTGCCGTGTGTGGTGAAGCGGCGATTAACTATGTACGGATTGCCACTCAGTTGTGCATCAACGGAAAATCGAATGCCATCGTGACCGCTCCGATTAATAAGGAAGCGGTTGTGGCGACTGGTCGCAAAGGGTTTTGTGGGCACACTGAGTTTATTGCGGATATGTGCGGTCGTGACACTTCACGTATGCTGCTCGTCAATGATCAGTTGTGTGTCGTTCACGTTACGACGCATTGTAGCCTGTTTGACGCGGCGACGAAGATTGATATCCAACGGATTCGCGAGACGATTGAAATTGGACATCAGGCCATGCTGCACTTAGGGTTCGAAAGTCCGCGGTTATGTATCTGTGGCTTGAATCCACACGCAGGTGAAAATGGAATGTTCGGGAATGAGGAATCGAGGTTGATAGCGCCGGCTGTGGCGTTAGCGCGGGAACAGGGAATTGACATCACCGGTCCCTTCCCCGCGGACACGTTGTTCATGCAAGGCGTCCGTGGCAAATGTGATATGATAGTAGCGATGTACCACGATCAAGGTCATGTGCCGATGAAGTTGTTAGATTTTGAGCATACGGTGAATGTGACTTTGGGATTGCCGATTATTCGCACTTCGGTCGACCATGGTACGGCGTTTGATATTGCGGGTCTTGGTAAAGCCGATCCGGAGGATATGAAGACGGCGATGAGGTTGGCTGTGAAGATGTCAAAATAGTATTTTTCAGGGCGTAACCTGGATACTCATTTTCCAATTTAGATGACCATTTTTGGACTTATAAAGAAGCAATTATGAAAATAGTACGATTTATTAACGATACAGACGAAACTCGGTATGGTGTCTTACAGGCCGATGAAACGGTCACTTACCTAACGGGTTGTCCGTTTGATGGACCCTCGGATACTGGCGAGAGAGCAACCGTAGTTAAGACACTTGCACCGCTTAAACCAAAGTCGATTGTCTGTATCGGATTGAATTATCGTAAACATGCGGAAGAAGGCGGGGCAGATATGCCGGAACACCCTGTCGTTTTTATGAAGATGCCTAGTACAGTACAGAATCCCGGTGATCCGATCGAGATCCCGGTCAAACTGGCGAGCACAAAGGTTGACTATGAATGCGAGTTAGCCGTTGTTATTGGCAAGACCGCGAAGAATGTATCGCGAGAGAACGCGTTAGATTACGTGCTGGGCTATACGTGTGCGAATGATGTGAGTGCCCGAGATTGGCAAAGTCAGTGGGGTGGAAGTCAGTGGTGCCGCGGTAAAACGTTTGATACGTTTTGTCCCTTAGGCCCCGTGCTGGTTACCACCGATGAAATCCCCGATCCAAATCAACTATCTATCAAGACCATCCTCAACGGTGAGACGATGCAGGATTGGAATACCAACGATATGATTTTCGACATACCAACATTGATTGAGTTTCTCAGCGGCAGCAGTTGTTTAGAAGCAGGAACGGTTATTCTAACGGGCACACCGCATGGTGTTGGATTTGCACAGGACCCGCCGAGGTTCCTCGGCGCTGGTGACGAAGTGACGATCGAAATCGAAAAGATTGGCGCATTGACCAATCCCGTGATCGACGAACCAGTTTAGATCGAACGCCCGTTTGTAAAACCAATACGATGTGTTGGCGTAGAATCGCCTTCATTATCTACATCAAACCAAATTCGTCGCCGACACAATGCAACTAGTCTACTCCGGCAACGCGGCCTAAATGCTTGTTTTCAACACAAGGCCTGCGTTACGTTTTTCGCGTTCGCGGTTTACAGCGCTTCGGATGCCACGGGTTCTTCCTCCGCGGTCTTGGCAGCGAGCGGTTTTCGATGCACATCTGCTGAAGCAGTCTCGTCTTTATCGACCTCGGCATTTGCAGTGCGGTGAACAATATGTGGAGGGACTTCTTTGAGATCCCAAACAATGCCTATCCACGAAAGAACCTTCAATGCCCAGAAGGTCGGATCAAATTCCCACCAGCGAAAGCCGTTGCGTGCCGCTGATTGAAAATGGTGGTGATTGTTATGCCAACCTTCGCCGAAGACGATGATTGATATTAAAGCATTGTTACGACTGGTGTCAGCGGTTTTGTACGGTCGAGTGCCCCATATGTGTAATAGTGAGTTCACACAAAACGTTGCATGGTACAAAACAACCGTTGATGCAAAAAACGAATAGGCGATCATTTGTCCGGCAGTCAGCAACCACACGTCCTTAGCATCAGGAACCAAAAATTGCCAACTCCAACCGATCGCAAAGCACAAGGCAAAGAACAGAGCTGGCACAACCGTATCGTACTTGGTAATGAACATGAGTTCGGGGTATTTGCTGAAGTCGCGAATCCGATCTTCCTTTAACTCATAATGTTCCTTGGTCATAAACCAGCCCATATGACTAAACCAAAAACCAGAAAGTGTCGGGCTATGCACATCTTTGTCCGTGTCGGAATGTAAATGGTGGTCGCGGTGATGAGCGGCCCACCACAGCGGTCCGCGTTGGATCGACGCGTTACCGACGCAGGCACCGACGAATTGAAACCAGCGTGAGGTTTTGAATGCACGGTGAGCGAAATAGCGGTGGTAGAAACCGGTGATTGCCAACATGCGGATACAGTAGAACCCAATACCGAACAATACGGCGGTCCAACTGAAGTCTACAAAACACAAAGAGATGACCCCGAAATGCATTCCAATAAATGGAAGAGAGCGTGCCCAATCTACGTGAAATTGTTTTTTATCATTCATGATGCAAAAGTAATGGGTATGTTTTAAGTAGCCAAAAGGATAACAGAGGCACCCGTTTTACGTAAGGGCGACCCGTGACCAGGTATTAACACTAAGGCAACGGGATTAGGTCAATAGGTCGGGTATGATTTTACCTGCTTGGCCATCTAACAATGATTGTTCGCGACCATTCTGTTTGTAGGTCACCGTCTCGGCATCGAGTCCAAAAAGGTGGAACAGTGTTGCGTGGTAATCATAATGATTGACGATATTTTCAATCGCTCGATGTCCAAATTCATCGGTCACTCCGTAGGTACCGCCTTGTTTGAACCCGCCCCCAGCGACCCACATGCTGAAACCATATGTGTTGTGGTCGCGGCCAAAGTTCTTGGTGCCGGAATCGTTCTGAATCACTGGCAATCGCCCCATTTCGCCTCCCCAATGGACGACGGTTGAATCGAGCATACCTCTTTGCTTCAGATCCTTGACCAATGCTGCCGCCGGGATATCAATTTTCTGACATGAAGCTGGCAGTCGAGTTTGAATGCTACCGTGGTGATCCCAATATTGGTTCTTGGTAAACAGTTGTACAAATCGCACTCCCCGTTCAACTAATCGCCGTGCGATCAAACAACGTTTGCCGAATTCTTCAGTCGCAGGATTGTTGATGCCATACATCTCATGGGTCGCTTTGGTTTCTTGGGATATATCGAGTGCCTTGGCGGCGGCAGATTGCATACGAGTGGCCAATTCTAGATTAGTTCGTCTAGCAGCTAACTCGAGTTCGCGGTTGCGACGTTGATGATGTTGGCCGTTGAGTTGTTTTAACAACGACAGAAAATTTTCTTGCGTTTTTCCTCGCAGTGCGGCGGGAGGATTTAGGTTTAGGATTCGCGGTTCTACAGGGCGGATGACGGTTCCTTGGTAAAGCGACGGTAGCCAACCATTGGACCAATTCAATACGCCTAACACTGGTAGTCCCTTGGGGTCGGTCATGGCAACATAGGCTGGTAGTTCTCGGGTTTCTGATCCGAGTGCATATGTCATCCAGCTTCCGAGGGCTGGCCGGCCTTCTTGACTCCGTCCACTGTTCATCGCATGAATGGATTGTCCATGATTGTTGACGCCGGTGTGCATCGAGCGAATGACGAGAACGTCATCGACGATTTCTGAAAGTCCAGGGAGCAATTCAGATATCGCCGTACCGGATTGGCCGTACTGTTTAAACTTCCAAGGTGTGCCGAAAATCCGAGAACTGGCTTCAGCAGCGTTGTCGTATTTGATTTTTTCCGGAAATTTTTGCAGGTGCATCTTATTCAACAGTGGCTTGGGGTCCATCAAGTCGACTTGGCTGGGACCACCCTGCATAAACATGGATATCATTGCCGTGGCAGTTCCCGATTGATGGGAGTTCTTTGCTGCGAGGTCAAAATTTCGCGGACCTAAATCTGGTTTTACTGGTTTGGCCGATAATGGTTGCTCGTTGGCAAACGCTAAGGCGAGTGGAATAGTGCTCAACGACACCCGCGATAAAAAATTACGGCGGGTGGTACTCGATTGGGCGGAAGTATTATCAGGTGTTGATTCTGATTGCATGATAATGGTGGATCTGAGGGCTGTTTAATCGATGTATAGAAACTGGTTCGACCCTAATAACGCTTGGCACAAAACCTCGAATGCCTTGCGGTGGGCTGCTTGGTCATCAAGTTTTACATCCTCGGATTTGAACTGCTCTATTTGTGTGTCCATGAAGTTCAAAAGCGGTTGCAAGTTTTCTGTTGTGGGTATTTCGGCGTAGGTAGCTTTCCATGCCAATTGAATTTGTTCTTCGAGAGAGTCGTTTGCCTGGTCGATAATGTGACCAGCAAATGCTTGGGAGTATTTGACCATGAAATCGCTGTTCATGACCAACAGGGATTGGGGCGCAACGTTTGAGGAGGCCCGTTTTGTACAGTTCGGAGCGTTGGTGGCGATGTCAAAGGTTGCTAACACCGCAAGTGGTCGAGTCCGGCGGACTTCGACGTAGACGCTGCGACGATGTTCTTCACCGCCGAGGTCGCCCGTGGCTTTGTTAATCCTCTCACCATCTAATTTTTCTTTTCCCAGCACGAATTGTCCGACGCCATCTTCCATCACGGGAACACCGGGGCCGTACATTTTGTTATTGAGCAACCCGGAGACGGCGAGCACGGAATCGCGAAACGCTTCGGATTCAAGCCGGCGAATAGATTGTCGCGCGAGTAACTTATTGTCGGGGTCGACCTCGTCCAACGTTTCGGTTCGTTGAGATATCTGTCTGTACGTGTTGGAGGTGACGATTAGCCGATGCAATCGTTTAATATCCCAGCCGTTTTCCATGAACTCACTTGCAAGATAATCGAGCAACTCGGGGTGTGTGGGCAATTGTCCAAGTACGCCAAAATCTCCGGATGAATTCACAATACCTCTGCCGAAATGGTGCTTCCAAACTGAGTTCACAAACACACGGGCGGTCAGCGGATGCTTGCCATTGGTTAAATGTTGGGCGTACGTCAAACGCCGATGGGTAGTTTGCTGAGCTAGACCTTTGAGCGGAATATTTGTCGAGACAAATTGTGCGAAGATATCCAACTCGCTAGGGTTCACTTTATCACCGGGCGTGTCGTGATTGCCGCGGATAAACAAAACTGTATCCGGCACATGATCCACGGGTTCAGTTAACGCTCGTATAAAATGTTCCGGAGGGATCTCCGCACGAATTTCATCCACTTGTTCTTGCAATGCTTCAAGTTGTGCCGTTGAATCCGTCGTTCGGCAGATTTCAATGATTTGTCGATTGGCTTTAAAAGTGGCGGCAGCCGTGGGATTGAATTGGGCCAGCGTTGCATAATCTGCGAGCATGGCAGGAGCTTGTTTGAGTAGTTCATTTTGTTCGGGGGTCCGCTGCTCAGGTTTAGTCTGTTGTGCGGTGGTCAAAACCGTCCGCTGATCTTGCGGGAGGTTGTTGAGGAATTCCTCACGGACTTGTGCCAGTATGTCTTGCTCCCGCGCGTCGACAATCTTAGTGAGTTCAACGGCCCGCGCTGCTCGTTTGCGGCTGTATAGATATAGTGAACCGGAGGTGATTTTTCCGATCGCCGGGTATTCTTCGAGTACCGCTTTCTGTTCGTCTGTTCGTTGGTCAGATTTGGTTTTGAACGCAGTTTGCAATGCGGCGCGGACCTGGACCGGCACTCGGATTAACTCTTCTATTAATGTTCTATCAATATGCTGGTCGACTTGTTGTTGACGTTTAGCGGTCGCGACGGCAGCTCGTGATTCGACTTCTGTTTTCTGTTGGCGATCCTCGTCGGTGTATAGCGAGATGCGGCGAGTTGCCGGAGCTTGCCATTTCTTCCAATCCAGTGCCGGCGCGAGAATTGCTCGCATTTCGTAATAATCTTCTTGGCTGATAGGATCATAACGGTGGTCATGACATTGGGCGCAGCCAACGGTTAAGCCGAGAATCGAAGTGGACATGATGTTGATCGTATCGGCTATCATTTGATTCCGCGCGACCATTTGATCAACACCCGACTGGCCCGTTCCGTCAGGCGCCATTCGTAGAAACCCAGTTGCTTGTAGCAGTGTAACGTCAGCGGGTTGCAAGTCACTTAGTGGCGATTGAATTAATTCGTCACCGGCTAATTGTTCGATTAGGAATTGATCATAGGGTTTGTTTTGATTGAAGGCATTCACGACATAATCGCGGTAATAGTATGCCCATTCACGCTTGATATCTTTGTCGGTGTAACCCTCGGAGTCGGCATAGCCCGCGACGTCCAGCCAGTGGCGACCCCAGCGTTCGCCGTAGCGAGGAGAACTTAGCAGTTCATCGACCAATTGCTCATAGGCATCGGGTGAGCTATTCGCTAAGAATCGATTTATTTGGCGAGGTGTTGGTGGTAGTCCCAGCAGGTCATAAGTTAAACGGCGTAACAGTGTAGCTTTGTCGGCGGAAGTCGACGGTGACAAATCGGCGTCTTGCAGGCGTCGCAGGATAAAATAGTCAACGGGAGAGCGTGCGAGTGTTGCATCGTTGATCGTCGGTAAGAGCGGTTTTTTGATGGGCTGAAAGGCCCAGAAATCAAGTTCCGCTTGTGTGAAATATGCGCTGTTGTCGAGCGATTCAGGTTCGGTGTTGAGGTTTTTTGCGCCCTGTTGAATCCATTGCTGGATGACACGTATTTCTTGTGGACTAAGATTGTTGTCCTCCGGAGGCATGGCGCCACTGGAAACGCGTTGCCAAATCAGTGATTCTTTGTGGTCGCCGGCAATCGTTGCTGGGCCGTTTTCGCCACCCTTTTGAATGAAGCGGTTTAACCGTAAATCAAGTCCACCTTCCCTAACGTCGTTTTCACCATGGCATTGAAAACAGTGCGTTTTGAAGATTGGCCGCACATCCTTTTCGTAGGATACGTCAACAGTTTTTTCAGCCGTCGAAGTTTGGGCAACCAATCGCACAGATTGACTTGGAACTATAAATCCGAGCAATAGCGTGCAATAAAGGACTTTTCTCATGGGTGACATCATGGGTGGGAATGAGTGTTAAGGTGGGATTTTGTTTCCATCTGAAACACTTACATTATACTAGAGTTTTGCTTATCGTGGCTATTTCAACCTTTTGATTTACAAACCGACCTATTGGTATGCACCTATTTTCCCCCAATCGCGCTATTTGTTGCATTGTCCTCTTGCACGGGTGGATCTTTTTCCTGACGGGAGTTGGTGCCATAAGCGATGTTATTCCAGTGACCGGTTGGCTGTTGTTGTTAACCGTAGAATTCATATTGGCTAATATTTGGCTGTGGTTTCGCCGTGACATAGCAATATGGGAACGAATCACTGGATTTCTTACGGCGACGAGTTTGATGCTGATAAGCATCCAAGTGTTGGCGTGCTTGATGGGCATGGAACGTCGTAGTGCCGAAGCAAGATTATATTTGATGATTGTTGTCTTACTGGTATTGGTTGCCGGAGCCTGCTTGCTGGCGCGATTTGTTGTCGGCAAAGATCTAGTATGGATCAGTGACTCAGCGGCGCGACTGCCGAGCGATGCTGCCAAAAGAAATGTTAACCGGATTGTGAATTCTGTTGTAGTTGCGCTGTTGATATGGGTAGTGATTTATGTTGAATCGGGTCAGGGGCTTTTGGATTATTGTATCGAACGATTAGGGCGGTTGGATTCCATTGCAGAAGCGTTTCCAATTCCCAACCTCGTGATGATTTTCATAGTGCTGGTGGTTGGATCGTTCTTGACCTTTGCCCTGCTGAATATGCACCGCTGGGTTTTTGCAGGTAGTTGGATTGTCAGCTTAATTGCGACTTTGATCGCGTGCCAACCCCTCTGGCGATTTGAGCAGATGGTGTTCCGATCTTCCGCTGGCCCATTCAACCGCCAAACTTGTCTGTTTGCAATATTGTGTATCTGGTTGATGATTTTAGCAATTCGGTTAAGTGGTAATCGATTGCGACGACTGGAATTTGGTAGCCCCGCAGGGCCGTTCGATGATGCCGAGGAGACGTTGCGCAATCCTAGCGAAAAAAAGTGGCGGTGGCTGCGATTTACCTCTCGTTTACGGCCCGCAGAAAATCTGGTGGCGGTATTGCTGGTTATGATCCCGGTGTATATGTCTACGGCCTATCCCGTCTTCAAGGTAATGTGGCTTGGCGGGCAACAACAAAACGTGGATGTCCGAGTTTACCACGGCGGCTTGGGATCGATGCGAGACATTGCAGGTGTTGTCATGACCAATGCTGATATTGAACCATTTATATCGATCGATGTGTTTCGGGAAATTCGCTTTAAGGATTGCAGCCAATTATCAGGGGATATTTTAAAAATGGTGACGTCTCAATCGCAATTGAAATCACTGTTGATGCTTGATGTGCCGGGCGGTTTGCCGGACGTTGCATTAGGGAAAATAAGTGCGATTGAAGCGATTGATGTTCAAGGACCGGGCGTGACCAGTTCTTTTTTGTCGGCGCTTGGTGACCATAAGCTCAGGGTTGTGTTTAACGCACAGCAGGGGGAAATCAGTTACGACAATCGGATGTCGTGGTGGTCCGGTCGACGTGAAACTAAAACCTTCGCTCCGCTGGAGATAGCGTTGTCGTATTTACAACTGCATTCAGACGCAAATGGATTTGATGGCTTGGAAGTAAATGATTGGATCCAACAAGTTGCCGAGGCAGCATCCAATCCGCTAGAAAGCAAGCTGCATGTGACATTGGAACTGTCGGCAAACCAATCATCCATATTCGCTGAGTTATCCAAAATAGCCGTCGCCAATCGATGTTATCTTACGATTGATGATTCAATGATTTCGTTGCAGGACCATCAATTTGGAGAACTTCATAACAACACCGGTCTGCAACTGCTGTCCTTTGAAAGATTGCTACCGCTGCAACATCCACAGCAGGTAATTTTGCCAAAATTACGTCATTTGAAACTGGGCACAAAGTTAACCCGCGGGTGGATGCTCTGGGCGATGGAGCAACCTGCGTTAGAGTCGCTCAGCATTTCACTGGTAGGAATGGACGGAAACGCTGAATTGGAAATATTGCAAGCTCTGCGGGAGTTCAAATCGTTACGTCGATTGTGTTTGCACGGCAATCTGAGTCCAGCGGTTCTGAAGACCTTGCTTGAGCTGGACAAAATCGAATCCCTGTTTATTAATGATTCAAATATTACGGATGCTCAGTTGGCAGTAATTGCCCAAATGAAAAGTTTAAAGGAATTTCATGTTGAGCGAGTGATGTCGAGTCGTATGTTACAGAGGGTGGTCAGCGATCGCACATGGATGGATCGTTTCTTTCCAGCAGGCGTGCAGATGAGTGACGAGGCAATTTTTAAGTTTATTGGCCACGTACCTGACACAACCATCTATCAATTTTTGAGTCCTCGTTGGCTGCAATCATTGATAACGACGAGCGGCAATATTGATAGGCGAGGATTGGAAATTTGGGGCCGGCTCCGCCAACAAGGTTACTCCTTACAAGCAATTGCGAAAATCTATACCAGTCTACGTATTCACCATTCGGATCTGAGTACCGTTGCCTTGTTTAATGGGGCTGATTTAACTGGTGAAAATATCGCTCGACTAGCAAATGCAAAGCCGGTGATGGAAGAAGATGTATTGAGCGAGCTTGATTTACTTGATGAGCAATTGGAGTCGGCAGCAATTGTGTTGGGTCGAGGGGTCGATGAAGCGAAGCTGGATGGCAATGTTCTGCCTAATACAGCATCGTTTATTGCGGCAGGGGTGACGGGACAGTTTATAGAAGAACTTGATGCTGATTCCGGTAATGAATTATTTATTGCGGGCCAGTTGTCTGATTTAGATTCATTGCTATCGACTGGGTTACAGCGCAACGTACAGTTGCGATTACAGCAATTCAGCGACAACGACGGCCAGTATGAAATTAATAGCAATTTTCGGTTGGGGTTTTATGCGCAAGGTGATCGCTTTGCAGACCAGAGGTGGGGACCTTTGCTTGCCGATATTTTGACGGCCGAGCAAGATATTCGGATTTTGATTAGCTCACTAGACGGTGATCGTGTTATCGAAACGCTTTCGACTCAATTAGGTGTTGATGTTCTCGCAATTCCAGAATCTATGTTAACGGCGGAGATGATCGAGTGGATTTCGTCGAACAAAGAATTGAAAGTGGTTTGTTTAGATCCGACACTCACGGCGTTGAGCGAGCAAAACGGTACCGGCGATCTTACCTTTGCAGATCTTGCAGCGGATACTGAGGCGGCGCATCGTTGGGATAATATTCTACCGTTGTTAAGTATAGAAAATCCCGCGGCAATCTGTACAAGATACGGGTTTATTAGTTCACGTATTGTCATTCTCAAAAGTAGTCGGTTGGAAAATATTTTGCCACAGGTTTTGCAGGCTTTTCCGAACGTCGAGAAAATTGACGCAATGAAATCTGTGCTGACACTTGGTGGTAAGGTCGAGCAGATTGGGAGCGTAAAACAACTGGAGCTACAGAACGCATTGTTGCAAGGAACGGATCAGCCCTTGGCTAGCCTAGCAAAGCAGTTTCCTAACGTAGTTTCACTGCAACTCCATGGTGCAACTTTACAAGCTTGGGATATGCAAGGGTTGGCGGGTCTGACGAATTTGCGGGAATTAAATCTGACGGGTTGCGATATCGACGATGAGGACTTGCGTAGTTTGGAAGCGATGGATTCGTTGCGAGTGTTATCGTTGTCGGGAACCGCTATTACCAATGAGTCGATGGGTGTGCTTGCGACATTGACTAAGTTGCGACAATTGAATGTCTACCAGACGCGGATGGATGCGGATACCGTTGCCTCGCTGCGTACATTTTTACCGCGGTGCAAAATCTATGGTGCCATTCGAAGCCAGTAATTACCGAGTATGTGCGAGTCGAAATAACGAATTTCCGTCGCCTTAGCAGTCGCAGCAACGGTCAGCGGGCCTTGCTAGCGTTCTTATTTCACGAGTCGGCGGAAGGAGTCGGTTTTTAACTCGCATTCGATGAGTTGATCGAGCGCGTCGTCGGCAAGGCCGTTTGCTAGCCGCGCAAAAACCTGTTCGGCTGCGGCAATGGTCTCTGCGATTTCTTCTTCGCCATGAGAACCGTTTATCGCCAATCCTAAACCCGTGTGGATTCCAAGTTTGGCCATCTCTTGAATATAGATTGTGTTCAACTTGCGACAGGTTGATTGATCCAAGTCGAATTGGATCATCGGGTTATAGTCTAGTCCGCCGATCGTTATTGGCAGGTCATAATGCGTGGCGAGATCCTTGAATTTACTGGCCATGGTTTTGCCAACGTGGTGAATATGGTCGACCGTATTTCGCTTGCGGATTTCCTCAAGCGTGGTGATCGCTGCGCGGATGCCGATCGTGTCACTCCAATATGTACTGGATATAAACATCTCGGCGGCGGCAGCCATGGACTCACGTTTGCCGACGACAGCGCCCATGGCATATCCATTGGAAATAGATTTTGCGAATACTGCCATGTCCGGTTCGACACCGACGACAGTTTGGACTCCAGTGTCAGCAGGACGAAAGCCAGTGGAGACTTCATCAAAAATGAGTAAAGCGTCATGGGCATGAGTTAGTTTTTTGACTTCCGCTAAGTATCCCTCGGCTGGCATGCTCGTTCTAAACGGTTCCATGATGATTGCAGCGACTTCGCCGCGGTTTGCGATGAGTGTTTGTTCGAGTCGGTCTAAATCACCGTACGGAAAAGGGATGGCCGTATTTACGAGGGCTTGCGGAATTCCAATCGGCTCAATCCCAGCAAAAAGGTGTTCGTCAAGCGGGGGAGTTCCAGTGGTGGTTAAATTGGCAGCTTGGTACCAATCGTGCCAACCGTGATAACCACAAAATAGGATTTTGTCTTTGCAGGTGTTGCCGCGGGCAATGCGAACTGCAATAGCACAAGCATCACCTCCACCTTTAGCAAAGCGAACCATTTCCGCGCAAGGGATGCGGTCAATGAGCAGTTCAGCGAGCTCAAGTTCAATTTCATGATTGAGTGAGTAGACACTTCCGAGATCGATTTGTTGCTTTACGGCTGCGTCGACGATTGGGTCACAGTATCCCAAGATGATTGTGAGAATGCCGCTAGCCCAGTCAATGTATTGATTGCCATCGACGTCTGTAAAGCGAGCGCCGTGGGCATGATCGATGTAGACAGGTGAGACACCGAAAGCAAAACGATGTGGTCGGCGAGAGATGAGTTGGGTCGCACCGGGAATGATTTCTAATGCTCGATCGTACAACTGCATCGAACGGCGGACTCGAGGATGGTAGTTCATGAATACGTGGGGAAGTGAAGTAATGTGATTTTTTGGTGACCGATTTATTATAACTTGCGTTGTCGAGAGTATGCACGGCGCACTAATTTTAGAGCTCTGCCATTTTTTTCAAGATTTTTCTTAGGCAGAGTGACCAAACGTGTCACACCGCTAATCGATACTTCTTGTAGCAACAAAGAAAGCAAAAACCTAGTAAACAATGAACGGTTCTGTTTGTAGGGTTTTTGGGGTTACCAAGTAGAAAAAGGAGTATCGTATGTCAGCGCGATGGTTACAGTCGGATTTAGATAAATTGTTAGTAGACAAGGAGCCGCTGGAATTAGGGCGGCTGGAAGTGGACGATTTTTTTGAGGAGCTAATCCGGATGATTCGCCAGCGTGATCGCCAGTTAGACAAAGACAATTAACGTGGTTCGTTAACGCAGTGGTAGAAAACTCGTGGTGGGGTTGTTTGCGTTGCACCTAGGGCCGTTGGCACTTACTATTTTGGGGGTAATGTGCCAACGGTGTTTAGGCTTGCTTACTAGTTACTTGCCTTGGTTTGTCTGTAGGTTTAATAGTTTTCCATGCTCATCGCGGTGCATAAATGCGATGATAGCGGTACGTTGTTTTGTTCGGGGCACGACAGCTACATGCAAGAATCCTCCTGAGGATGGATTTTGTAAGTAATGTTGTTTGATGAGTCCGTCGGGATCGGTGCTTAATGGATCCCCTGCTTTGCGACCGGGTCGAGAATTTGCATCGACCAACGCACCGGTTGAAAATTCTTGAACACCAGAGGGGTGTTCGGCATGATATTGCCAATGGCGATCGCCACAAACCAAGTAGAAGTTGCTGTCGGGTAATTTGTTATCCACCAAGAATTTGAAGAACTCATCTCGTTCCTGTCGAAATCCGCCAAAGTTGGTGTGGTTGTCGAACTTTCGCTTATCGTCTGGGCCGACCATGGGAGTCGCAGAAATCATGACTTTGAAGGTAGCGTCACTAGCGAGCAATGTTTCTTTGAGCCATGCTTTTTGCTCTGCTCCCCAAATTGATTTGGTGGGACCATCTTCCATCGCATTATCACTTCGATAAATGCGACCTTCGACAAACCATAATTGTAAATCTTTGCTGACGCGAACCGTGCGATAAGTTTTTGTTTCTCGGTCACCTGCGCTTGCATAAGGCAACTGTTCGTACATCATACGCACAGCTGTTTCGGGGCTTGGTAAGTGGTCACCTGAATTGTCACCATCGTCGATGCGATAGTCGTGATCATCAACTTCCCAATAGGTTGGTGTTTTGGCAAACAGATCTCGGTACCGCGGTTGCACGAATTGTTCATGCCATTTCTGTCGCATCTCAGTGATCGTCTGGGCACGAGGGTCTTTGGGAGTGTCGTAATAAACATTGTCACCAGTACCAATGAAAAAGTCAGGCTGCAGTCGAGTGATAGCTGCCAGCGCAGGGTAGCCTAGATGTTTATCGCGACCCGTGTAGGGTTCCGGCAGTGCAGTGTTGTTGTGTTCGAGGTGAACCTTGCCGTCGATCCGGTTGTCGCCGTGAAACTTCCCATAGTTCATGCCTGTTACTACCACAAAATGAACCGGCTCGTCGCTCGTTGCACCAGGGTGAGTTATAAACTGCGCTACAGGACCTTTGTGCAGTGAAGTCGCTGTCGTTCCTATCAAGGTTGTAATTTCGTAGGGGGTATTAGGTTTGAGTTTTGTAAAAGTGACACGAGCGATGAAATCATTTTCCGCAACAGCCGTTGCTTCTAATTTCACACCATCATCATTGTTTTGACGAAAACGGATTGTTCGTTCCCGCAAAACGAATTGCACGACTCCCTTGATCCCAGCAACATCACCATCCACCAACGTATTGCTTTTTGTTAATCGTACTTGAGCATGCACGCTTGAATCAGATAACTCACCAAGCATGATGCCTTGCCCGGCCAATGGCAGGGTATTTTTCAGCGATCGTCGCGTTTCACCTTGGCTAACAAGCGTCAAGCACAGTAATCCAAGCAGGTATGTTAGGTTGCGTATGCTATAAACAGGAGGAAGTCTGCGGGTCATGATGTAAGCCTTATGTACTTAATTGGATGGAGAAAATGTAATGTCACAAGATGAAATACAACTTGGACGCTATCGTCATTATAAGAACAAACAATATACCGTGCTTGGATTAGTTAGTCATAGTGAAACGCAAGAACAGTTGGTACTGTATCGTCCAGAGTATGGTGAACGTCGATTATGGGTACGCCCACGCGAGATGTTTTTTGAGGATGTAATCGTCGACGGTAAACGCTTGCCGCGGTTTGATTTTGTTGGAGAAGTGGATGCTGAATAAACAGGATAGGAATTCTACAAGTCACGAGAGTTCGCAGTACCCTTAGACCTGAATCGTCTAAATATAGATACACGTATTATAGAAAAACGCATGGAAATTGTCAGCGAGCTAGAGGTACTCTATAATAAAACCAAGACTTCTTGTAACTAATAGATTGGATTACCCCAAAATGAGATTCCTTTCCCTATCGATCATCTTTACGTTGTGTGTGCTTGGTTCCTTAGTTCAAGCCAAAGACCAGCCGTTGGCGATTGGTCAAGCGACCCCTGATTTCGCGATGAAAACTGTGACTGGTAAGACGGTCAAGTTGCGCGAATTGGCCAGTGATAAACAAAACAATAGCAGTGGAATAACGGTTCTCACATTTTGGTGCTCATTTTGCGGTAGTTGTCGGCATGTTGAACAACCACTGAGCCGTCTGGCAACCAAGTATCGAGGTAAGGTTGCGATCATGGCCGTCGATAGCAGTGTCGGTGAAAGCGGTAGCGACGTGACTGCATTCCTAAAAGAAAAGAAGCTGACGATGCCTGTGATGATGGATGCAAAAGGTCGTGTTGCAGATTTATTTGGTGCTAAAATGACGACCACGACGGTAATCATCGACGCGCAGGGCAAGCTGCAATATTTTGGTCAATTTAAGCAGGGTCAAACGAATTTGGTCGAGGATGCAATCCAAGCAGTCCTCGCAGGCAACAAACCATCCCATAATAAAACTACGGAGCGTGGCTGACACATTGAAAGAAGCTGATCTCCGTGCGAGATCGTTCTAGTAATTATTGTTACGTTTGAATCCTATGAATCTGACTGCAAAAATTCTATTGGCCCTGTTGTTGTTGCAATGCAAGCCGGGTCTTACCCAAGAGTTTACGATTCCTGCAATCAGCGATCTGCCCCGCATTGATAGGCAATCGCCGCGGCCAGCAACGGCGATTCTTCGTAATTCAGCGTTTATACTGAAACTGAAACATCACGCTCCGATGGGCAGTGGCTATGTCATCATTACAGATCATACTGACGACCCATACATGGCGGCCTTACGTGAGTTGGCAGAATATCGCCAAGCCAAAATAATTCATGTGGCCGACCTGGGAAAAATCTACCAGCAGGATGTTTTGTCAGCGGTACGCAAGCAACTCATCGATCTTAAGCCGCAATATGTCGCCATAGCCCCGCGGTTGGAGTCTTATCGCGAGAACATGTTGCTAGGAATGTGGGAGTTGCTAAGTACGTTAGACGATGACAAGTACTTAGATGCTTATCCGGGTGTGTTGTTAGCCTCGGATGCGAAGTCCTTTGCGGCATTGATTCAACGTTCCATCAAATTCGAGAGTATCGCACAAAAACAACTGAAGCCTTTGGCTATTAGCCAAGTGCCATCTAATCAAGAATCTAGATCACTTCAGAAAGCGGGAATTCTACGGAATGTATTCAGCACTTATGGATTACAAACTCCCACCATCGCGATATACACTCCTGCCGCAAACGCCGCGCCTCATCTAAGCGGATCTCAAACATGGAACATTCAGATGAAGAATAAGGGAGATTTTGTTAAGAAATTTGAACCTGCAGCAGCAGCAGCTTTAGCGGATGCTTCGTTGGTTGTTATGCATGGCCATGGTTCCCCTGGTATGTCGTGTTCGGTTGACATCGATGGGATTTTGACTCGGTCTAATAACCAGATTGTTTTGTCGGGTTCATGTTTTGCAGCAGCTCCATTGAAAACGGATTTCCCAAAGATGACACGCATTCCTGGTGGGTATGCTGTGACACCACGTCAATCTTTCAGCACACGATATATTGACCGTGGAGCGACAGTGTTTTTTGGGCACATGCGGCTTAGTTCTGGTTTCCCGCATCTGTATCCAGTTTTGGAAAAATGGATGCAAGGTAAAAGTGTTGGTGAATCCTACCAACAATTAGTCAACGCCTTGATGGATATGCGTGGTTTTGGACCGGGTAAATTTGTGGTAACGGAAGTTACACCTGGACAACGGGGTGTACCACAGAACATGTTGCTTTATGTCATCATCGGTGACCCAGCGCTGGTCCCCTTGCAGCCACTAGAGAAAATCAATAATAGGTAAGGGGTTCTGTGGCGCCTTTATCATCGATTTACATCCGCATTAATGGTCTCGTTTTTGTGTCAGCAGCCATTGGTAGAATTTTGGATCTTCGTAAACCGCTGGCCAGCACACGTGCCCAACGCCGTCGTAAACTGTGAGGGCAACATCTCCGCCGGCTTTCTTAATCGCTGTCGTAATTTGCTGATTTGCTTGTAATACGCCATCTTCAGACCCAACATATATGCGGACGCTCTGGTGGGTCATTTTACTTGCGTTTTCGATATTTCCACGACCGCAAATTGGCACAGCCGTAGCTAGCAAACGTGGTGCCGTTTCCATTATTTTGAACGTACCAGCACCTCCCATACTCAAGCCGGTGCAATAAATTCGTCGGCGGTCAATATTATATTTTTCGACCAGTTCATCGATAAGCATTACCAATTGCTTGCCATTCCAACCAATCTTGCGGTCCGGACATTGTGGTGAGACAATTATCAGCGGGTAATGTTTTCCTTCAACGATTCTTTTGGGTGGGCCCCATTGAAGTACTTGGTTTAAATCGTCGCCACTTTCCCCGGCCCCGTGTAAAAATAATAGTAGTGCAACGGCCTGCTTTGCATTGTCACTGTAGGACTTCGGCAAATAGGTCCAATGAGGGATGCTAGATTTTTCGCCGTCTGTGACAATGGTCGTTGACTGTTGGACTTGTTTTCCAGGTTCGGCATCTGTTGCTTTTGCAACGTGCGGACAAAGCGTGAAAGCGATTATTGCACACAGAAGATGAAGCGTGTAATTGCGTAGTTGATGAACCATGAATGGATGTCCTTTGACGATACGTGTGTTAATGAAACGACAATTTATTTTTGTAGACTTTTGTTCAGCTCGTACACTTTGCGAACGATTATTTCTTCGATATTTTGCGCGAATGGGCCATGTTGTAGCACCGTTGTGAAATATTTCATAGCATCACCTGCTTCATAGCCACCTTCAAGTAGCACTCGTCGACTAGGCACATACGCAAATACATCATTGCAATATCCAGCGACCCAGAC
>LWDU01035570.1_pt1 | contig 33912 bp, 34 predicted proteins | sample 727161 | NCBI WGS metagenome assembly LWDU01 (sample SAMN04566230, study PRJNA314399) | hydrothermal vent metagenome | isolation source: deep sea hydrothermal plume seawater | place: Mexico: Gulf of California, Guaymas Basin | collected 2004-07-11 | reverse complement strand
AGGCTCTCTCTCCAACCCCTCAAGATGATCCATCATCACCAGCGCATTCCGGTGAATCCGGACTACCCGATCACCAAACTCTTCTTCAAGGTCGCGAAGGGTATCATCGATCAGGACCTCTCCACCTCCATAGCGCACTGTTACGTATTTATGATCTGCCTGGAAGAACTTCACATCCGACAGCGGAACTAATTCGATGCCCCGCCACGTCCTGGCACTGATATGCGTTCTCGAGCGGGCATGGGGTGTTTCGTCTTTCCCTATGATCGCTTCCCTCTGGACCTTGTTAATGGCAGACACCTTGCCCAGCGCCTCGGTAAGCGCTTCACGACGAACGGGTTTCATCAGGTACCCTGAAGCATTGACGTTAAACGCTTCTATCGCATGTTCATCAAAAGCGGTACAAAATATCACCGCCGGCGTTGCCGGCTTCCATTCCGTCCATGCCCGGCATACGGATATCCAGCAACACAATATCCGGTTCCAGTTTGATCGCCTGCCTGACCGCATCGTACCCGGATTCTGCAATCCCTGAGACCTCATGGTCGTCAAGAATTTCTACCATTCTCACCAACCTTTCTCTGGCTAGCTTCTCATCGTCAACCACCAATACTTTCATGGGCCATGACCTCTTTATGGTAATTTACCGACATTGCAGCCGGCATTTAGGGCTGTATTTAGGACAGATACTTCAAATTGCAGTGCGATACCCTGTCATGAGGACCAAACTACATCCTTTCCAGCAACAAAAATGCCAAGTAGCGCACATTTTGGAGATAAAAGTCGTTATTTTCAGCTTTTGACCGGGTAAATCAGGCGAGCTGTAAAAAAACCCTCAGATACGTCAGTCGTCAGCAGCGCTTCCGGCCCATAGAGTGCGGTCATTCGGTTGCGAATGTTGTCGATGGCCATCCTGTTGCCCTGTTCATGCTCATAAGGCGTATCTGGCATCGGATTGGTAATTTCAATCTGGACTTGAGGTCCAGCCAGTTCAACCGAGACGGTGATAGTCCCTCCTTTGGGTAAAGGTTGGATGCCGTGATAGATTGAATTTTCCAGCAACGGCTGCAAAGTCAGTAGAGGAATCCTTATTGCACCGGTATCAACGTTTACATCCCATTGCACCGTAAGGCGATCGTCGAGGCGCAGGCTCTCGATATGAACATATTTTTCACAAAGGTCCAGTTCTTGCGCCAGGGTAACCGGCTCACTTGTCGAGTCATTGAGACTTGCCCGAAACAGACTCGACAGATCTTCTACAACTTCTTCAGCAAGGTCTGGGTCAATACTGATCAGGCTGGCAACAATATTCATGCTGTTAAACAAAAAGTGCGGCCTGATTCTGGATTGCAGGGACTGGATGCGAGAAGCCAGTTCGGCCTGTTCTCTTGACCTCAATTGATGGGACAGGAAAAAGTACCTGAAGGCCATCCCGGTCATGATCATGGCGATCAGGAGGTTGCGCACAATTCGTCCCCATCCCGATTCTGTCACCGAACCCATACCTTCAAGCACCATCTCAGCGCCCAGGCTAAATAACAATGTCAGTAACAAAATCAGACCGTAGGCAATACTGGTTGCCTTCGGAACTGACATCCCCATTAACCATGGTCGAATGTTACAAAGGAGTGCCGCGGAAACCAGTACAACCCATTGAATAAACAACGAGGCAAGTCCAAGTGCGAGCCAATCAAAATCAAAGAAGCTGGAAGAGAAAAGTATCTGAACAAAGACAAGCAGTTCAGACACCAGCACCAGAAAGAGAATGCTTTGAGCCTGGCACAGGTCAGGCAGAAAGAAATCCGTCTCCGGGTTCGATGCCGTCGAATCATTGTTTGCGCTCATTTCTGTTTACCACTCATTTCTGTTTACCGCTCATGGCTGTTTACCGCTCACGGCTGTAATTATGCCTGTAGTTGGAACCTTACTGCTATAATCGCCGCTCTCAACCGATCGGGTCGGCTCGTTGACTGATAAAAATACAAAACTCTGGGATGGCAGGTTTACCGAGGCTACGGATGCCTTCGTGGAATCGTTTACTGCCTCTATCGAATTTGATCATGTGTTGGCACTTTATGACATAGAGGGCTCAATTGCCCACGCAACCATGTTGCAGTCTGTTGGCATCATTACTAACAACGAGTTAGGCACCATGGTCGAAGGACTCAATGGCATCGCAGAGGACATCAAACAGGGCACGATGGAATGGTCTATTAGTCTTGAAGATGTCCATATGAACATTGAAAGGACCCTGACCGACAGGATTGGCGAGGTTGGGAAGAAACTGCACACCGGTCGCTCCAGAAATGACCAGGTTGCAACAGATATCAGGCTGTACCTGCGTGGCGCTATCGACAACATTCTGCATAAGACCCGGGACCTGCAACACGGGATTCTTGACCTGGCCACCAGTGAGACGGAAACGATCATGCCAGGTCTGACCCATCTCCAGATTGCCCAGCCGATCTCATTTGCCCATCACCTGATGGCGTGGTTCGAGATGGTCGATCGCGATATCGAACGCATGCAGGACTGCCGGAAACGCGTAAACTCCATGCCGCTCGGTTCCGCCGCGCTCGCCGGAACAACTTATCCCATTGATAGAACCATGACAGCAAAACTGCTTGGGTTCGACCAAATCGCAGGCAACTCCCTGGATGCCGTTAGCGACCGGGATTTCGCGATAGAGTTCTGCGCTGCCTCAAGCATTTTGTTAATGCACCTGTCGCGATGGGCAGAAGAGATGATCCTTTGGACTTCCCCGCAGTTTGGATTTATTTCTCTGCCGGATCGATTTTGCACTGGCTCATCGATCATGCCTCAGAAGAAGAACCCCGATGTGCCTGAACTTGTCAGAGGAAAGACGGGACGAGTATTTGGCTCGCTCATATCCCTGCTCACTGTGATGAAAGGCCAGCCTCTCGCTTATAACAAGGACAACCAGGAGGATAAGGAGCCCCTGTTCGACACGGTCAATACTGTACTGGACTGCCTGACAGCATTCTCTGACATGATTCCTGCGATAGAGCCACAGCGCGAACAAATGCGTCTTGCGACACTGAAAGGTTTTGCGACCGCAACTGACCTTGCTGATTACCTGGTCAAAAAGGGGCTGCCTTTCAGAGACGCTCACGATGTTGTTGGTCGACTGGTTGCCGTTGGGCTGGAACAAGACCTGGACCTGTCCGAGTTGTCTCTCGAGCAATTCACATCAATGTCGAGCCTGATCGAAGAAGATGTGTTCGACGTATTGACGCTCGAAGGTTCTCTTGCGGCCAGAAACCATCATGGTGGCACCGCACCAGCGCAGGTTAAGTTGGCAATCGAGCAGGCACGATCAAGACTAGGCTGACCCTTCTAAGGAACCCCCGTTTAATTGCATTTTTTTGTGAGGGTTTCCTATGAGGGTAAGGCGAACCCGCACGCAGAAAGTTGGGTTTCGAGTGTGGATTCAACGCAGCCATCGCGAAAAAAGTAATGCGGCACTCCGACTTTAATCAGATGTTCCCTAAAACAGCGATGCGCCTGCCTGCTCCATAAACACCCTGTTTAATAGCTGTTCCAGACTCTCGTGTGTATTGTCGCAGTGCCAGCCGCCGTCTGCTCTTTTCAGGTGAAAACCCCCTGACTTTGCCGCGACCCAGATTTCATGGTTCGCAATCTGTCGGCTCAGGATAATGCTGGAACCACTGTCCAGCGTGAATGTCAGCACACCACCCGAAGCATCGATATCGACGTCAAGTTCGAGTTCATCCACACGATCTTCAATTCGGACGAATTCGTCATCCACGATTTCCTGAAACTCACTGTCATCCAAGGGAAAGCTTCCTCCATCTGTAGTACGGGTTTAGTACGGCTAATTCGGATAGTTCTCGATTCCGCCGGGCTCAAGTATACTGCACCCTCCGAAGGTTTGATTGACACGACATGCGTATTACGACGCTGATGATAGTTCTCGTTCTGCTGCCGGCTTGCGGCCAGAAAGCACCACTTTACCTACCACAGGATAAAGCGCCTGAGGTTTCATCCAGGGTGCAAGCAAGCAATGATCTCCAAGTAGCGGATAATTCGAACCAACCCTTAACCCAACAGGAAAAATAGTCGTGTTACACCGCATCGAAGGCGATCTTCACATGGAGCAAGTGTCGCTTCGAGAGATCGCCGAAACCCATGACACACCCTGTTTCGTTTACTCAGAAGGTGCCATTACGGCTGCCTATCAAGCCTTCCACGATGCGTTCTCCATGCATCCACACCGAATCTGCTACGCCGTTAAAGCCAATTCGAACCTCGCCATTCTTCAGACTTTAGCTGCTCTCGGGTCCGGTTTCGACATAGTTTCCGGCGGAGAACTCGCGCGAGTCCTGAGAGCTGGTGGTGATCCACGTTCAGTCGTTTTTTCAGGCGTTGGCAAGCAAGACTGGGAAATTCTATTTGCCCTGGAACAACCTATTAGCTGCTTCAACGTGGAGTCCGCTTCAGAGCTGCGCAGAATTGCTCGGCTCGCTGCTGCGACAGACGTTATTGCGCCGATTTCAATCCGGGTCAATCCCGACGTCGATCCCAATACTCACCCCTATATTTCCACCGGTTTAAAAGAAAACAAATTTGGCGTCTCTGTTGAAGATGCGATGACGCTATACCAGGAAGCAACAAGGCTGGACTCACTAAAGATTGTTGGTGTCGACTGTCACATTGGCTCTCAAATCACGGAGTTAAGCCCCTTTCTTGATGCACTAACACGGGTACTTTCGCTGGTCGATGAGCTTGAAGCGCAGGCCATCACATTGGAACACATCGATCTGGGTGGTGGCATCGGCGTTCAGTACCGAGACGAAGTCCCTATAGAAATCGGTGATTTCGCCAGTGCGATTGCGCACGCCATGAGCGGTCGGCCGCAGTCTCTGATGTTTGAGCCCGGACGCATGATCGTCGCCAATGCCGGCGTGTTGCTGACCACAGTGAATACACTGAAAAGTAACGACGAGAAAAACTTCGCGGTAGTCGATGCCGCGATGAACGATTTGATTCGCCCTGCGCTCTACAGCGCCTGGCAGGAGGTAACACCGGTTACGCTCAAAGATGACGGTGCTAGCCCAGAAAGACACTGGGATATCGTCGGTCCGGTCTGTGAGACAGGAGATTTCCTGGCCAAAGACCGGATGCTTTCGCTGGAAGAAGATGACCTATTGGCCATATTGTCAGCCGGTGCCTATGGGTTTGTCATGAGTTCCAACTACAATTCCCGGCCCAGGTCCGCTGAAGTTCTGGTTTCGGGTCAAGAGCACTACTGCGTTCGCAAGCGGGAAACGATTGAAGACCTGTTCGCCCTGGAGTCCATGAAGCCCGTCTCTTAAGTTGCATTGCCGGTTTGCCAGAGTAAATTAGAAAAAATGCTACTACGATTCACCAAAATGCACGGACTTGGGAATGACTTCATGATGGTCGATCTCATCTCCCAGCCCGTCACGCTTAATCCTGAGTTGATCAAGGAGCTGTCCGATCGCCGGTTCGGCATCGGGTTCGACCAGTTACTGACTGTTCGACCACCCGCCAGGCCAGACAGCGATTTCCGCTATACCATTTATAACGCGGATGGCAGCGAGGCAGAACAATGCGGGAACGGCGCGCGATGTTTTCTGCGCTTCGTCAGAGACGAAGGTCTTACAACTAAATCTACTATCAGGCTGGAAACCAGCAACGGCAATATAACGTGCAAGCTGGGGAAAGATGGCAACGTCACTGTGGATATAGGCAAACCGGTACTGCAACCCGGCAAGGTTCCCTTCGTTGCAGACAGCCCACAGATCAACTACCAACTGTCTCTTGGGCCGGAATACGCTGATACATTTTCGATATCGGCACTGAATGTGGGTAACCCCCACGCCGTCATCACCGTACCTGCTGTGGACAGCGCGCCGGTCCTGGAAGTAGGTCCGCTTATTGAGTGCCACCCACGATTTCCAGAAGGTGTTAACGTAGGCTTTATGGAAGTCGTTTCCAGAAAGAAGATAAGGCTTCGGGTGTTTGAACGAGGCGTTGGAGAAACCAAGGCTTGCGGTTCCGGTGCCTGCGCAGCTGTTGTAGCCGGAAGACTACAGGGTGTACTGGACGATACTGTGGACGTGGAGCAGACAGGCGGCCATCTGAGCATCAGCTGGGGTGGCGACAATGACACCATCAAGATGACCGGCCCCGCATGCAGAGTTTATGAAGGCCGATTACAAATATGAGTACCGGTATTCTATGAGCAAAGAACTGATCGATAAGGACGTCGCCGCCTATCTGCTGGCAAATCCCGATTTTTTTGTCGACAGGGATCGACTGTTACTAAAGATCCAGGTTCCTCATAAAAGCAAAGGCACCATCTCCCTGGTGGAGAAACAGCTGGATGTCATCCGAGATCGGCAAAAGAAAACCAGGAGGCAACTCAGGGAGTTCGTTAAGAATGCAGAACGCAACAAGGAAATATTTGATAAAAGCCGCAAGCTAATTCTCAGCATGATGGCTGCGAAACGAAGTTCCGAATTCTTCGCAGCACTCGAAAAGGGACTCAAACGCGATTTTGGGTGCAAGGCAAATTCGCTGGTGGTTTTTGGAAAACCTAAGCAGATTAATCATTTCACTTCACGAATTCCTGCTGAATCCGCAAGAAAATATGTTGGTGCGCTGATGCAGAGCAAAGTGCCAACCCTTGGAACGCTCCGACCCAGAGAACAGGATTTCCTGTTTCGGAACCAGAGTGAAAAAGTTAAATCCGCCGCTGTTCTTACCATCCGTGACAAGAACAAATATCTTGGTATGCTGGCGATCGGTAGCAGTGACACCGAATACTTCACGCCAGACATGGACGCCCTCTTTATTAACTTCATTGCCGAGACTCTGGGAAAGCTCTTACCGCAACACTTGCCCCTATAACTGATGAACGCGGATATTCAACTGCAACCGCTAATCTCAGCATTCATCGCTCATCTTTCGAATGAGCGCCAATTATCCCCACATACCGTTGATGGTTATAAGAGAGACCTAACGGCACTGAAAAAAGATCTTGCCGACCAGGATATAGCGGACTGGCGTGACGTAAGCGCACATCACCTCCGCACTTATATCGGCGCGGGGAAAAGGCAGGGGCGTTCGGGGAAGACCTTACAAAGACGCCTTTCCGCGACTCGAACCTTTTTTAACTACCTGGCGCGGGAAGGCATCTGCTCGACAAACCCGGCGAAGGAATTTTCCGCGCCAAGATCAGACTCACGCTTGCCTGTCACCATAGATACCGACCAGGTGAGCCGACTGCTTGAGATCGATACAACCGACTGGCACGCGCTGCGGGACAGGGCGATGTTGGAGCTATTTTATTCGTCCGGGTTACGTCTTGCTGAACTGGTCGGAAGCAATACGGGTGACATCTCCTTTGATGACAATTCAATGAAGGTGCGAGGTAAGGGAAGCAAGGAGAGAGTACTACCCGTTGGCTCAAAAGCAATTGCCGCTATCAACACCTGGTTGAAGATTCGTGAACAGCTGCCAAAAGGCAAGCTTGAAGATGAATCAGCGCTCTTCCTTAGCGAGCGAGGAAAACGAATAAGCCCCCGAAACGTTCAGGAGAGAGTCAAAAAGTGGTGCGTTCGCCTGGGTATCTCTGGTCGTGTTCACCCACACACACTCAGACATTCCTTTGCCAGCCATCTTCTGGAATCAAGTCAGGATCTTCGTGCAGTCCAGGAGTTACTTGGTCATGCTGACATCTCAACCACCCAGATTTATACACACCTCGACTTCCAACACCTTCTCAAAAGGTAACCGATAAATGATCCGAGTCATCGCCTTCGATCTGGACGACACGCTCTGGGACGTTGGTCCTGTTATTAAGCGGGCAGAGTCAATCCTGGCTGACTGGCTTGAAAAAGCAGTACCCGGATACAGCTACGAACCGTCCAGGCTAATGCCGATTCGCGAGACGCTGCTTAGCGAAGATCCCTCGCTGGGCCACAGACTCACAGCCTTCAGGCAACAACTCATTAAAACATCCCTCATATCCCATCTTGACGAACAAAGTGCTGCCTCTCATGCAGAAGGCGCTATGGAAATCTTTTTGGCAGCACGAAACGAAGTGGAGTTTTTTGAAGGTGCCCTGGATACACTCAGGGACATTGCTCGATCTTTTCAACTGGGGGCGATTACAAATGGTAACGCGGACATTTACAGGCTAGGGTTAAATGACTGTTTTAGCTTTGCTTTTTCCGCGGAGCAGGTCGGCGCCCCAAAACCGGCACCAGATCTGTTCCACGCAGCGCTGGCGCACACGGGCTGTGAACCAGCACAGATGGTTTATGTGGGTGACGACCCCATCAAAGACGTCGATGCAGCCAATGAAGTAGGTCTGCACACCATCTGGATGAGATCAAAAGGTAAACTTATCGAAGGTGAATCGAACCCTGACGAGACTATAGACGATATAAGGGCACTTCCTGATGCGATCAGGAAGTTAGTTGATCGTTAAAAGTCGAAATAAAGTCTTTCACTACACCGACCTTTCCCTCGAGCAAAGACTTTCGCTCTGGCAGGTCTTTTAGTAACTCCAGCGTTGGGTGACTTACTTCAATATCGGGGATTACCTGCCGAATAACTTCATCAAACTTAGACGGGTGCGCGGTCGCCAGGCAGACGAGCGGAACTTCCGGTCGCCGTTTGACCAGGCCAATTTCAACCCCAACTGCGGTATGGGGGTCGAGAAGGTACTCGGTCTCCTCAAAGATCCTGGCGATTGTCGCCACCGTATCTTCGTCGGATACCCTTCCTGACGTAAAAGCAGCGTCGAAATTCAATGTGTTGAAGGTAATTGTAGCGAGCCCTGTACTCGAAAAATCCTTCATGAATTCTTTGACCTTTTCCGGTGCCTGGCCAAATTCAAAATAGAGGTACCGTTCAAAATTACTGGCAACCTGGATGTCCATCGCCGGACTATGGGAGAAGTAGACCTCGCCCCTCTCATATCGACCAGTGGTAAAAAAACGATGCAGTATGTCATTCTGGTTGGTCGCCAGAATCAGTGTATCGATCGGCAACCCCATGCGGCGGGCAATGTAGCCCGCAAATATATTTCCAAAGTTACCCGTTGGCACGGCAACCTGGAATCGCTCAGGCAATCCGAGCTGCACATAAGCTGAAAAATAGTAAACAACCTGGGCAAGAATTCGAGCCCAGTTAACTGAATTGACCGCACCAAGGTCGTAGGCATCCTTGAATGCCAGGTCGTTGAAAATGGTCTTCAAGATCGACTGGCAGTCATCAAAGCTTCCCTCAATCGCCAGGTTCTGCACATTGTCGTCCAAAACAGTCGTCATCTGTTTTTCCTGGAGTGCGCTTGTTCTGCCTTCCGGGAACATGATGAAAATATTAATATTTTGCTTACCGCGGACGCCCGCAATCGCGGCGCTGCCAGTGTCTCCGCTAGTGGCGCCCAGGATATTTAACCGGCCGCCGCGTTTATTCAGCACATATTCAAAGACATTGCCCAGAAACTGCAGCGCCACATCCTTGAAAGCCAGCGTCGGGCCATGAAACAACTCAAGGACATGAATATCGCCAACTTCGACGAGGGGCGTCACCGCTGAATCATCAAAAGTCTCATAGCTACGCTCAATGATTGAACGAAGTTCGGCCGCTGGAATGTCATCAATGAAGTGTCCCATGACATAAGCGGCCAGATCCACATAACCCTTACCGGCGAGCTGCGGCAAATCTTTACTGACATCTGGAATCGTCTCTGGTACAAGCAATCCGCCATCATCAGCCAGGCCCATCATCACAGCATCACAAAAGGATAGGCCTTGAACTCCACCACGTGTACTCACGTATCGCATACCGACTCCATGGGGTCATGCTAAAAGTGAGCATTATAGAGAAATTTTGCCTTTCGGGGACCCGACTAACAAAGGGATTATGGAGGAGGGTATAAACCGCCCCCATAAAACTTCAAACTAACGCGTTAGATCGCCTCTGAGCCGGTTTCACCGGTCCTGATTCTGATAACGTCATCCAGCATACTGATAAAGATCTTTCCATCACCAACTTTACCGGTATTGGCAGCACCTGAAATGGCCTCAATGACCGCATCAAGGCTGTCATCAGCGATAGCGACTTCGATCTTTACTTTGGGTAAAAAGTCGACAACATACTCCGCCCCTCGGTAGAGCTCCGTATGGCCTTTTTGTCTGCCAAAACCTTTAACTTCTGTCACTGTCATGCCCTGCACAGAAATTTCTGACAGCGCCTCACGAACGTCATCAAGTTTGAAGGGCTTAATAATTGCAGAGACTAGTTTCATTAATTTTCTCCTTGCACGGCTTCACCTAAAACTTAGGCAATGTACCGAATTTCCAGAGCCGATGATAGTCCCATTCATGGCTCGGAAGCCTTTCAAATCTTGCGAATGGTCGTACATACGTCACTCCGTGTCATTAACTTAGATCGCACCAGGTCGGCGTTAGTCACTCCCAGTATTACCAATTCCATCGAATCGAAGGGGTCCAACATCCCTGATCTAATAGTGCAGATCATCTGGTGCCGATGTATACAGAGCACTGACTGTGCCAACTTATATAAAAAGTTTAATAAACAACGGGTTAGAGAGTTTTGGGACAGTTCCGGCATAGCGCCCGCACTAGCGTGGTGCAAGAGGGCGACCATTGATGCCGGGCTCTGCACCAAGTTCGTGCGGCATTAATGGCCATCTTCCTACAGTACTAGCAGTATATGGCTCAGTGCTGGGCAGAAGCGCGTGGGTACAATTGATTGATGACAGTCGCGACCACTTTCTCTAGCGCAGAACTAGGCATTGATGCACCACTGGTTACCGTTGAAGCAGATGTGTCTTCCGGTTTACCCAAAATGCTTATTGTTGGACTCGCCGAAACCGCGGTGAGGGAAAGCAAAGATCGGGTAAAGGCTGCAATCACGACCAGCGGCTTCGAATACCCCTCAAGAAGGATAACTGTAAATCTTGCGCCTGCAGACCTACCCAAGTCCACCGGTCGATATGACCTTGCGATCGCGGTATCAATTCTCGCTGCGTCGAACCAGATCCCACTGGAATGCATAGACTCTTATGAGTTCCTCGGGGAACTATCGCTGACAGGAGCACTTCGCGCAGTCCGTGGGATATTGCCCACCGCGCTTCGCAATAAAGGCCAGAGACGACGGCTTGTAGTACCGAAAGTTTGCGAGCTTGAGGCTGCCCTGGCTGAATCAGAGGATCTTTACCTTGCTTCAAGCCTTCATGAGGTGCTGGCGCATCTGGCCACGGGCCAGCCACTTGCAAGGCCCAGGCAATGGCAGCCTGATCCAGAGGATAGTGAGACCGCCTCATTGGCAGATGTGAAGGGCCAGGCTTCGGCGAAGCGAGCACTTACCATTGCCGCCACTGGTGGTCACAATCTGCTGATGGTTGGCCCTCCCGGTACCGGGAAGACTATGCTCGCCAGCAGGCTTCCCTCGCTGATTCCTCAGATGACCCTGGAAGAATCCTTGCAGGTCGCGTCCATTGCATCCGTTTCACGACAACTATTCGAGTACAAAAAATGGCGTCAGCGGCCATTTCGCAGGCCCCATCACACAGCAAGTGCGGTAGCCATGGTTGGCGGTAGCAATCCACCGAAACCGGGCGAGATCTCTCTTGCCCATAATGGCGTACTGTTTCTCGATGAAGTTCCTGAGTATTCCCGGCAAGTGCTCGAAGTGCTGCGAGAACCTCTGGAATCAGGCGAGATCTGGATCAGCCGAGCCGCACAGCAGGTCAGGTATCCAGCACATTTTCAGTTGATTGCGGCAATGAACCCCTGTCCATGTGGTTACTTCGGCGATGATACGAGGCAATGCGACTGTTCCGCGCAGCAGATACATCGCTACAGGTCTCGTCTATCCGGGCCACTGCTGGATCGGATTGACCTGCACATCGAGGTGCCACCCTTGCCAGCCGGCACCCTGAGCGATAAGACCACGGTTGAGCCAAAAACCTGTGAGTTGAAGTCAACCATAGCGAATACAAGAACGTTGATGCTGGAGCGACAGGGGATGCTGAACAGCAAACTGGATAACCAGCAGATCGCCAGGCACTGTCCGCTGTCACGAGGCGATACTCGAATCCTTGATGACTCCGTAAGATCCTAAAAGTGGCACGCACTATTGCGGATTTATCAGGAATAAACCGCATAGAGACACCTCATTTAGTTGAGGCAATTGGATATCGGAAGTTGGACCGGTCGCCCTGATGGGCGCGATCAGGTGATGTCCTACTTGGCCGCATCGACCATATAATCAACCAACGCCCTTAGTTCATCATCACTACAGCTAAAGCACATACCTTTCTGCGGCATTGCAGGTGGCAGTCCATTGATTGTACTGGCATACAGCGCATCCATGCCCTTTTCTACCCTCGGCGCCCAGGCCGTAGCATCGGCAAACTTGGGAGCGCCCGCTACACCTGCGTTGTGACAAGTCGCGCAGCTTTTGTTGAAATTCGATTCAACGCTGGCGCCACCGGCGGCAACAACCATTGGCGCAACAACCATTGGCGCGACTGTCTCGGAGGGACACTCGGCACCTTCTACGCAGACATCACCAACTCTCTTGATTCTTTCAGCAATGTCATCAGTACTGGCAAAAGCCAGTCCGGCGATCATGATACTCACCAGGGATACCAGAATTTTACACTTACTCACTACATATACTCGCTATCAATCCGGACGTCATTATACCGAACCGGCGGCCGTTGACTACCTGAACAATTACAGGCCCTGTTAGCTCTTACCACCCCAGTTTGACTCTTCGATATCTCTGGTCGCGCTAAACTGGAACACACTGGAGGTACCCGCCTCTATGACGGATTGTTCGGATACCAGCGTTAGTATCGAACGCTCCCTGAATTCGGAGAGACCATCGGCGCCGACATTGACCATAGTGGATCGCAGCTTATAGAGCGTTGTTTTCAGCACTTCAGCCACACTGCCAACCAGCGGCACATAGGCATCAACCCCCTCTTCGAAGACCATTTCGCGAGTGGACATATCTTCAGCATATCGCTGCCAGTTCTGCGCGCGATTCGTCCCTTCTCCCCAGTACGGTTTGTACATCTGACCATTGATAGAGGTCTTTGGGGTTGGGCTCTCTTCTGTCATAGCGAAATACCGCCCCATCATGACGAAATCTGCGCCCATCGCCAGCGCAATGACTATCTGTGTATCGTTAGCCAGGCCTCCATCAGAACAGATTGGGATATAGCGTCCCGTCTCAGCCAGATATTCATCACGACGACGGACGACATCCATCAGAGCTGACGCCTGCCCTCGGCCTACACCTTTTTGCTCCCGAGTGATGCAAATAGATCCTCCGCCCATACCTACTTTGACGAAGTCCACACCACCGTCTTCAACGAGATAGTCAAAACCTTCAGCGGAAACGACATTACCGCCACCAATAACAATATTCTGACCGTAATGGTGCCTAATCCATTCGATGCCTTCCTTCTGGAATTCCGTGAACCCATCTGACGAATCAAAACACAGCGCATCGGCGCCTGCCTCAATCATCGCGGGGACCCTTTCCCTGTAATCATGCGTATTAATAGCAGCACCGACGCACAATCGTTTCGAGCCATCCAGCAGTTCATGTGGATGTCGCATGTGATCTTCATAGTCTTTCTTGAACACGAGTGATGTCAGGTGACCATCATCATCCAATATTGGCAGACAATTTTTCTTGTGCTGGTGAAGTAGTCGATTCGCCTCATTTAGAGTAAGGCCTTCCGCACCAAAAATCACTTTCTCGATGGCGGTCATGTGCTGACCGACCGTATTCGACAGGTCGTCCTCGTATACCCAGAAATCCTGGTCTGTAATCAGGCCAAGCAGTTTTCCGCTACCGGTACCGTCGTCGGTGACAGGGACGGTGGAATGTCCTGTTTGTTTCATCAGTTCTATGACCTCAAGTAACGTGGTGTCGGTCTTCGTATTTGAGTCACTCGACACAAACCCCGCTTTATGGGCTTTAACCTGATGGACCATTTCAGCCTGGCTGGCAATATCCTGCGAGCAAAAAACAAAGCCAAGGCCACCTTGTCGCGCGAGAGCAATCGCCAGGCGCGACCCGGATACAGACTGCATCGCTGCAGAGACGACCGGCGTATTAATCTTGAATCGCGCCAATTTGTTGGGTTCGATCGCCGAGAGCGGCGTCGATAAATCAACCTGGTCTGGTTTCTGGTCTTTTCTGGTTAACCTGGGAATTAGCAGGAATTCAGCAAAAGTACGTGATACACCTTCTAAAATCGTTGCCATTCAGCTCTCCGTACGGACACAACAAAGTTGAGACGGCGAACGATAATTCGACGTCAGATAGGGATAGTTTAGGAGTCGGCACAGGATTTTTTGCAGGCAAGTATGTAAGTAATCACTTACTGTATAAGCAAGGCCATTAGCCCAGAGGAGATAGTAGTGCGCCATGGCGAATTCTAATTGATCACCGCACATGATTCAACGCCGTAGAGCGCAATAACGCTTCTTTTCGAATATTAAATCTGCAAGAAACAAGTGGTTTTTAATTTATCACTTTAGTAAATTGCCATAACATATTGAAACGTATAAATATTTTAGTAAGATGATAGATATGGCCGTTATGGTGACCCAAATGAACAAGTCAGAACTCATCAAACGGATGTCAGACAAACTCGATCAGTTAAGCAACAGGGACGTTGACCTGGCAGTTCACACACTGATTGAAATTATGTCTGACAGCCTTGCGTCGGGTGGGCGCATAGAAATCCGTGGATTCGGTACTTTCTCGAATCATTTTCGTAAGCCTCGAACTGTTCGTAATCCGAAAACCGGCGAAGTCGGTATCCATAAACCTGGCAAGTTCGTGCCACACTTCAAACCTGGGAAAGAATTGCGGAAACGCGTGGATGCGTCTCGCGCCGATGAAAGTAATAACCCCGAATCATCAGCATCAGCCGAAATCCAGAGAAACCCTTTACTCTCCCCCTGAATCCGCTCCAGCACTAATAAGTTCGCGTTCCTTTGCAATAAGGTAGTTAACAACCTGCAGCATACCTGCATTGCTGTTACCTACCATCCCGGCTTCAACACGGTATTTGCCATTCACGATAACCGCGGGAACGCCGTTTGATTGATAGATTCGCTGCCGCGCAATCGCCTGCTGGTACATTGCCTTCACCCCGAAGGAATCAGTAAATGTTTTTACAAAAATTTCCGGTTCAACGCCATGTTCCGCCATGAAGATTGTCATCGATTTCAGGTCAAGTAGGGATCGCCTGTCTCCATGTATTGCCTGAAACAACGGGTAATGCACTTTATCGAGTACACCCAGCGCCTGCGCCGTATAGTAGGTTCGGGCATACAATTCATAACCGGTAACACTCCAGATAGCCGGGGTGCGATTGAACGCGACGTCTGCGGGAAGGTCATTCTTCCATTGCTGGACCAGAGGCTCAAAGCGATAACAATGCGGGCAGCCATAGGAAAAATATTCCGTAACCTCGACAACGTTCTTATTACGCGTTTTTACGGGTACGTCGAGTCGCGCATAGTGGGTACCTTCTTCATATTGAAAGCCTTCTGCCGAGGCTAACGAAGATAGCAGCAAAACCAGCAGCACCAGAACATTCGTCATCAGTTTACGAACCATATTTAACCTCTTTCCTATTATTACGTTAGGTACTCTTTCTGTGACGAATTGGCCCGTAGAATTTTACCCGGTTCGTTCTTACCTGCGAATCCTGCCATTCTGGAAGAGAAAAAAAAAGGGCGGAAAATACCGCCCTTCATCGAAGGTTCAGGAACTACCTCAGTCCGAAAAGGTACGAGGCAACAGCCGTCATTTCCTTTTCGTTCATGTCCATCGCTGTGGTCCGCATCATCTGGGAATCTCCATCATTGTGCCGTTCCCCTGACTGAAAGCTTTTTAGCTGAGTAACTGTATATTCAGGCCACTGACCTGCGAGCGCAGGAAATACCGCTGGACCGTTACCGTTGCCGGTTGGCGAGTGGCAGCGCGATAGATCGATTCACCCAACTCTACAAGATCTTGCTTCGCCGTACCCTGGTTCCGGGACTGGCTCTCGTAGTAGGCGGCGATATCTGACAGATCGCTTTCGGACAGATTGTCCAGAATGCCCGTCATGGTGAGCACTTCCCTTTGACCGCTTTGAATTTCGAGTAACTGCTTGAGAAGGTACTGAGCGTTTTGTCCCGCAATATTCGGGAACATTGACGCAGGGCTGTTCCCGATTTCTCCGTGGCAGGCAAGGCAGGTACCGGCGAGATCCTTGCCTTTTACGGCGTTACCTTCTGCGTAAGTCATCGGCGCCACAAAGGCGAGTACTGCAAACATTATAATCTTTTTCATAGCGTCACTTCTTAAGTCCACTTTTCTGTGCGAAGGCAACAGTTGGGGTTAACAGGCACGCCCTAATTTGAAGAGGGTGCTAGAATGCGGGACGCATTGTATAACAAAGCACCTGCAGTTGGGATAATACGGCCAAAAATGTCTTTTAAGTTCAAAACAGCAAAATTTGTCACCAGCGCCGCAACGCTGTCTCAGTGTCCCACAGATGAGGGAGCCGAGATCGCTTTTTGCGGGCGCTCCAACGCGGGTAAATCCAGCGCTATCAATGCGTTGACCGACCAGAAAGGGCTGGCGAGGACCAGTAAGACGCCGGGTCGAACGCAGTTAATCAACTTTTTTACGCTCGATGACGAGACCAAACTGGTAGATTTGCCTGGATACGGTTACGCGAAAGTACCTATTTCGATCAAAGAGCACTGGCATCGTCATCTGGATGAGTATCTGCGTGATCGGAAAAGCCTCCGCGGTATGGTGCTTCTAATGGATATCCGGCACCCGTTGAAGGAATTCGACGAAATGATGATTGAATGGTCGATCGACAGTGGTTTGCCCTTACACATCCTTTTAACCAAGGCCGACAAGCTGAAACGAGGCGGCCAACAGAACGGCCTGCTGGGTCTACGGAAGCATCTGCCACCCGAAATAACGGCCCAGGTATTCTCTGCAACCAAAAAGCTGGGCATTAAAGAACTTGAAAAAAGTCTAACGGAGTGGCTGGAATCTTAAGTCTGGAATCTTAAGTAAAAAAGGCCCTGGTCAACGCTAGGGGAGAGTGTGACCAGGGCCCACACTTCGGTTCTTTTGGGGGGAAAATTACCGAAGTTATTGCTTGCGTACATTATGACCTGCTGATCACAGTAAAGTTCAACAACAAAAGTGGAGGTTACTCCACTTTTTGGGGAAAGCCAGTAAAACTGGAGTGCCCGTCAAAGCTCGCTCTAATGAGCCTCATCCCAATTGTCCCCAACCCCAGCCTCAACAACTAAAGGAATACACAGCTCGACAGCACCGGACATCAACTTTTCAACACCGCTTGCTACCTCCTGGACATTTCCTTCAGGCACTTCCAGGACCAGTTCATCGTGAACCTGCATCGTCATACGCGTATCAAGGTTCGATGATGCCAGCCAACCATGTACAGTAATCATGGCCTTCTTGATAATATCCGCAGCTGTTCCCTGCATCGGTGCATTAATCGCCGTCCGCTCCGCAGCCTGCCTACGCTGAAAGTTACTAGCCCTGATTTCAGGCAGGTATAGCCTTCGTCCGAAAATAGTTTCCACATAGCCTTGCTCGGCAGCTAGTGCACGCGTTCGATCCATGTAGTCCTTCACACCGGGGTAACGATTAAAGTAAAGGTCGATATAATCCTGCGCGGCACCGCGAGAAATATTCAGCTGTCTCGACAATCCAAATGCAGACATACCGTAGATCAAGCCAAAGTTAATCGCTTTAGCACTCCTCCTGTGATCATCAGATACATCTGATACCGCCCCCCCAAACACTTCAGCCGCTGTTGCCTTATGAATATCGAGCCCATTTTTAAAGGCATGTATCAGGCCCTTGTCCTGCGAAAGGTGGGCCATAATTCGCAACTCAATCTGGGAATAATCAGCCGCCATGATCTTGTACCCGTCTGGCGCAATAAATGCCCGCCTTACGCGCCGACCTTCTTGCGTCCTGATGGGAATGTTCTGCAGGTTTGGGTCCGAGCTTGAAAGTCGCCCGGTCGCCGTCACTGCCTGATGATAAGAGGTATGTATCCTGCCCGTGCTTTGCGCTATCTGTTTAGGCAGCTGATCGGTATAGGTAGATTTGAGCTTGGACAGCCCGCGATACTCCATAATCACTCTGGGCAAAGGGTAGTCGAGCGCCAATTCCTGTAACACTGGTTCCGCAGTTGAAGGTTGGCCCTTGGGCGTCTTTTTGATGACCGGCAAACCCAGTTTTTCAAAAAATATCTGCTGTAATTGTTTTGGAGAACCGAGGTTGAATTCTTCCCCTGCCAGGCCATAGGCTTCCTGTTCAAGCTCATGAAGGCGTTTTTCCAATTCCCTGCTTTGCAGCTTTAACTGTTCCTCGTCCAGTAGTACACCACCGCGCTCCACATCCGACAGAATAGGCACGAGAGGTATTTCAATATCCTGATAGACCGAGGCCAATCTGCCTTCGGCCTGAAGTCTTGGCCATAAGACCTGGTGCAGCCGGAACGTTATGTCAGCGTCTTCCGCCGCGTAGTGTCCCGCCTTGTCGAGCTCAATCTGGTTAAACGTCAGCTGCTTGGCGCCCTTGCCGGCGATGTCCTCAAAATGTACCGTCGACAGACCAAGATAGTTCAACGCAAGGTCATCCATATTATGGCGGGACGCGACAGAATTCAGCACATAGGATTCCAGCATGGTGTCGATTACCTTTGCCTTGATGCTCACGCCATGCCTAGCCATCACACTGATATCGTACTTAAGATTTTGGCCTATAATGGTTTTTTCGGGGTTCTCGAGTAATGGTCGTATCTTCGATAGCACCAGCTCCATCGCCAGTTGTACTGGTGCACCTTCATAGTTGTGTGCCATCGGCACGTAGGCCGCCTTTCCTGCTTCACAGCAAAAAGACAATCCGACCAGTTTCGCTTCCACAAAAGCATCAGCCCTTGCCAGTTTTTCCAACCAAATGTCCAGCTGAGTCTCGTCAAATACAGTCTCGTACTCGGTCACAAGGGTCGGCGTAGGTGGGCTCTCGTTGGTGTCGGCGGGCGCATCACTATTTATCTCATTTACCCAGGGCCTGAACTCGAGCTCGGTAAATATGGCAAGTAGCCCCTCTGAATCTGGCTCTGAGGGCGCAAGCCCATCAACACTATACTCAAGCTCCAGGTCTTTTTTGATAGTGGCAAGCTCATAGGACATCGGTAGGAATTCCAGCGAATCACGCAGATACTCGCCAACTTTACCTTTCACCGATTCCGCGTTTGCCATCACTCCATTGAGCGACTCGAACGACTGCAACCACTTCACCGCGGTTTTGGGACCACACTTTGGGACACCCGGAATATTATCTGAGGTATCACCCACCAGCGCTAAGTAGTCAATAATCTGGTCGGCGCGAACCCCGAACTTCTCTTCCACACCTGGTCCATCCATCAGGGTATCAGTCATGGTATTGATCAAGGTCACATGGGGCGTCACCAGCTGCGCCATATCCTTGTCTCCTGTTGAGACCAGCACATCCATTTTCTTTGCCGTCGCCTGGGTGGCGAGCGTCCCAATGACGTCATCCGCCTCTACGTGATCAACAACCAGAATGGGCAATCCCATCAATCGGATAATGTTATGAATGGGCTCTATCTGGCTGCGCAACTCGTCCGGCATCGGCGGCCTGTTGGCTTTGTAATCCTTATAAATCTCGTTACGAAAGGACTTACCCTTTGCATCAAACACGACTGCAATATGACTGTCGGGATACTCCGCTATCAGCTTACGAATCATGCTGATAACACCCTTGATAGCACCGGTTGCCTGGCCTTTGGACGAAACCAGTTGTGGCAGTGCATGATATGCTCGAAAAAGGTACGATGACCCGTCGACCAGCACCACCTGATAATTATTCTTCATTTTTAACCTCGCTCATGAAGGGCAAAGATACTGTGAACACCACCCTTTTTCCATTAGCACTGCTAGTTGGCTTAATGTTTCTTGCAGAAATAGCATCTGCTGCACCATCCCCGGAAGAATACGACAAAGACCAGATTGAACTCATCGAAGGGGAAGATCGAATGATTTATGAGTACCGCCAGAACGGGATGCTCACCATGATCAAAGTCGTTCCAAAAAAGGGCCTACCCTACTACATGGTTCCATTAAACGGCGCCCAGCGGATTGAGGGTCTTGATCACCAGAAAAAGCTCTACCCCCAATGGGTCATCAAGGAATGGTAGCCAATGGCAGCTTTTACGACATTTACTGAGGAAGCGCTCGAAAGATACCTCGTGATGTTTGGCAAAGGCGAGCTCAAGGCGTGCACGCCTGTTGCCGGTGGCATAGAGAACTCTAATTATTTTGTCACCCTGGATAGCGGCTCAGGCGATGTCGAGTATGTGCTGACCATCATTGAACAGTTCGGTTTCGATGAGGCTCCTTTCTTCAACAAGGTTATGTCACAGCTCCTTCATCAAGGCCTGCCGGTCGCTGCTCCACTCTCCACGCTTGACGGAATGTCCTCTACCATTTTTTGTGGTAAACCCACTTTCCTGCAACCGAGACTTGAAGGTAGCCACCTGGTAACAGTCAACGAAGATCATTGTTTTCAAATCGGAGAGTTTCTTGGGGGCGCGCACCGGGCGTTAAGCAGTCTCAAATCGACGCGGGAAAACCCCTACCATCTTGGCTGGATGCAAAGCACTCTGAATTCTATTTCAAACAGGCTGAGCGATCCCGAAAGAACGCAGCTCACGAAATTACTTGGCGAGTACGAGCGCATTGAAGCACTGGAACTGCCGACTGGCCTGATCCATGGAGACCTGTTCAAAGACAATGCACTATTCACCGATCAGGGTGAACTCAAAGGTGTTATCGATTTTTATCATGCATGTCACGACATCCTGATCCAGGATATAGCAATCGCTATCAATGATTGGTGCCAGACATCCACAGGAACCATTAAAGAAGCGCTTCGCGCTTCATTGATTGCTGGCTATGAAGAGATCCGTACCTTGGAGAAAGAAGAGGTCCAGGCACTGGTTCCACTTCAACGAACCAGCGCGGCCCGATTTGCCCTGACGCGTTTTCTAAGTGGCGACCCACCGCTCAAGCCACCGGAAGAAATGCTGCGTCTTGCGAGCTCACTCACTGTATAAATAGAAAACACCAAATAGCTCGTCTTCATCGAGCCAGGTTTTTACTCTCGAAAAACCAGCGCCCACCGCCATCCCCAGCACTTCATCGACGGTATATTTGTGGGAGTTTTCTGTGTGTACCTTCTCGCCATCAGCAAATTGAAAGTTGTGACCCGCAACACTGACAGATTGATCGCAGGTGCTTATCAGAAACATCTGGATACAACCTTGTGCCACATCGTATGTTGCTTCGTGTCTAAACCGGCCGAGGTCAAAATTTGCACCATATTCCCGATTGATGTGTTCGAGAATATTAAGGTTAAAATCTGCAGTGACGCCGCTCTTATCGTTATAGGCTTCGTTTAGCACTTTGATATCTTTCTTCATATCGACGCCTATCAACAAACCACCGTCGGCTCCTACCAGTGAGCGGATACGGCTTATAAATGCCACCGCATCGCTTCTCTCAAAGTTACCAATACTGGAACCCGGGAAGAAGCTCACATGCCTTTTTTCACTTTCAAAGGGCAGTTCAAAGTCAACCGTGAAATCAACGCAGGTCGCATGAACCTCCAACCAGGGGTACTCTCGACCAAGGGCTTCAGCCGCCTGGACCAGGTAATCCCTGGATATATCGAGCGGTGCGTAAAGACTTGGTCTCAGGCTATCCAACAGGATTCTTATCTTCTCTGAAGACCCACTGCCATATTCGATCAACAGAAAGTCTTCACCAATCACCTGGCTAATCTCACTCGCATGGTCACGCAATAATTGCGTTTCTGTTCTTGTCGGGTAGTACTCTGGCTGCCGAGTAATCTCAGTAAATAACTGCGACCCCTTCTCGTCATAGAAAAACTTTGGGGACAAGGTTTTTTGAGTCTTGCTCAAACCCACCACGATCTCATCAGTGAAATCACTGGCCTCAACTCCCTGATCATAGAAGTAAACCGTTGACAGGGCATTCATAAACTGTCCTTGCTGATTAAATCCTGCGCAAGTCGAATGCCTGAAAACTGCCAACGATCTGGAGGGTAAAAGAAATTCCGATAGGTCGGCCTGATATGGGAGCGGGGTGACGCGCACGATCCTCCTCGAAGCACCAGTTGGTTCGCCATAAACTTGCCATTGTACTCGCCCAACTGTCCGTCAAACGGTTTGAAGGAAGGGTAGGCCCCGTAACCTGACTGGGTCCATTCCCAGACATTACCAAACTGGCTTTGCATTCCCTCACCGCTTTGACCTGAAGGATGGAACAGCTTCGACTCTACAAAATTGCCCTCTACAGGCGCGTCTACTGCTGCATGTTCCCACTCGTGCTCAGTAGGTAACCTGCACCCTTTCCATCTGGCATAGGCATCTGCCTCGTATGCGCTGACATGACAGACCGGACGGTTCGGATCAGCCAACTGTTCCCCTGTCAGGCGGTATTCAAAATAACTGTCACCTTGTTTATGCCAGTAAAGTGGCATGCTCCACCGTTGATCTTGCTGCGCCTGCAATCCGGCCCAACCATCTGAAAGCCACAACTCCGGTCTCTCATAACCACCATCTTCAATAAACTCTACAAACTCACCATTACTGACAAGGTTCGTTGATAGCCTAAATGGGTGAAGGAAAACCTGGTGCCTGGGCGTTTCATTATCGAAGACAAATTCTTGGCCTGCATCTGTACCTGATTCAACTAACCCACCGTCAAACTCGACCCAGCGGGCGTTGAATTCGAGGCTATCGTCAGCTTTCTGGTCAACATACACGGGTTTAAGCGGGTTATTTCCAAGGTTGTATTTTATATCAGTCAGGATTAATTCCTGGTGTTGCTGTTCGTGGTTTAGCCCCAGCTGAATTCGAAAGCCGATTTCATCAATCATCGACGCTTGAATCAGTTCAAGCATTTTCTCATCAACGTAATGCCGGTACTCAAGCACACGCGCAAGGGTAGGACGCGACAGAAAACCCCGGTTAGGCCGGCTAAAAGGTTTACCAACACCGTTGTAATAAGAGTTAAACAACATTTCGAAAGATGGATCAAAAACGCGGTAGTTATTGCTGAACGGCTTAAGTAAAAAAGTTTCAAAAAACCAGGTGACGTGAGCCAGATGCCACTTGGGAGGACTAGCGTCATCCATGGGCTGAATCTGGTAATCCTCAATCTCCAGAGGCGCACAAAGCGCCATCGTCTGATTCCTGACTGAAAGATAGAGTGCCGCCAGCTGGGATTCATTTTCTAATTGCAGATTGGCACTCATAGGAACACCAGCACAGATATTGCGGCCATTGTAGGACATGTGGTTTTAAAACTGTACCGCGAAATAATGGCTATTTCGCCAACGAATCAATTATGGCGCAAGCTAGAGAGACAGTCCCCCGATGACTCGTTGTATGTTAGAAGAATTGTGCGGCGCTTTAATAAACCCGGCATAACGTCCGTCTGGATCTATCAGTACCAGGGACGCCGAATGATCAACAAGATAAGACCCTGGCACAAGTCCGGGCACTTTCCCGAAGGCAATATTCAATTGCGCCGCGAGCTTTACCGTTTCTTCAAATGTGCCGGTATAGCCGATGAAATTGGGGTTAAAGGCCGGGACGTATTGCGCGAGCCGCTCCGGTGTATCGCGGTCCGGGTCGACACTCACCATCACAACGGCTGGAGGATCATCAAGAGCGCTAATGGCGTCATTTAGTACGCTTAAAGTGGTTGGGCAAACATCAGGGCAAGTGGTGAACCCAAAAAAGAGTAAAGACCAACCTCCTTTCAAATTCGATAACCCAGCACGGCGCCCCAGATGGTCAGTCATGACGAACCCGGAGATCAGCCGGGGTTCATCAAATCGATAGTAGCCAAGCTTTGCGGCGTCTTCGGCGCTCATGGGTCTTGGGATTATGACGCTCGCGAGCGTGAGTCCCAGGATGACCGAAATAAAGGCAGCTATGCCAAGCAGTGTGTTCCTGACGCCTGGTTCCATATCGTTAGGTAGCTCGTTCTAGGATGTATAAGTGACGGGAAAGAGGTAATGATCTACCAGCAGTGCAACAAATATTGCCATCAGGTAAAAGATCGAATACCGGAATGTCTCCATCGGTGCTTTTTCGTCATCCGTTAACAACATGACCAGCGCCCAGTACATAAAGCCCGCACCGAGGGCCAACGCTGCTAACAAGTAAAGGATATTGCTCATCCCGATAACAAACGGGAGCACCGACGTAATGACCATGATGATCGTATAGAGCAGGATATGTACCTTGGTGTAGTGCGCGCCATGAGTTACCGGCAACATGGGGATATCAACATCCCGATATTCTTCCATGCGGTCAATCGCCAGAGCCCAGAAATGTGGGGGCGTCCAGGCAAATATGATCAGAACCAGCAATAACCCACCACCATCAACGCTACCTGTCACAGCTGTCCAGCCGAACAATGGGGGAGCCGCGCCAAACAGACCGCCTATAACAATATTCTGGGGCGTCGCGCGTTTCAGGTACATGGTGTAAACAACGCCATAACCGAGCCACGAAGCAAGGTTAAGCCACGCTGTCAGCGGATTAATCAGCACAGCAAGGACGCCAATACCCGCAATACCGGTAACACCCACAAAAACGGCACCTTGCATGTTGGTGACCCGTCCCTGGGCAAGCGGACGATTCCGGGTTCTGGCCATTTTCGCGTCGATATTGGCATCAACAAGATGATTGAGCGCAGCAGCAGAACTCGCAACCAGCGCCACACCAAGGCTGCCAAACACAATCACATCGAGTGGCACCATTTCATTGGTTGCCAGGAACATTCCGACCAACGTGCAAAGCAACATCAGCAGGACGACCCGGGGTTTACACATCTCCAGGTAGTCTCGCCAGGATGGAGACCGCAATATTGTATGGGTGATATCAGTCATGGTCGGGATGTCGCAAATTTGACCGCGAATTCTACCGAAATTGCGACCCATTTGCATGAAAAAGCGACCCCAAATCGCGCTTAAGTCGATTTGGCTCAATCTCAATGACATCCGAAAAAAACCCGCAGGCGCTAGCCCGAGATACGCGACCATTAAAACCAGAAACTACTCTCAGCCGATATTGGAGATTTTCAGGAGATGCTTCAAGTCCCGCAACATGGGCTTACCGGCCTTGTCCAGACTGTAAAGCATCATGACGTTGTGGTTAGGGTCCATTAGCAGCAAGACCGGACCGTCGCCGGTAGCAACGCGCTTGAAGGTGGTCATGCCAGAGACCACCTTAACGTCCGGATGCTCAACGCCGAGGTGTTCCATAAGGTCCGGTGTATCGGTCGAAATCAACACCACCCGCTGAACACGGTTTGCATCTTTGCCCAACCCGGTGACTACCTGCCTTGACAGATACAACATTTCTCGACATTGATCGCCACAACCACCTTCTATCGGCTGGATCAATACCCAGGTACTGAAAGTGGCGAGTTCTTCACTCATTGTCGTGCCATCTACCGATGGCGTGACCAGCTCACCCTGATTCGTTGTCCCAGTCGGCGCCCAGTCGGGAAAGTGGAAAAATATAGCATAGGCGATGAACATTGGAACAAATGCGATCAGTAACAACGCTATGAATCGCTTTCTGCTCGCCATCAATTTTCCCGATGGCGCGTCTGAAGAAGAGTCCGGCTTAGGTTCATTCACGATATAAGTCCTTACTAAAGCCAAAAAACAGCCAGGCGATCAAAACCGCCAGTGCCATAGAAAACCATTGAATCGCGTAGCCCCTGTGCGTCTCCGGGGACATCACCGTACCGGGCCAGTATCGCGGAAGCGCACCAAGCTGGCCTGCCTCTAACCTGATCACAAACGGATATATACGCTTACCCACAGCAGCGTTCATTTTTTCAACATCGATTTGTTGCACAATAATCGGAAATTCAGTCGTCAGTGGGTTCTGATCGTTCAGCAGCAAGATCTGATTGCCAGGTTGGTAGATTCTACCCCGAATATCCGCAGGCTCATGGTGCACTTTGGGAAATTTGGGCGGGTCCTCGCGGGTCCGACCCATTGGGACAAAACCCCGGTTAACCAGGAAGAGCAGTCCCGTATCGTCACGGAATAACTGGTGTGCCTCAAAGCCAACCTTACCCTTCAACACCTTGTTATCCAGGAGTAGAACAGGTTCATGATACTCACCCACTAGCCGAACGGGCAGACCTTCCAAATCACCTTCTTCAAGTAGCTTTGCGGCCTCTAAGGACGGAAGAGACACTCGATGCGCCTTCTGTGCCAGTAATTCGCGCTTCTCGACTTCCCGTTCGAGCTGCCAAATACCCAGGCGCACAAAGCCAGCGAGGCACAGAACCGAAAAAACCGTCACTCTCCAGTTAAACCTGAACGCTCGATTCACACTACTTCCTTCATTTGTACACAATTCCCAGTGTTCGGAACGTATACTCCTCTGTCAGTTTTCAAGGCAAGCACCATGGTTTTTAAATTTATCGTCATCATACTCTTCATCGCAAATATCGTGGCGCTTGGTGCCGCCCTTAGAGCGCTGCTCACAGACCAAACCGACAGTTCCGGTAAAACCGTCAAATACCTGACTGTCCGAGTGTTACTTGCAGTGGCACTACTCGCCGTTGTCGCTGTCGGATTGATCACGGGCCAACTCGGCGCCTCCGCGCCCTGGCTGAGCTACTAGTTATGGCCAGGTAGGGCTGAGGGCTCCTTTGATGGACGTCTACCTAACTTCTGTATCCCACGTGCCTCTTTCAGGTCCCTGTAACGTTGAGCCGAGTAGGGCTGAGGGCTCCTTTGATGGACGTCTACCTAACTTCTGTATCCCACGTGCCTCTTTCAGGTCCCTGTAACGTTGAGCCTGGTAGACGTCCATAAAAAAGCCCCAGAAGACCGGGGCGTTTCCAAAACCCATTCGAACGTTTAAGTTCCAAGAATATAGACGAACAAAAATAAACCTACCCAGACAACGTCTACAAAGTGCCAATACCAGACCGCAGCCTCAAACCCAAAGCAATCTTCTTTACTGAAGTGACCCTTTAAGGCTCTGAAGAACATTACCGCTAACATGAAGGTACCCAGGGTGACGTGAGCACCGTGGAACCCCGTGAGCATGAAGAAGGTGGTACCAAATATACCCGCGTTCAGTGTAAGCCCAAGATCAGTGTAGGCGTGATAGTACTCGTAGGCCTGAACACAAAGGAAAGTCAGACCCAGAAGAACCGTAAAGCCCAACCAGGTGATCAGCTTCTTGCGGTTACCCTCATTGATGCCATGGTGCGCAATAGTTACCGTAACGCTCGATGTCAGCAGCAACGCCGTATTGACAAACGGCAGCGGCCACCAGTGAACGAAATCCGCTGCACCCGGGAATCGGCTCGGATCCGGCGTATTAAGCATAGGCCAGTGAGGCTGGTATTCCGGCCAGAGCATGTTTGAAGGGCCTCTCTCACCCACACCGCCAATCCAGTCAACAACAAAGACTCTTACGTAAAAGAGTGCACCAAAGAATGCCGCAAAAAACATCACTTCCGAGAATATGAACCAGCTCATTCCCCAGACGAATGATCTGTTCATCTGGTTGCTATAAAGCTTCTCCTGATTCTCTTTGATGACAACACTGAACCAGGCGAACAGAGTTCCTCCCATCACCAGGCTACCCGTCATGAACACCAGTTCGCCGAAACTGCTATCAACACCGGCCTTCATCTCATTAAACATGTTACCCATGCCATAGAGCGTCAAGAAGATTCCGAAAGATGCAAAAATCGGCAGCTTACTGTTATGAGGTACGTAGTACTCTTCGTAAGCGTCTTGGGTAGACATATATTTCTCCTGATAAAACTTGTTGGTTAGTTCTTAGCTAACCCAATTTGTTCTGTTACATCATAGAGGGTGTAAGACAATGTCAGCGTCTTCACATCCTCCGGTATTTGGCTGTCAATAATAAACCTGAGCGGCATGTCCAGGTCTTCACGCGCCTCCAGTTGTTGCTGTTCAAAACAGAAACATTCAGTCTTATGCAAAAACTCTGCAGCGTGGAAAGGGGTTACACTGGGTACCGCCTGAGCCACCATCGTTTCACCGGTAACATTGCGCGCATAAAACTCCGCAGTATTCAGCTTACCCGGGTGAACTTTCATCGTTCTAACCTTAGGCCTGAATTCCCACGGCATGTTCGCATTGTTACTCGCCAGAAACTGAATGGTCACCAGCCTGTCTTCACGAACATCCTGTACTTCTGTCGCTGTGTACTTGCCTGCAGTCTTACCATTAAAACCAGTAACGTCGCACAATACGTCGTAGAGCGGAACCATCGCAAAACCAAAGCCAAACATCCCCACAACAACAAAAATAAGTTGCCTGATAGTTTTGCTGGCTTCAGTTTTATCGCTCATCTCTGTCGTGACCTAACCGTGCGCTTCTTTCATACTAGTCGGTGGCCTGGCGAAGGTGTGATACGGCGCCGGAGATGGAATCGTCCACTCCAGACCATGAGCACCTTCCCATACCTGTTCAGTTGCTTTCTTGCCGCCGCGAATACACTTGATCACAATGAACAGGAACAGCAATTGGCTGAAACCAAACAGGAAGGCACCGCAACTTGACACCATATTCCAGTCAGCAAACTGAAGGGCATAGTCCGGGATTCTTCTAGGCATTCCCGCCAGGCCAATAAAGTGCTGAGGGAAAAACGTAACGTTCACACCGATGAAAGAAAGCCAGAAGTGTGTCTTACCCAGCGTTTCGTCATACATGTTTCCAGTCCATTTAGGGATCCAGTAATAGACCGCTGCCATAATGGAGAAAATCGAACCAGGCACCAGGACATAGTGGAAGTGTGCCACGACAAAGTAGGTATCGTGATACTGGAAGTCAGCCGGAACAATTGCGAGCATCAAGCCAGAGAGACCCCCTATGGTAAACAGAATGACAAACGCAATCGCAAACAACATTGGCGTTTCAAAAGTCATCGCGCCTTGCCACATGGTCGCTACCCAGTTGAACACTTTCACACCCGTGGGCACAGCGATCAGCATGGTTGCATACATAAAGTAGAGTTCACCGGCAAGAGGAATCCCAACAGTAAACATGTGGTGTGCCCATACGATGAAAGACAAGAAGGCAATCGACGCCGATGCATAAACCATGGAGTCGTAACCGAACAGTCGTTTGCGAGCAAACGTCGGAATGATTGCAGACACAACACCGAACGCCGGCAGGATCATGATATAAACCTCCGGGTGCCCAAAGAACCAGAATACATGCTGGAACAATACCGGGTCACCACCACCACCGGCGTTAAAAAACGCGGTGCCAAAATGAATGTCCATTAACATCATCGTCACCACACCCGCCAGTACCGGCATTACTGCAATAAGCAGATAGGCTGTGATGAACCAGGTCCAGACAAACAGCGGCATCTTCATCAGAGTCATGCCGGGGGCACGCATATTGAGAATAGTGACAACCACATTAATTGATCCCATGATCGATGAAATACCCATCATGTGAACCGCGAAGATGAAGAAGGTTACGCTAGGCGGTGCATAGTCAGTAGACAACGGCGCGTAAAAAGTCCATCCGTAATTTGGTGCACCACCGTCCATAAAAAAGGTAGAAAGCAACATGCCAAAGGCAAACGGAAGAATCCAGAAGCTATAGTTGTTCATTCTGGGTAACGCCATATCCGGTGCGCCGATCATCATGGGTATCAGCCAGTTTGCCAAGCCAACGAACGCAGGCATGACCGCACCGAACACCATAATCAGACCGTGCATTGTAGTCAGCTGGTTAAATAGTTCCGGCTGAATGATTTGCAGACCCGGCTGAAATAGTTCAGCCCGAATACCGAGCGCAAGTACACCCCCGGTAAGAAACATTAGAAAACTGAACCACAAATAAAGCGTACCAATATCTTTGTGGTTAGTCGTAAAAACCCAACGCATGATGCCCTTATCGGGACCATGGTGATGGCCGTCGTGATGATGTTCTTCTATAACAGCACTCATCGGTATCTCCTATTCACTTGCCATCATGGTGTTGATCTCTTTTGGCTGAACCATCTCGTTCATGTCATTGTCCCAGGCATTACGTTCATAGGTAATTACTGCTGAAATTTCTGCGGGATTCAGTTGCTGACCAAATGCCTGCATTGCTGTTCCTGCTTTTCCATTCAACACAATATCAATGTGATCATTCATTGGCCCGACAGAAATGCCCTGGCCAACCAGCGAAGGAAATACCGGCGGAATACCCTGGCCGTTTGGCTGGTGACACGCGCTACAATGCTGCAGGTAAACTTCTTCACCCTTGGCCATCAGCTCATCTTTGGTCCAGGTCTTGCCGACGGTGTTGAAGACCTCTTTTGCTTCTGCCTGCTTTTCAGCAACCCAAAGATCATAATCTGCCTGTTCAACGGCATGAACAACGATCGGCATGAAGCCATGGTCTTTGCCACACAGCTCTGCACATTGACCGCGGTATACACCAGGCTCTTCAACAACGGCCCAGGATTCGTGAACAAATCCGGGAATAGCATCCCGCTTCACTGCGAAGTCAGGTACCCAGAAGGCGTGGATCGTATCCTGCGATGTGACGAGGAACCGGATGCGCTTATTGATCGGTATCACCAGCGGGTTATCAACATCCAGCAAATAGTGCTCACCCTTTGCTTCCAGGTTCTGGATTTCATTCTGCGGTGTTTTAAGGGCACTCATGAATTGAATTTCCTTGGCAGGATCATCATTCAGATAGGTGTATTGCCACTTCCACTGATAGCCGCGAACTTCGATATCAAGATCAGAGTCCGCTGATTCATACATATCCCTCAGAGTATTGGTGGCGGGTACCGCCATAACCAACAGAATAATGATTGGAATGACCGTCCAGGCTACTTCTACCCGTGTATCCTCGTGAAAGGTCGCTGGCGTCACGCCAAGGGATTTCCGATGCATCAGCATCGAGACAATCATGACACCAAACACCAATACCCCTATTACACAACAAACATAAAAGATAAGCATGTGCAGGTCATAGACTTGTCGACTAATCTCCGTAACACCTTGCCTCATGTTCAGCGTAGACCAATCGGCCAACGCAACGTTGCTGCATAGCAGCAGCGACAATCCCGCTTGCCACATCTGCATCACTCTATTCATCAATGAGACTCCATATAAAAATACGCGTGCGATAAGCACTTTTAACTGTTCAGGTGATGTTCGAAACGATACAGGCTCAACAGCACTTTTGTTGCTATGCAACAAAAGTGGGCGATTATAGCAGCGGCGGTTCTTTTCTCAACCCGCCTCGTTCAAGGCCTACGGGACATTACCGGGACATTACTTTGCGGAATCGCTGTCTATTTGTCTGGCAGCTTTATCGGGGACCATTCTTGGACTTCAATCCCCGCGTTATGGTACTTTTTTGTCTCTATATAGTCACACTGGGAACAATGCATGGACTCCCGGTCGTCGTCCTTCAGAACGTAAATTTTGTCGATTTGGCCACAGCTGGGGCAGGTAGCGCCACTGATGAATCTTTTCAAGCGACCATACCATCTTGTCTTAACAGCGCCTCAACCTCAGGTTCCCTGCCCCGGAAGGCGATAAACAGGTCCATCGCGTCCTCAGAGCCGCCCTTTTCAAGGATCGTAGCCAGAAATTCCTCTCCCGTTTGACGATTGAAGATACCGTCTTCAAGGAATTTCGCGAACGCATCTGCTGACAGGACTTCCGCCCATTTGTAGCTGTAATAGCCTGCGGCATAATCGCCGCCAAATATATGGGAGAACCCATGCTGGAAAGCATATTCTGCCGGGGGCAGGATGACGGCTACCTCCTGCCTGACCTGATTCAGTACGCGCTGTACCTGGTTCTGGTCATCCGGGTCAAACTCGACGTGTAAACGGAAATCGAACAGACCGAATTCCAACTGCCGGACCATCATCATGGCCGCGTTATAATTTTTGGCCTTTAGCAGCTTATCCAGCATATCTTCAGGCAATGGGTCACCCGTCTCGTAATGTCCGGAAATAAATAAAAGTGACTCTGCCTGCCAACAAAAGTTCTCCATAAACTGGCTGGGCAGCTCGACAGCATCCCAGGCGACACCATTAATGCCGGAAACTGCTGCGGCATCAATTCTGGTAAGCATATGATGCAGACCGTGACCAAACTCATGGAAAAGTGTCACAACTTCATTATGGCTGAGCAGGGCAGGGTCATCACCCAATGGACCACTAAAATTGCAGGTGAGGTAGGCCACCGGGAGTTGTAGTGAACCTAAATCGTCGACTCGCCTGACCCGGCAATCATCCATCCACGCCCCGCCACGCTTACTGGCCCGCGCGTACAGGTCGAAGTAAAACCGGGCGATACTCACGCCGCCTTTCCTGATTTCATAAGTCAGCACGTCTTCGTGCCAGACAGACATTCCATCAGAAGGGACGACTTCGATATCAAACAACCGGCGCACAACCTCAAACATGCCCTTGAGTACTGTTGGAGCGGGAAAGTAGGGCCGGAGTTCCTCTTCCGAAATATCAAAAGCGGCTTTCTTTAGTTTCTCGGCGTAGTAGGGCACATCCCACGGTTTCAGATCCTCAGGACCACCATTTTTGTCAGCGAAGGTCACCAGTGTTTCAAAATCGTTCCGGGCGAATGTCCTTGATTTTTCCGCCAGATTGTCGAGAAAACCCAGAACTTCCTCCGCTGAACGAGCCATTTTGCGGGCGACCGACAACTCTGCGTAATTCTTAAAGCCCAACAGCCTGGCCTGCTCCAGACGCGCTGACAACAAAGCATGTATTACATCAGAGTTATCAAATTCACCAGCGTTGGGCCCCAGGTTAGACGCCCGCGTTCCAAAGGCGGTGTACAACTCCTGGCGGAGCGTTCGATCGTCGCAGTGGGTCATGATTGCCAGATAACATGGTGCATCCAGTGTCAAAAGATAGCCCTGTAGCTCCTTGTCGACCGCATTTTGGTGCATCGAGGCAAGCGCATTGTGTGGAACACCTGACAGGCCAGATTTTTCTGTTATCAGTTTCTGCCAGACCTGGGTGGCGTCCAGTACATTGTTATTAAAGGCACTGTTCAAACCAGAAATTTCCCGCGACAACTCAGAGAACCTGGCCTGTTCTGATTCGGGCAGGTCTATCCCTGACAGGCGAAAATCTCTGAGCGCATTGTCGATCACTTTCCTGCCAGCCTGCGATAGTGAATCGTATTGCGCTGACTCAGCAATCGCCTGGTAAGCCTCAAACAAAGGACGGTTCTGGCCAACCTCGGTATAGTAGTCTGTAATCATTGCAAGACAGGCGGTATGAGCATCACGAAGCTCAACCGAGTTCATGACAGAGTTCAGGTGTGAAACCGGTGACCATGCGTGGTGCAACTTGTCCTCAAGGTTCTCCCGCGCTTTAACAACGCTCTCGTAGTTGTAGGGTCTGGTCTCCAGCAGTTCCTCGATGCCCACCCTCAACGCTTTAAGTATCGTCTCAATAGCCGGCACAATGTGCTCAGGCACAACGCTATTAAAAGGAGGTAGCGTATTGTGTTCAAGTAGCGGGTTAATCATCTTCCAGCGCCTAATCCAGGTTATTTCTAATAGTGTTTATCACCGATTGTGTATCAGGCGCAGTATTCACCTGTCCGCCAAACCAGATCATGAAAGCTAGCACAGCCTGCT
>LWDU01039572.1_pt1 | contig 33932 bp, 29 predicted proteins | sample 727161 | NCBI WGS metagenome assembly LWDU01 (sample SAMN04566230, study PRJNA314399) | hydrothermal vent metagenome | isolation source: deep sea hydrothermal plume seawater | place: Mexico: Gulf of California, Guaymas Basin | collected 2004-07-11 | reverse complement strand
AGCGTAGTGATAAAAGTCGGCACCCCGAAACGCACCCGGATAAAGCCGCTCAAAGCACCGACGCCGAAACCAGTCAGCAAACTGCCGAGCATCGCCAAAACCACCGCCAAACCCAATCCCAGCCCAGCCCCAGCCAGGCTCTCGGTGAGATAGGCAGTGAGACACCCGGCAAAAGCCACCGCCGAGCCCACACTCAAATCGATCTCCCCCGAAATAATCACCATCGTCATACCAAAGGCGATAATGCCCTGCATCGATACATTGCGCAGCACGTTGAGCAGGTTGTCGACAGAGAAAAAACCATCCGCTTCAAACGCCAGGATAGTGCAGAGCGCAAAGAGGATCAGCTCCATAACCGAACTCTTGCCCCACGCCCCCCCATGCAGCGCAGTGCCAGTTCGTCTGCGCTCAATGTTTCGGGCCGCACCTCGTCAACAATCTGCCCCTCGCGCATAATTAGTATGCGATGGCATACCTCAACCAGCTCCTCCAGCTCCGTGGAGACAAATACCGTGGCAATGCCCTCTCGGCTCAAATCCCACATAACCTGGAAGAGCTGCTGCTTGGCCTGCACGTCGATACCGCGTGTCGGCTCGTCAAAGAGCATGACCCGCGGCCGAGTGCTCAGCCAATTACCGACCACCACTTTCTGCTGATTGCCCCCGCTCAACGAAGAAACCGCGTCCTCCGTACTGGCGACCTTGATCTGCAGCTTGGCGACCTGCTCGTCAACGACGACCTGCTCCATGTCACGAGTGATATACCCGTTACTTGCGATCTCGCCCATGCTGGCCATGCACATATTCGCGCGAATACTGTGCGCCTGCACCAGCGCCTCCTCCTTGCGGTTTTCAGGCGTAAAGGCCAGCCCGAGCGCCTTCATCCTCGCCGGCGTCGGCCGGTCCACCAGACGCCCCTGCAAAACGACCTGGCCGCTGTCGGTCGGTTCGGCGCCGAAAAGCGCCTTGAGCAACTCGGTGCGCCCTGAACCGAGCATGCCGGCAATGCCCAAGACCTCGCCTTCGTAAAGCGAAAAATCGACCTCGGCGAACTTGCCTTCGCACGTCAACCCCCGCACCTCCATCACCACCGCCTCGCCCGGTAGCAAATCACCCGGCCGTTCTCGCTGCACGACCTCCCCAAACATCATCTGCACGATCTGCTCGACGCCCGTCTCTGCCATCGCCACCGTATTGATATGCCTGCCGTCGCGCAATACCGTGACTCGATCCGCGATCTGGCGCAATTCGTGCAATCTGTGGGAGATATAGACAATCGCCACGCCCTCGGCGGCCAAACCCCGGACGAGGCGGAAAAGATTCTCCGTCTCGTGGCGGGCCAGCGCCGAAGTAGGCTCGTCTAACATCAGCACCTTGGGGCTAAGGGACATCGCCTTAGCGATCTCGACGACTTGCTGTTGTGCCACGCCCAAGTCACCAGTGCGCGCCCTGACATCGATATCGGTCCGCATGCGTTCGAGCACCGCCGCCGCCTGCGCGTAGGTCGCCTGCCAATCGATGATTCCGCGCTTCTTCGGCGTCCGGCCGAGCAGGATATTCTCCGCCACCGTCAATCCGGGCACCAGGCTCAATTCTTGGTAGACGATCGCAATGCCCTGCGCGAAAGCATCCTGCGGCGAATTCAACGCCACTTCCATCCCGTCGCAAAAGATCTGCCCCCGGCTCGGCACCACCGAGCCGGCAAGCATCTTCACCAAGGTACTCTTACCGGCACCGTTTTTACCGATCAGCGCATGGACCTCGCCCGGCGCGAAACCCACCGAAACCCCGTCGAGCGCGACCGTGCCAGGGTAGTCCTTGCCCAGATCTCTCGTCGCCAGCTTAAAGGACGTTTCGCTCACTTATTTCCCAGCGCGATCAACTCTTTCAACCGCGCACCAAAAGCCATCACCCCCTGCGGATCTTCGCGCGTCACCAAGACCCCTTCCATCACCACCTTGGATACAACCTTTTCCCCTTTGAGCGCCGCCACCGCCGACTCGACCGCCTTAACACCCAACTCGAAGGGCGTCTGCGTCGTAATCGCCTGTAGGATCCCGTCCTCGGACAACGCGAATTGGACCAGTTGTTCGCTGGAATCGGTGCCAAAGACGGCGACCTTGCCCTCCTTGCCCGAGTTCTTAACGGCCATCACCGCCCCCACCGTACCACCCTCGTTGGCAGACCAGATAATATTGACATCCGGGTTGGCGGTGAGGATATCACCCGCCTTCTTAATCGCCATCTCCGGCAACCAGGCGTCCTGTTCGGCGACGAATTCCACACCCGGCAATTGCCCGACCACATCGACAAAACCATTGCGCCGCGCGTCCGACTGCTCGGCCAGTTGCGATTTGAACGCCAAAGTCGCGATCTTCGCCTTGCCGCCCAGTTGCTCTTCGATATAGCGCTTGGCGACCAAACCCGTCTGCCGGCCCAGATCCGTCTGGTCGCTCTCGACATACGATGCGGCGATATCCCCATCAACCGTCGAATTATAGGTTACCACCACGATGCCCTTGTCCTTCGCCCTTTTCAATGCGGTGGCCGAAGCCTTTGCGCTCAGCGGAGAGATCACGATCGCGTCGACCCCGCGCGCGATATAGGTATTGACCAGTTGGATCTCCTTATCCGGCTTGTTTGCGCTATTGGCCAATAGTAGTTCCACCCCGGCCTTGTCCGCCGCGTCTTGCATGCCGAACTGGATTAGACGGAAAAACTGGTCCTCTTGAAAGACGATCCCGGCGATCTTGAGCTTTTTTTCGCCCGGCGCTTCCTGCTCGCCGCCGCAACCAATAAAAAAAGTTTTTGCCAAGTCTCTAATCCTCATCCGTGCTCTCCTCGTCTGTTCGTTCGTTGAGTATGCAAAACACTGAGTCCAACAGAGCCCGCCTATACCGTACATCCACGACCGGCACCCGCTCTTGGGATCACCTGAGTCCGAGCCAGGTAAAATAGGGCCGCCAACACGACATTGCTACTGCAAAATATGACAAGCTTCCAGTCTTTCGATAAAAGAAACAACGCGAATATTCATTGCCATCTAGCTCTGTAAACGCACCCTCTATAGCGCGTGTTCGAGCGGATCCAGCTCTTCGCCGTCTTGATCAACATCAGATAGGCCTATTCATCGGGGGGCCTATTGGCGATCCTCACCGCCCGCGTACAAAAGCGTTGCCACAACATCGACGACGACCTCCGGCGGCTCAATGCGATAGGCCTGATAGGCATCCGTTCCAGCGGTAAATATCGACGTTTATCTCGGGCCTCAGCCTTGCGTTGGCTGTAAATTGAGCAGCACCAACAGCCATACCCGGTGCCAATATGCGCTGTTGATATAGGGATTTTCTGCCGTCGGCCAGTTGGTCCAATAGGTCTCGTTGTGCGGGATCCGGTGATACCACTGCAAGAGCGGGATCGATGGCAGTTCCTCCAGCCAAATCTCCATCGCCTGGCGATAGAGCCGCACCAGTGCCGGGTCACCAGGGGCCACTTCCGCCATCTGGTCGACGATCCGGTCGTAGTCTTCGTTCGACCAGCGCCAGAAATGCTCGGCCGACGTGTTGGTCGGCTGCACGAAACGGCTGTGGTAGAGCCTGAGCGTGAAATACGGGTCGCGCACGCTGCCGCCGTGCCCGTTAATAAAGGTCCGCGCCTCGCCCTGCGACATTCGCGAATAGGCGTCGGAGGTCATGCGAAAATCAGCGTCGAAACCCGCCCGCTCCAACTGCGCCACCAATACCGGCGTTATATCCTGGAAGATCGAGAAGATGTCGATGATAATTTTGCACACTTGTCCGTCCTTCATCCAATACCCGCCATCGGGGCGCCGCCAGCCCTTGGCCTCCATCAGCGCCGCGCTCTTGGCCATATCGAAGACGCCGATTTCGTGCTTCTGCAATAGGTCCTCAACCTCACTGAAATAGGGGCGCAGCGCCGGATAGTCGGGAAAGGGCAATAGCGTCGATGTGCCCGCCCCCTGCCAGCCCACTTCCACCAACTGGTCGCGGTCGATCGCGTAGTTTATCGCCCGCCGCACGTCGCCATCGGAAAAGGGCTCTTCCAGGTTGTTGAAGCCGAGCGAAATTGGCCAAAAATCTACATAGCCGTAGGGCGGCTCTCGCCCCGTCCAAGTCGTCACCCGCGGATTGCTTTCGAGCACGGTGCGAATATTCGGCGGTCTGAGGTCCAGTGAGGTATCCATCTGGTTGGTGATCAGATTCTGGACTCGCTTGGCCTCTTCCAGATACGTGAGATAAATGATCCGCTCAACCTTCGGCATTTCCTGGAAACCCACCTCGGCCGCCCACCACCCTTGCCGCAGATCCCAGATCCGTTGCCGCGGCGTCGACAAAACCATCTGGTAGGGTCCAGTAAAGACCGGCCACCCCTTTTGCATATCGAAATTGGTAAAAGTATTGGGGGCTTTCCCCTGCCACACATGCCGGGGCACGATCGGCACCCCAATGCCGAAGTTGCTGGTGAAATACGAAAACACGAAACGCGGGTTCGGCGCGGTCAAAACGATGCGCGCCGTCAGGCTGTCGACGGCCACCGCCGATTCGACCCAATTCTCCATATCCGTCGAATACGTCAGTTGCGGCGCGTTCTCCCTCAGCATGTTGATCGTAAAGACCAGATCGTCCGCCGTCCACGCGACCCCGTCACTCCACGTCACCCCCGGCCGGATATCAATGACGACTTCCGTGAAATCTTCGTTGAACTCGTGCCCGGTGGCGATCCAAGGTATCATCTCCCCTTTGAACGCGTTGTAAAAATACAGCGGCTCATAGGCAAAATTATAGCCCGTGCGCGAAGTCGTGCCCGGCAGATACGGGTTAAACGAATTGTAGTCCTGTATCTGCCCGGCGCACGTATTGGTCTCGGCGCAGTCCATGATTAACGTCCGATTGCGCGGCACCTGCCGTATCGAAGTGCCCGGACCGCCCTCATCGGAAGGACTCTCACCGCAGGCGACCAAACACAATAACACCAATAACAACATACTTTTCTTCTTTTCTTTTGTAGTTTGGAACAACACTGCAATCATGTGAATACGAGGGAATCGGGTAGATCCTTGAGCGGATTTCATTGTCGATTTTACAGGACAGCAAAATCGGCAATCCCCGCTCGAAGCCCGACAAGGATGTCGGGCGAGCTGCCGAAGGCCGCGCCGTTGTAAACCATGAATCCCAAGGGTTCAGCCGCGCTCTAAGAGTTCAATGACATGAGCGAAGGGATCTATCCGGTCAGCGACCGCCATCTCGCACATCACCCAAGCTCAATAATCGCGATGGCCAAAAAACTACCTATCTCCCTCTCTTCCTGTCAACCAACTTGAAAAAGTCGACTCGGACCCCTATACTCCAAAAAACACCAAAAAGGAGAGCGGTATGCACTGTGAAGAAATAGACTACGAAATATTCGGCAACGATATGCAAGTCGTCGAAGTCGAGCTCGACCCGGGCGAAACCGTCATCGCCGAAGCCGGTGCCATGAACTGGATGGACCAACATATAAGCTTCGAATCCAAGATGGGCGACGGCTCCCAAGCGGACGTAAACGAGTGATCACCGGCGAATCGCTCTTTATGACGCATTTTTCCAACGATGGCCTGAACAAAGAGCGCGTCGCCTTCGCCGCCCCCTATCCCGGCAGCAGCAAGGGGGAGGGTTCGGTGCTCGGCCGTTTGGGCGGCCTGCTCGACGGGGACAAGTACGCTCAGGCCATATCCTATCACGATGCGCGAAAGCCGGATCTGTTCTATTGCAGATGGGGCTTTTGTGCGCGGGGTCGAAGTGCGTCTCACGCTTAGGGTTGGGGTTGTACTCATTACTTAGAGGTTTGTCCCGGCACCTTTTTGATCATATACTGTCCGGACGAATCAATGCTTCCACCAACCTAAGGAATACCATGTACGATCTTCTCGTCCGCAACGCCCGCCTCTTGGATGGCAGCGGCCAGCCCGCCTTTAAAGGTGATATCGCCGTCGAAGAAGGCCGTATCGTCGCCATCGGCGACCTCACCAACACCGACGCCCGGCATGCCATCGACGCCCAGGGCCATATCGCCTGCCCCGGTTTTATAGACAGCCACACGCATTCCGACCTGACCATCGCCCTCGACGGCCGCGCGCTGAGCTCGCTGAGCCAGGGCATCACCACACAGGTCATGGGCAATTGCGGCGTCTCCGCCGCCCCGACTCGCGACCTGGAACTCTACCACGGGCCGCTCGACCCGGCGATGACCCGCGATTTGACCTGCGACTGGACGCATTTCGACGAATATTTCCAACGCCTCGAATCCAATGGCCTCGGCACCAACGCCGCCACGCTCGTCGGCCACGGCAATGTGCGCGTCGCCGCCATGGGCTACGACGACCGCCCACCGACAACCACTGAGATGGAGTGCATGAAGGCACTAGTTGACCGCGCGATGGCCGATGGCGCCTTGGGTCTTTCTTCGGGTTTGGCCTATGCCCCCGGTCCCTACGCCGAGCTAGAAGAGCTAGTCGAGTTGAGCAAGATTGTCGGCACCTACGGTGGTATCTACACCTCGCATATCCGCAACCAGACCGAGTCGATCGCCGAAGCCGTCGGCGAGGTCATAGCCGTCGGCGAACAAGCCTCGGTCGCCGCACACGTCTCGCATATGCAACCCGGCTCGCCGATGCTTGGCTCCACCCGCGACCTATTGGCGACCATTGATCAGAAGCGCCGCGAAGGCCGCGATATCAGCTGCGACGCCATCCCCTATACCATCGGTAGCACCACCCTAAAATCGCTCTTGCCACCCTGGGCATTAGACGGCGGCGACGAAGCCCTGATCCGCCGACTCAAAGACCCCGAGACCCGCGAAAAAATCAAGCAGGATACGATGGTACACGGCGCCGAGAGCGGCGGCAGCCGCAAACGCAACCTGGTCAGAGAAGGCCAGTGGAACAAGATCTGGCTCGGCAGCGCCGAAAAAAACGCCGCTTATGCCGGAGAGACTTTCGCCGAGATTGGTCGACGGCGCAAACAGGACCCGCACGACGCAGTGCTCGACATTATAGTAGAAGACGAAGCTCGTCCCTGGATGCTGGCCGAAGACGTTTCCGAAGAAGACTTCCTCAATATCGCTCGCCACCCTGCCGGCGGTGTCATCTCCGACGGTTTTTCGCTGGCACCCGAAGGCACGCTCGCCGAGGGCAAACACCACCCGCGCTCCTATGGGGCCTTCCCCTATTTCCTGCGCCACTTCGTACGCGAGCAGGGCGCGATGAGCTGGGAAACCGCTATCCATAAGCTCACCGGACACGCCGCCAACCGCTTTCGCATCGGCGACCGCGGCCTATTGCGCGAGGGCTACTGGGCCGACCTGCTAATTTTCGACCCCGACTCGATCGGCGAGCGCGCCGATTTTGACGAGCCCTACCGCTACCCGCAGGGCATCGACTATGTCATCGTCAACGGCAAGATTGCGGTGGAGAAAGGCGAGGTAGCGGATGGCAGGGCCGGACAGGTGTTGCGGGGTTAGGTTGTGAGATGAGAGAGCGGTGATTGTTTATCGTTTAGCCGTAGGTTCGAACCGATGCACGCCGTCCATTCGAGCCGCGCCCAATATCAATGGGAAGAGCATATGGTCTATCATCCATAGTTCTCTCTTTCCGCCAATCCCTTGGACAATATCGCCACAATCTACCACCGGCGCAGCTCGACGCCAGCGCGGTAAACTTCCTCTGTCGCCATCCACGGCATACTAAAAAAACAAGCTTAAGATCTCCGCAGCAAGCCAATTCGCGCCCGGCTAACCGCACCATTAGCCCTTCTGATACCGAATATTTCACTGCGTTATTTGCGATGATCGATTGAGTACCCTAAGGTCAATAGTCCCACTAAGACACGGACATACATGACCTACGCGCAACTAACCCGCTTTATGCTGCCGCTGGTGCTGACCGCGCTGGTGCAAGAGCTGAGCGGCCAATTTCTCAACGGCGGCATGGCCCGCATGCCGCGCGCCACCGAAACGCTGGCCGCCTTCGGCCTAGCCTTCGGCATCGCCTCCCTGCTCTCCGGCATCCTGACCCAAGCCCGCCAGCTCAGCCTGGTGCTCGTCGAGCACGAGCAGGGATATCGCACCGTCTTCCGCTTCGGCATCATCGCCGGCATCGCACTCTCCGCTGTGCTCGCCCTCTGCGCGCTTACCCCCTTGGGCGAATGGCTCATCGGCGACCTGCACGGCGTCGACCCAGCGCTAACCGACGTGGTGCTACTGGCCTTTCTTTGGCTGATTCCCTACCCCTTCCTGCGCGGCTTAACGCGCATCTACATCGGCACCTTGTTGCGCATCCGCCGCAGCGAGATCCCAGCCTACGGCACCACGGCCGGCATCAGCCTGAGCATTCTCGCCGTCTTCACCCTCCTGCCCGTCGACTTCGTTCAGCGCGACCCGATCTTACTGCCAGTCTTCGCCACCTACGCTGGCGTGTTGACCGAACTCGCCGTCGTCATCTGGGGACACTCACGCCATGTCCGCTTCCCACCGCAACACAACGCGCCATCCCTTGAGATGGCCTATGTGGTGCGCTTCTTCTGGCCGCTGGCGCTAATCATGGCCGTACAGTCCGGGACCCGCCCACTGATCAATATCTTCGTCGCCCGTGCCGTCGACGGCACCGAGGCCCTCGCCGTGCTGACCATAGTCTACGCCCTCGGCCATATTCCCTATGGCTGGCTCAACGAGGTGCGCAACTTGCCGACAGCTTTCCGCGAAGCCAACAACTTGACCAAAGTCCGCCGCTTCATTTTCGGTTGCGGCGCATTCTCCTTCGTCTGGATGGCCGCGATCGTCTGGACCCCGGCCGCCGATTATATCCTACAGACCTGGGTCGGTATCAGCCCCGAACTCGCCATGCATTGCCTGATTCCGTTGAGTATTTTCTGCGGCTTCCCCATCGTCGTAAGCCTGCGCAGCTATATCCACGGCATCGGCCTGCTACAGCACCGCACGCAAGCCATGGCACCCAGCGCGCCCTCCCGTGTAGCCACTGTGATTCTGGTGCTGAGCGCGCTTTCCAGCGTCGATCTGCACGGCGCGACGCGCGCGACCATCGCCTTACTCAGCGGGCATACGGTGGAGACGCTGGTGGTGTGGTGGAGTATTCGACGAGGTGGGAAAGAGATCGAGGTAACAGAGGTATAAACAGATCTACTCTTTATGGCGTCTAATAATCTGCGGCGATCAGATTGCAGACGGTTCGATTATGGGGTGCGCCTCCGGGTGTTTTTTTAGCCCCCCGGGCCTTCGCCCTTCAAGGCGTCGCCTCAACCAGGCCCGCTTACCCCCCAACCACCCGAAAAAACCCTGTGTCTCACCCCGCAATCGAGCTTTAGAAACTGAAATGGTTTTCTTTATATAAACTTAGGGTCTCAACTAATCCGTCACTCTCTTTAAAATAGTATGAGTTGCCTCCAACCCTATAAATCCTTATCCCTATCGTTAACCTCTGTAGTTCATCAGGTCAGGTTAAGGGTACGCGCTATACTAAAACTTTGAATAGGAGCTATCACCATGCAAACCTACAAAGCCGCCCTCATCGGCTGCAGCCGCATGGGCGCCTTCATCGACAACGAAGTCCCGCCCAGCATGCGCCCCTACTCCCACGCCGCCGGTTACGAAGCCTGCGATCGCACCGACCTAATCGCCTGCGCCGATCTGCGCCCCGACGTGATGGCCCAAGTGGGCTCCCGTTACGGCATCGCCGCCGACAGACAATACACTGACTATCGCGAACTGCTCGAACGCGAAAAACCCGATATCGTCAGCATCGCCACGCAACCCGAGCACCGCACCGAAATCATCATCGCCGCCGCCGATGCCGGGACCCGCGCGATCTACGCCGAAAAAGCCCTCTGCGCCTCGATGCGCGAAGCCGACCGCATCGTCGAAGTCTGTCAAGCCCACAGTGTCGCGCTCAATATGGGTACCAATCGTCGCTTCGACCCTGGCTACGACCAGATGAAAGCCGTCATCGACAGCGGCCAGATCGGCGCGCTCAAGACCCTGATCATCCATCAAACCAGCGCCCTCTTCAACGGCGCCAGCCATAGCTTCGACCTCTTGCAGCGCCTCAACTCCGACGCCCCCATCGCTTGGGTCCAGGCGCACCTGCCCGACGGCGACAAAGTCATCGACGACGAAATCCTGCGCGAAGACCCCGTCGGCCACGGCATTATACAATTCACCAACGGGGTTACAGCCTATGCGCTCAATTCGGGTCGGGGCTTGGAAGTCGAAGCGATTTGTGCGAATGGATCGGTGACCGCACTGGGCAATGGCAACGAGTGGCAGTTGCGCGCGCCAGTAAAACAGGACCACCGAGGACGCAATGTGATGGGGCTGGTAGATTTTCCGGCATTCGAACACCGGGCTTCAACCCTCTGTCTTATCGAAGATTTGGTCCGTGTTTTGGATACGGGCGAAGAGCCGCGCGGCGGGGTCGAGATCGCGCGCGCGAATACCGAGTTGATCTTCGCCTTCATCGAATCGCACCAACGCGGCGGGGCGCGAGTAGAGTTGCCGCTGGATGGCAGTAAATACCGATTAGAGCGGGATCGAGCGCCGCGAGAGCCGAAATACAAAGCTGACGCTTAAGACCTGCGGCAATAACGACGGCTAACCATTATAAAGACCTGTCGAATACCACTACACTACCGGAGGCTCGGTTGGGGATCTTCCCGTAGCGGCTGCTGTCCCAGCATTTCACAGTAAGTGAAATCTGGATAAGACCGCCCTCGGAGCAAACCAGGATGGTGAGCGAGAATAAGCGTAGGGAAAACCCCCAACTGGACCGTATAGCACGACCTAGTCGCTAATCGTCGAAATTCGATACGTCGACCGCTCCGGCTTAAACCAATCCGGATTCAAGCGTACCCCCAACCCATTGCCCTTGGGCACATCCACATACCCGCCGCTAATCACCACCTCGGTATCGATCAGTTCCTTATACACCGTCTGAATCTGCGCCCGCACCGTCTCCTGATAACAGCAATTAGCCACCGCCGCCCCCACCTGCAAACCCGCAAACAAGGTCAGCGGCCCCGTGCAGTCGTGCATGCTGACCGGCACATTGTAGGTCTGGGCCAAGTGCGCGATGCGCGCCGTCTCAGAGATCCCGCCGACCCAGGTCGGGTCGATCATCACATAGTCGGCGGCCTGGTTCATCAGCACCGTATTGTAATCGGCCCGGCTCAACAGCATCTCGCTGACCGAAATCGGCATCCGGCTCTGGCGGCGAAAATCGGCGACCGTATCCAGGTTGTCCATCTTGATCATATCTTCCAGCCACAATGGCTCCACTTCGCGCAGCGCCTCGGCGATCCTGAGCGCCGCCGGTAACTGGAAATGCGCGTGCCCGTCGACTAAAATATCCAAGTCCATGCCCACCTTATCGCGGATCTCGCGCAAGGGCTGCACCCCCTCCTCAATCGCGCTGCGCGGAATGCGCGCTGGCCCGTATTGTATCGCCGCCTGGTCAAAGGGCCAGACCTTCAACCCGCTATAACCCAACTCGACCAATTCTTCGGCCAGCGCCACCGGCTCGTGAAAGAGTTTCCACGAATCACCCAAAGGGCCCGGGTCGCCGACCGTGCCCATGCCCGGCCACCCCTTGCGCCCGGTATTGCTCACTCCGTATTGCGGATTGCCACAACTATTGTAGACGAGAATCTTATCGCGCACTGGCCCACCGAGCAAACGGTAGATTGGCTGATTGCACACCTGGCCGAGAATATCCCACAGTGCCACATCGATCGCCGACAAGGCCCTAAGCTCGGTGCCGCGCACGCCAAAGTTCGCCGCCCTTTCGTACAAGAAACGCCAGTGCGACTCGATCGCCAACGCGTCCTCGCCCAACAACCTACGCGCCATCCAATCGTGCAGCATCGCCTGTACTGCCTCGGCGCAATAATAGGTCTCGCCGTGGCCAATAATGCCGGCGTCAGTATGGATCCGGACTAAGAGCAGATCCGGAAAAAACTCCAGCGGCTGCACTGATTCGATCGCGGTGACCACCACCTTACCCTCATCTATGGGCGAGGGCGGCAGATAAGGTTTTGCCAGCATGAGTATTATCCTTTCCTCAAAGCGTTGCCATCTTCGATTCCGCTGCCGCGCAACAAGGTCCGCTGCACCGCCCGATCGTGTTCCAGCGTAAAATTTGGTTCCTTGTCCCCGCGAATGCAGGCCGCCAGCTCCCGCAACAAAGTCGGATACTCCGGCTCCACCTCGATTTCCACGTCATGCCACTCTCCCGCATCATACTCCTCCGTGCCCTCCTGCAAAAAGACCCGCAGCTGATTCGAGCCCAAAGGCTCGTGCAACACCATGCCCTTCGTCCCGTGTACTTCGATGCGTCGATCCATACCCACCTGCATACCCGTAGTATCGATAATGCCGATCCCGTCCTTACACTCGTGCACCACCACCGCGTTATCGACTTCCGTCCTTGCTCCGTAGTGTTTCCCCAATACACCTTGCACACTCACCGGCTCCCCCATAATAGCAACCATCAAGTCTATCAGGTGCCCCGCCATCTCGAAATATACGCCGCCGTGATAGGCTTTAAACTCCCCGTATAATTCCGGATGCCACTCAATCGGTTTGGGAATATGCCCCCGATACATAAACACCTGCCCCAACAAACCCTCTCGCACCAAACCCAGCATCTCGTCAATCGCCGGATTATAACGCCACATATACGCCATCTGCAACATCAACCCCTTCTCCTCCGCCAACGCATGCACCCGTTCCAGATGCTCCAGATTAACCCCCGCCGGCTTCTCCATCAGCACATGCTTGCCCGCGTTCAGCGCCTGTTCGACATAATCCAGATTCTGATACACATGCCCCTCGATCACCACCGCCGCCGCCTCGCTGTTGAGCAAGTCTTCTACCGATTCAAAAAGTGGGATTTCCAGCCCGTACTCTTTCCATTTCTCCTGATTTCTACTAATGACTTCCGCATCCGCGTCATGCATCCCCACCAACTCAAACTCCTCCGGCCGCGCCGCCGCCTCTTTCACATGCATCGACGCATGGCCGTGCCAAGCCCCCAAAAATACAAACTTCAACATACGACTCTCCTTACAATTTAAATTCCACTATTAAATAGCTTATTTCTCTTCTCAACAAATCATTGATTGTTGAACCCTCACTTTTCCTGCTTCGCAGCGGGCAGGCAAGAAAGTCGGGGCCAATATCGGGGTTTCTCCGGGCAGTGCCTGGACAACATACACGATCGGCGATTGTGACCCAAGCACAATATGCCATACAGTATATAGGTGCTGTGACGGAAATAGGCCGTAGCCCGTCTTTTTCTTATGTTATCGCTCACCTTTCGACGCAACTGAGCAATACCACAGCCGATTTAAAAGGAGCACACCATGCTATTTGGCCAAGGAGACTACACCTACGATTACCACACCGATTGGGCCAATCTCGACAGCGCCTACCACGAAGGCTGGGTCCCAGGCGTCGCCTGTGATTCCAAGGACCGCGTCTTCATCTATTCGCGCAGTGAAAAACCGCTCAATGTCTACGACCGCGACGGCAAACACCTCGCCACTTGGGGCGAAAACGTGCTCACGCCCAACTTCGCACACGGCATCTTCATCGACAAAAAAGACAATGTCTTCGTCACCGACGCCACCGATCACGCGATCTACAAATTCAGCCCCACAGGCGAACTATTATTGACCCTCGGCACCCCCGGCCAGCCCGGCACAAACAAGGGCGATCCCTTCAACCGCCCGACCGATATCGCCATCGCCTCCAACGGCGACATCATCGTCTCCGACGGCTATGTCAACCACCACGTGCACCGCTACACCGCCACCGGCGAGCATGTATGCTCCTGGGGCGGCGAAGGCGACGGACCAGGGCAGTTCTCCATATCCCACACCGTGCGCGTCGACGCGCAGGACCGCATCTGGGATTGCGACCGCGAAAACTGCCGGATACAGATCTTCGATTTAGACGGGAATTTTCTCGACGAGTGGACCGACCTTTTGCGCCCCAACAATATCTTCATCGACAACGACGCAGGTGTGCTCTACATCGCCGAACTCGGTCGCCGCATCAGCATCTGGAATATCGAAACACGGGAATTGCTCTCTTCGTGGGGCGGGGGCGGCGAAAAGAGCGACGTGCCGGGCGAGTTTATAGGCGGACCGCACGGCATCTGGGTCGATAGCCGCGGCGATATCTACGCGGGTGAGGTCGAGCGGGGTGAAGAAGGCACCATGCACAAGTACATTAGGCGAAGTTAAATCTCAATAGAGCCTATGCTAAGAGGGTTCGATGTGGGTTATGCACCGAGCCCTCTTAGTATGCCCTGCAAATAGCTGAGTCCCTGCGCCCTGGCTACCAGACCATAACCGAAGTTCGCGTCATGCCCGTACATACCGGGCGCATGGTCGGCGCGATAGGGCGCCTTACACCCTTTCTCAAACAATAACTTCATCAGGGCTGGTATGGGCACCGACCCTTTTTCATCCTCGTGGTACGTCTCCAAAAAAGCCCACTCGCCATCGAACGCTTCTGCGGCCAAAAAGCGGATATTCCTGAAGTGACAGAAAACAAAGTGCGGCCATAGTTGTTTGGCGATACTCATTACGTCGTTGCGCCGATTCGTCGCCAAGCTGCCCGGGCAAAACGTAATCCCATTCGACGCGCTCGGCACGATATCCACTACCCTTTGCAACGCCGCCCCGTCTTTTACGATGCGCGGGCGACCGCGCACATTAAACGACGGATCGTCCGGGTGCAAGCCCATCAAGATCTGCTCTTCTGCGGCTACCGGTATGATCGCCTTGAGAAAATATTCTAAAGCGCTCCACAAACCCTCTTCCCCACGTTCCTTGAACATCGCCACCACACGTTTGTATTGCTCTTGGGTATAACGCTCGGGATACCCCAAACGCGGCCGGTCGCCCAACTGTTCCAAACCCGGTTCCGGCTGGCGCGGATCATACCCCAGACACGAGCGGTCTTCTTCATCTAGCACGGACAGCAGATTGCGCCACCAATTCTCCGGCCCCATAAAATCATAACAGATCCGATACGGGCCCTCCAAACCCCGTGCCCGCATCGCCGCGCCATAATTGCGCAAGGTCTGACAGTACGCCTCGATATGCTCATCGCGCGCTGACAACTCCAGCTTGATCGCATTGCTAATGACAAAGGTCTCCACTACAGCCAGCCCGAACCCGACCTCCCCCAACAGCTCCAACACACGGTCCAGCCGCGCCCGCTCGACCACCTGCCCCGGCACCGTATCGAAGTAGACGGTTAATCTCTTTACTCCAGGCACCTGCCTATAATAAGCGAGCGGGTTTTTATCGCCCGTGGACCACATGAGCATGGTGGGTTCCATATCGATCATCAAATCCTCAAGCCGATCAGCGTCACAGCGTCACCCACCATGTTATGACAATCCGCCCTTGATCGCACTCTCGACGCGATTGAGCGCTTCGTCGATATCGGCCATGGTATGGGAAGCCGACACGCCGTGGTGCCCAGCGACCAGCGAGCCGTAGTCGTGAAAATAGACCCCCTTATCAGCGGCTGCCCGCACAAAACGCGAGCGCATCTCCACGTCCCGGTCCAGGGTATCGTCGAAACGCTCCACTGGCTTTGTAGAACCAAAGAAAATACCGAAGCGCCCACCCAAACCCTGCACCCTGGCCGGTATGCCGGCGCCCGCGAACAACTCGCTCAACCCACTCACCATCCGCTCGGAGGCGGCGTATATGTGATCGTAAAACCCGGGCTTGCACAGCTCTTCTATCGAGGCCAGCGCCGTCGCCACCGCCAGCGGATTGCCCGTAAAGGTGCCACTTTGCGCCACCTCGCCCAAGGGGCCGACCAACTCCATCACTTCCTTTTTACCGGCCAAAACCACCATCGCACCGCCATTCGCCACGGCCTTGCCGAGCACGCACAAATCCGGCGTAACCCCATAATACCCCTGCGCACAATCCGGCCCGGTGCGAAAAGCCGACAACACCTCGTCGTAAATCAGCGCGATATTGTGGGCGGTGGCCTGCCGACGAACCAACTCCATATACTCCTTATCCGCGACAATGCAACCCTGGTTATAATTGATCGGCTCCATAATGATGCCACCGATCTCATCGCCGTGCTGCGCTAGCGCCTGCTCAAGCGCGGCTTCGTCTTTCCACGGAACAACGACCACCAAATCGTCATTGACCGCGGGCATGCCGGCCGATTCTTGGCAGGGCTCGATAATACTGCCCGGCTCGACAGGCGTCATCGGGGTGTGGGCATTATACATCATATAATCGTAGAGCCCGTGGAAATGCCCCCAAAACTTGAGGATCTTGTCTTTTTTGGTATAGGCTCGGGCAAGCCGCACGCAAATCATCGTTCCTTCAGAACCGGTATTGCCGTAGCGCACCCGTTCGGCACAGGGAATGATCTCGGTAACCCGCTTGGCCAGTTGCACATGGTTTTCGGTCTCGTAGCCCGCGAGTATACCCGCGGCCAGCGCCTTTTCCGCCGCCGCTTGCGTCGCTGGGTGCTGATAGCCCAAAAACGCCGAGCCGTGCCCAAGATTAAAATCGATATATTCCTTGCCATCGGTATCCCAAAGGCGGCACCCTTTGGCCTCTTTGATATAAAACGCATAACCCAGTGCCGAGTTGATTCGACCAGCGCCCCCGACACCACCGGGCAGATAATGTTCTGCCTCCTGGCGCAGTTCTGCTTGGGTCTTTGTCTTTGCTTCCATAGGATTTATCCTCATTTAGATCAGGCATAGAGCGATTTAGAATGCTTGCGGCAGATGCTGCTCAGTAGATAATTTCACATTTTTCACGACGGTGAATTTAAGCTATTCGCCATTTTACGCCATCCAGATCTCGATAGCCTGCTCGGCTCTCTGGTGAGCGGAAATACGTCTCTGCTGCCGCCAGTTACAGTGTCTATTGCAATGGTGCCACAGGACCTTTCCTCAAGAGCAATCGCTAAACGTCGAACCGAACTTCTCGTCCGCTTTGTGCCGATGCGTAAATGGCATCCTGTATGCATTGTACGTTGCGGATTTCGCGCGGACTTTGCGAAGGAGTGTGCCCTGCGCGAATGGCCGTGACGAAGCGCGCGATTTCTTTACTGACGCTCTCACTCCAACCATCGGTCGCAGCAGCAGTCTTAAATTCGTTGGGGGTGCGATCGACGATCTTGCCTTCTTCGTCTATGAGGACTGAGAGCGGGTCGAGCGTAAGTGTGCCTTTTTCGCAGATCATTTCAAAGCTGTAGTGGCTTTTTTCGCGCTCGTGTGCCCAGGTGCCTTCCAGTATGAGGGTTGCACCGTCCGAGAGGCGGATATGGGCTGCAGCAATGTCTTCTACATCGTAGGTATCGTACGCTTCGGACGTTGGCGCTGTTTCTCTGCGCTTATGGGGAAAGGTTTTGTGCGTCGAACCAGCGACGGCGAGCACATCGGGACTGCCGGCGACCCACAGCGCCACATCCAGGATATGGATTGCCGTCGCAGCCAGGGCACCACCCGCCGAGATACTTTTTATAGTGTGTGGGGCATTCCACGGAATCTCCGTAAAATAGGTCCAGGCGCGGATATATACCGGTTGGCCGACGGCACCAGAGGCCACTATCTCGCGCAGTGTGTCCGCTTGCCGCATATGACGCATATTGGTGCCCACCTGGATCTGGCGCTTGGCGTGTGCGGCCGCGCCGAGCATGCGATCCGCTTGTCGCACGTCCATCGCAAAAGGTTTTTCGCATAAGACATGTGCACCGGCTTCCAGTGCTGCGACGGCGATTTCGCAGTGCGTATTAGGCATCGTGCAGATGCTGAGCAAATCGATTTTTGCGGTAGTAAGGAGCTCGCGATAATCTGCCGTTGTCTGAGCCTGGGGGAATTTCTGTGCTGTCTCGGCAAGGCGTTTTGCATTGAGGTCACAGAGACCTGCGACTTCTACAACGCCCTCTAGGCGACGATACGCCTCAAAGTGTAATTGGCCTATCGCTCCGCAGCCGACGACACCGACGCGCAGCGGGCGAGTCGTTCCTGGTTCGCCTGGTTTATGCATTGCACACTCCCATTTGCATTATTTGCGTCCTCCTACCAGCGCCACATTTTGCGCGGCTGCGTATCGGCGCGCACCTCTTTCCAGGCGTCGAGCCAATCTTGGTAAGTGGTCAGCGGATTTTCTTCGCTGCGCACCAATAGTCCAGGCAAGGGCCGGCCGCTCGGTTGGCGCGCGTCGTTCCAGCGCAAATCCATGCTCCAACGCACAATATCCGAACGGTTGGCTTCGGAGCCGTGCGGTGTGCGGCCGTGCAATAAAAGCACGCCGCCTTTGCCCACCGGCACCGTTACGGGTTGGACCTCAGGCATTTGCGTCGGTTCGATCGTCAGGCCATAACCGGGCGCGTGTACGTGTTGGCGAATTTCGCCGCGATGGGCGCGCGGATAAACCTGTAAGGTGCCGGTTTCCTCTGTGGCATTGACCAGGGGAATCCACGAAGTGACAACTAAGGTTTCGTCCGCTTCGGGCAAGAGCACGCCGGCGTCTTGATGCGGTGGGGATTTGCCAGCAAAGTCCTCGTATCCGGGGCCCACAAAACCCTCGGGCAGTTTGGGGCGAATATGTTGGCAAGGATGGCAATAAATCTCCGCGCCGACCAGGCCTTCGAGCAGGTCGTGCAGCTTTTTGTTGTTGAGAAAATCGAAGAGTGGACGACGCAAGTTGTTGGGAAACGAAACCCGCGCTTGTAGGGATCCGCCGATTGCGCGCGATAATAGAGCAATACGCCGCTCGAAGGGCTCGTCGGCATAGTGCTCGCTGATGACGCCTTCACCGTACAAATCTTGCGCCACTTCATCGACTAGCACATCAAAATCGGCAATGAGTGGATCTAGATCCGCCGAGTCCAAAACGCCTTCGACGGCCAGGTAGCCTTCGTGGTGGAATGTCTCTATTTGCGTGGCGGTCAATTGCATGCGCTACCTCCTATAAATTTGCGAGACCACGACCGCGCTGGCCCACATCGCGCAGGCAGCGTGCGGTTAAGCTTCCGATCTCCAGATCTCGATCGGCTGCTCAGGATCACTGGCGAGCGGGAACACGCCTCTGGCGCTGCCCGTGAAGGGCATATTTGCGAAGTTCATCGAGCACGCGCCCGGACCATCAAAGAGCAATCCTCGCTGCCGGTCGGCATCGTAGCCCGGCAGCCAACCGCCAATGCTCTTGACCAACACCGCGAGCGCATCATTGGGGGCCAATCCCACACACTCGTAAAACGCCGGGTCCGCCGTTATCGCGGGATAAGAACAGGCCACTAGCTGCAGTTGCCCCGCCTCGATCACAGCAGCTTCGCCCATCGAGAACGCCTGCCCGGTATACGCCTTGCCGCGCGCGCGGTAATTGCCCTCGCCGGTCCATACGACTCGCCCTTCCCATTGCACCGCCGGATCGCCCGTCGTAAAACAAGTGGCACCGTCACGGGCCGCCTGCACCGTATCCGGATCGACAATCCAGAGCAACACCTTGCCTGGCAGGTCGTCCTTGAGCGGCAACAATAGTCGCAGCGCTTCGGCGCTGTGCCCGGATGATCCGCCCGCCGTGGCGTCTGCCGTATCGGCCAGCACCCACGGCCCGTCGTTATTCATGTATTCGAGTCTGGACAGAATCGTCGGCCAATCGGTCAGATGGCTCTGCCAGGCATCGCGCTGATCATACCATTGCTGGGCCAAATCTTCGAGTCCGGTCAACGGGACACCTTCTTCGGCGGTTGTCGTGACCACGATGGACGTGCCCATCTCGTCAACATCCATCCACGGCTGCACGGGCAGGGTGCAGACCTCGACAACGCCTGTTTCCCGCTCCAGTTGCCTTGCTCGGTCGATTATTTTACTAAGATTGCCTTCAAAATGCGTGCTGTCCGCCGGTGGCATCAACGCGGCGATTTTGGCCACCGCCCGGCTGAACGATCCGGGATGCAACGCCAGACGGGCGGCGCGCTCGCCCGTTGCGCTGAAATCCATGTGCGGGAAGGTCCGATAAGCTGTGACCGCATCGGCGTAGTCTAGCATGCGCCGGGTAAAGTTGGCGTGCAAATCGAGGGAGAGCACCAGCCGACCGGAATAGCCCAATTCGGTCCGCACCTTTTCGAGAATGTGCCCTTCAGTGTCATCTTCTCCGACAGCGCAGGCGGCCCCGTGCAAATGCAATATGAGCACATCGAACGGCCCGGCGGCTTTGACCCGAGCCAGTAGCGTGTCCCCTATCTCGTGAAAGCAGGCCTCACTCAACCGACCGGCGGGAGAGCCGCACATCGCGACAAAACAGGGCGCCGTCTGCCAGCCGGCGGCTTCGAGCACATCCAAACTACCGTGCATCTGCGAATCGGTGCCCGCTGCCCACGCGCGCACGTCGTCCTCCGCGTCGAGCCAAACGCCCCCCTTCTTGAAGACATCGATATGCGCCGGCTCAGGAGAAAAAGTATTGGACTCGAAGATGAATTGTGCGAGCGCCGCTTTCATGTCCTCTCCCGCAAATCCAATCGCACGACCCCCGCCTTCTTACTAACAATCTCCACACGCCCCCCAACCTCCCCAGCAAAACGCACCACCCACTCCACCTTCTTCCGCCCGCCATACCGCTCAAGATGCCCAATCTCCTCCACCACCTCCCCCACCACCAGCTCATCACCCTCCGCAAGCAGAATCCGCGCCTCCACCGGCGGCGCCTGCTGCATCTTCACCGCCTGCCGCGTCACATTCGTAGGTAAATACCCATCGTTGCGCACCGCTACCCCAATGCGATACACCCCATCGCCAACGGCTTTCACTTCATAAAATTCCGCCCGCAACCTCGGCGAAGCCTGCGCGTGCGCCGTCAAAAACTGCGCCATCTTCTCGCCAGTCTCCTCCAGCAATTTCGGCGGCGCGTTATTGCGCAAAATCCGATCCCACCCACCCAACTCAACCGGCCCCAACTGTGGATGCTCGAAGGGCCGCCAATCGACAAAACCCTCGCCGTGCAACACCTCGTCGTTCCACTTCAGCGCCCCTAGCTCCACTTCTTCGAGCCCGTCGAGATCGCGCTCCTTGTTCATCTTACTCAATTCGACATAATCTTTGCCGCCGCGTGCGCGCACATCCCACAGCTCGTCGCAGAAGACCAACAAGCCGAGCTGCTCGTAAGTCCACGTAGCAAAATCACCGTGCGCCACATAGATATCGTCGTTGAGTTTGCGATACGAAAAGAGCACATACCCCGTCAATTCGACACCGAGTTTGCCGATATCCAAGGCGCTTTGCAGATCGCCGGCCGGCATCTCGTTGTCCATCTGTGTCGCCGGCGGGCGGATAATCGACTCCATACCCGTATGCAACGAGTGCAAGCCGCAGATATTGGGATGCGCGAGAATAAAATCGGCCAGCGCGCGCGTCTCCGACTCGGAGAAGGGATATTCTCCGGCACCACTCTGCTTTACCTGCGGCTCCCAGTTCGCGGGAAAGTTCCGGTTGAAATCGAGCCCTTGTTTGCGCGGCGCGTCCTTTATTTCCACACCATCGAAATTGCGGATACGCCCCTCCGGAAACACGCGATAGAAGGTCCCCCCCACATCGTTTATTCGCCGTTCCACCAACAGCCGCGGATCCTTGTCGGACACCTTCCAACCGCCGCCCGGGTCTTCGATGCGCATCGACAGAATCATGCCGTCGCCGTCGATATCCTCCTGGTGCAGCCCATCGCGCTCTTCCTCGTGCGGATACATGCGCGTACCGCTGCGCACTAAACCCGATTTCGACAATACGTGCTCGACGCCATCCGGGCTAACAGCGGGAATAATATAGAAAGTGGTTTCGTCAACCAGCTTCGTCAGCGCCTTATCCTCGCCATGCCCCGACAACAAGGTCCAAGCAAAGTAGAGCGCGGTCATCGAGGCGGTCACTTCACTGCCGTGGATATTGCCGTCGACATAAAAACCCGGCTTTTCCAAAGGTTCACCCGTCGCGCTATGCGAAATCGTCAACGCCCAGATATCGCGCCCCTCATAACTCTTGCCGATCGACTCGACTGACGCCAAACCGGAAAATTCGCTCACATAAAGTTCCAGCAATTCCGTCATCTCGCCATAGCGATAATACTTGGCGAAATCTGGCTTATCCATGTTCATTCCTTCCAACTATTGATAAATTCGTCTACACCAAAACCCTCGGGCATCTCGCTATTAAACGTGCGCAAAGGCCGCGACTCAAAATCCGGCGGGTTTTCCGCGTCGGGTTTCAGCTCGGCATAAAGATCGCCATAATGCTGATGGACCCAATCCTCGTCCTCCCGCAAACGCTTGTTCAGTACAGCAAAGCGCTGCGCCAATATGCCCGCCTCCGCCACGGTAAAACGCGCCGCCATATTCTCGACATAATAGGCCGGCGGCGATCCGTCGATAAGCGGCCGGCGCTCTTCCACCGACAGCTTGGCGATCTCGGGCTGGTGCAGTTTAACGACCTTGTTGGCGATCCGGCACAATAGCACCACGCTCACCATGCGGCCGACCTCGCCGGGGTGCAATTGGGCCAGGTCGCTCAAGAAGGCGCCTTTATCGCCGGCCACCATCGCGCGATAGGTCCTCTCGATCTGGTCGCGCTCTCGATTATACAGTTCAGCCGAACGCATGAGACATACCCGCGCGTCAGCCGAAACATAGCGCATAAAATCGTCCTGGTGATAGCAATCCAATTGGTGCGCATAGGGGAATATTTCGGCATTAAACGAACGATAGCCGATGTGGATGGTCCGACGGAAACGGCTGGTATATTTACTACCCCAATGCATCATCAGATTTGGATAGACGATCGCGTCACCCGCCCGTAATTTCGCAGGGACCCCGCCCTGTAGCGGCGATCGCGGATCGAGCAGCAATTGCCGCCTTTGCACCTCCGTGCTCGGCTGCTTGTGGCTTTGCGGCAGTATCCAGAATACGTCGTCGTCGTAGAGCGCGACATTCCACTGCACATAACCCGGCGCGTTCGCCATCAGATCTGCCTGCATACCGCTCAAAGGCGCCTGTTCGGCCGAACTGGCGTCGCGGTGCCAATCGGTATAACCGTAGTCGATCAGCCCACTACACAACGCGCCGCAGTGTATCAGAGCCGCCTCCGGGTCCTGCAGCAGTTGCGCGCTGACACCGAGCGTGGTCTCGCCGAGACAGAAGTCGATGATATCGGCCGTCTCCGCGGTGATCGAATCCAGCCCTATTCGCGGCTGCGCACTTTGATACCAATCGCCACCGCGTCGATCGCCGTCTTTGCATTCGGCAACAGAGCGCGCCTTCTCCCGATCGACCATCAGCTCAACCGTCAGCCGCAAATCCTGCAACTTTTCCGGCGGCACGACATTCTCGAGGATCAGATAGCCTTCATCGCGAAACTTCTGTAGATCGACTTCCATCTCTGCGCCCTCTGATTATTGGATCGTATTCTTTTCGATATAATCCCAATTGATATTCATGCCCAGACCGGGCCGTTGCGGCACGTGCACAAAACCCTGCTCGTCCATCGGCTCGCCGTGCTCGTGCAGGTAGGCTGCCGGTTCGTCGAAGTCGATAAAGGGGTGCGAAAGGCCGCGCTCGTAAAACTCGCCGTTGTGCATCGCACACAGTGCGTGCAGATTGCCGGGGCCGCCGCCGTGGATCTCGCAGCGCATCCCGAACGACTCGCATAAGTGAATCGTCTTCATCAGCGGCGTCAGACCGCCGACATCGCCGACGCCGCAACGACTGATATCGCAAGCGCCGGCCTTGATCCACTCAGCGCGCACATACATCTTTCCCTCGCAGGTCTCCGGGCCGCAGATCGGCAAACTCGTCTGTTCGCAGAGCCAGACATACGACGACATACTATGCTCGTCCATAGGCTCTTCCATCCAATAGTAATCAAGCTTCTCCAGTTCTTTGGCCAAATACAGCGCCGATTCTCGGTCGTAATAATGGTAGGGGTCGAGCATCAATGGCACATCGGGCCCGACCGCCTCGCGCACCGCCGCGCAGGCCTCAATATCGCGCTTCGGACTAGGTGCACCCTCATAGGGGGGCTGCCAGGTGTGCAGCTTAAAGGCCGGATAGCCGCGCTGCATGCACCACGCTGCATATTTGGCATAATCCTCCGGTGTCGCCAACCCGCCCTCCAAATCGTCGCCGCACATCGTCGAGGCATAGGCCGGCACCTTGTCGCGATAACCGCCCAACAATTTATAGACCGGCAAACCCACCGCGCGCCCGGCCAAATCCCACAGCGCTAGATCGACCGACATTAGCACCTTATCCGACATCGTGCCCATATTGAGCCGCTGACGGTGGTTGAGGTCTCGCCAAATTTTCTCGCGATCGTAGGGATCTTCACCAATGATCGCGGGTTTAACCACGCTCTCAATAATACCCGCATTAGCACCGAACCAATAACCGCAGACGTCTTCATCAGTGATGATCTTGAGCAGGGTCTGCGACGATTCGCGCTCGGGGCCGGGGTGGCCGTGGCCATCGGTATCGCGCACGGTATTGGACATGACTTTAAAACGAATGGTCTGCACATCGATAATTTTCACCTAACGCTCCTTTGCGGATTAGTTTCTTGATTATTTGCGGGGTTCATTCGCTGATCGCGACAGCAAGCCCCACCAGCTAAGAGACGTCCGTAGCAACTCTAATATTTATGGGTTATAGCAGAAACCGCTGAAGTTTCCAAGGTCTGGTCGAGAGGAAGCACCGTAGCGGCTGTTGTCCCTTGGAGGGTCGCAGGATTGCGATCCGAGCTGCCAAAGACCGCGAACTCTAAGAGTTTCAGCGACATGAGCGAAGGTGCCTCCCCTCGACCAGACCGTTCACTCATAACGCTAGCTGTCAGCCCTTCACCGCCCCCACCGTAATTCCCTTAGTTATCTGATTCTGCAAAATGACATAACAAAGCAGCGTCGGCAACATCACGATCACCAGCCCGGCAAAGAGCGTGCCGAAGTCCACTTCGTAGAATTGCACGAACTGCAATACCGCGATCCCCAGCGGCAACGTGCGCAAATGCGACGAAGAAAGCAGGATCAACGCCAGGATATATTCGTTCCAGATGGAAATAAAAGTAAAGATACCTACCGTGACGATACCCGGTTTTGCCAGCGGCAGCATTACACTCCAATAGAGCTTGAAATGCGAGCAGCCGTCCATGATCCCGGCTTCCATAATCGTCGTGGGAATTGTGCACAAAAATTGTAAAAGGCAAGCCGAAAGCGGCGTAGACCAGAATCAACCCCAAATGGCTATTGAGCAAGTGTAGCGATTTCATCAGGAAAAAGAGCGGTACCAACCCTAGGAATATCGGAAACATCAAACCCGCCAAAAACGCGTAGTAGATCAGGTTGCTGCCGCGAAACTGGTATTTGGCCAACGAATAACTGGCCATCGAACCCAAAAAAAGCTGTAATATCAAGGTCGATACAGTGACAAAGATGCTATTCCAAAAAAAGTCGCCGATCTGGGCTTCGTTCCAAGCCTCGATAAAATTAGCCAGCGACCAAATCTCGGGCAGCGACCAGGCGTCGGCGAACAACTCTTCAGTGGTCTTAAAAGAGGTATAACCCAACCAGACCATCGGGAAGACAACGATCGCGCCATAGACGGTGAAAATCACCTGGGTAACAGTTTTGCGCAGCAGATCCAACATCAGTATTCTACCGCCTGTTTCCGCTGTACCCACAACGAGAGCATCGCCAAAGAAAAGGTGATAAAAAACAGAGTCATCGCGATGGTCGTGGCATAGCCGAATTTACCCAGTTCAAACGCGTTCTCGTAGATATAGGTCGCCAGCGTCTCGGTCGAGCGGTCGGGCCCGCCGTCGGTCATAATCCGTACCAAATCAAAGGTGCCAAAGCCGTTGAGCAATAAAAAGATCGTACTCACCTTCATCATCTCGGAGATCAGCGGCAAGGTCACATGACGGAAAGCCTGCCACTCGCCGGCGCCATCGATGCGGCAGGCGTCGTAATAGTCCTCGGGGATGCCCTCGATACTCGAAACGTAGAGCACCATATAAAAACCTACCGCCGCCCAGACTTTGACCACTACGATACACCATGGGGCCCAGACTGGATCACCCAACCACGAGGGCAGGTCCTGCATGCCAAGGAGCCGCAGGAAATTGCTAAAAATTCCGAATTGCGGGTTGAGCGCAAACCACCATAAAACGGCGATGGCGACCTGCGAAATCAGATTCGGGAAGAAATAAGTAATGCGGTAAAAACGCGCCCAGCGCACCAAGCGCCGCGTGACTGACACCGCAAAATAAAGCGCCAGCGCCGGCACGATCACCCCGGTGCAGACGGTGAAGAAAATCGTATTCGTCAGCGCCTTCCAAAAATAGGGGTCGGAGAACATCATGCGAAAATTGCCCAGACCGAAAAACTGCATATCCATCGAGACCCCACGCCATTTGACGAAACTAACGCCGAAGGCCAAACCATAGGGCACGATCATAAAGACCATGTAGAACAGCAGGGCCGGCAGTATAAACAGCAAGCCCGCTTTCCAGTTGCGCTGCATAAGCTCAGTCCTGAGCCAAGGCGCCGGACAAACGACGGCGGAAGCGGATCGTATCGGGGTCGCGCCGCAGACGCTCGGCCTGGGCTTCGAGGCGGACGCCAAATTCCTCCGGCGTGGCGTCGCCGTTGAGTACCGCGCCCAGCGCGTTGTCAAACTCGTTGTCCAATTCCAGATACCAACTAGTAAAGCGCATATTAAATGTCTCGCCGTCGGCCACCGCGATCGCGTCAAGCGCGCTCTGCGTCGCTGGGGGCACCGGCACGTCTTTGTCGCTGCCTATGATGGGCTGCATAGACCCGATCTCCTGCAGAAAATTACCCGCCAGTTTGCGCGATAACAAAACGCGCAGATACTCCATGCCCCACTCGGGGTGCGCGGACTCTTGCGGCACCCAAAAAGCCGGACCGGCGCTGGCCTCCATCGCACCGACGCCACCCAGCCCATCAATAAAACCGGGCACCGGCATAACGCGCATTTCAAAGCCGGGTGGCAGCGCGTGTTTCATCTCAGATTCGAGCCAGGTACCACAGGGTATCATCGCCGCCTTTTCCTGCAACCAAATCATCTGCGCTTCGGTATGGGAAAAGGACGAGGAACCTTCGAGTGCATAGCCTTTGGCGATGACCTGCCGGCTCAGTCGGGCCGCCTCAATCACCTCCGGCCGCTGCCAAGCGCCCGGCTCCAAATTGTCGAGATCCACCAACAAAGCTTCGCCGCCCAATTTGTAGATCAGACCGCGGTAGATCATGCCGAAATAACTCGGATACTTGCCCTGGTGGGTCATTGGGGCGATATCGGTGGTCTTTTTGATCAACTCGCACAGGACTAGAAACTCGTCCCAGGTCGCCGGTATGGTCCAGCCGTGCTCGTCGAACATGCCCTTATTATACCAGATCCCGTTGATCGCGTAGGTGATGGGCAAAAAATACTGCTGGCCCTCGTACTGGCCCTCCTCCAGCGACCCCGCCATAAAGGTCTCTTTGAATTTGAGATGCTCCTGGCCATAAGCCGGGGTGTCCATCAGTGAATCGAGGTTGGCGACTAGGCCATCATTGAGGTTGACCCAGAAATTAATATTGTGGATACCCCAAAAGACATCGGGCGGGTTGCCCGAAAGAAAACGCGGCCGGGTCTGGTCCCAGGCGCGCGGATTGCCCCAGACATAGGCGGTAATATCGGGGTGCGCGCGCTCAAATTCGGCCGCCCCCGCCCAAACCCATTCCATGCCATAACCGCCTTGGAAGAACACGCCTTCCATCACGCGGTCCCCCATCTGCGCGGCGGGGTCTTCTCCACGCAGGAAGAAGGAGCAGGCGTATAGCATGACCAATAGGCCAAAGACGATTTTGGATTTCATAGACAGGCGCGATTAAGCGTGAGGCCGGGAATGTAGCCTGAAATCGGGCGGGGTGTCAAGCTTGCTCGGGCTTGTCTGAGCAGTCGTCCCGCGTCGAAGCATACCCCGTATGGCTGCGGCCAAACCTACATTGCGCTGCTAACGGCTCCTCACTCCGCAAAAAACGGATTCGGCGCGCCCGACTCGGCGAACCTCTGCAGCAAACTCGAATATTTTAGCACCTCGGTAAAGCGCGCTCGCCAATGCGGGGCGTAATAATCGATAAAGTTCTGGAAAAACACCCGTGACTCCGGGCTAACACCGCGCAAATAGTCTGGCAGCAAAAACCACGGCTGATCGCTGTAGGGGTCGAGGCCGCGCTGGCGCAGCGAATACTCGGCCGTCACCTTCTTCTTGACCGACACCATCAGCGTCCGCCGCAATTTATCGGTGTGGTAGCGCCCGCGATGGATACACAGCTGGGTGAAGAGCGCCGCATCACCTGGCTGCAACTCGACGCGCACCGCACTCGGCATCTCGTTCGAGCGATTGTTGCGCTCCTCATCAGCCACACAGATCGCGTGCTCCTCGCGCGTATAATCCCGCAAGTGGGATCCCGGCACCAGCTCCAGATCATCGGTCGGCACCAGCGCGATCTGCAATTGCAGACCAGCCCCCGTCTCTGGCACCAACGCAACATTGGCCTCGGCGCCGATTTTGTCCTTGTGCCAAAAGCCGTCCTGGCTGTCGCCGGTCGGGTTGAAGTAGAGACTGGTCATCTGAAAGAAATAATCCTCGTCAAGCGCTTCGCCAAGAGCCTTGGTCACCTGCGGCGCGCCGACTGCGTCGAGCAGGAAGGCCAGGTCATCGGGGTGGTCTCGGTGGTATTCGGGATCGTTCACGTGCCGCATATAATTGGCTTGGGGGCCAACAGGTGGGTTGTCGCTACGTGGAGCGCGCCGCCATTGCTCCAGTACCCGTTCGCAGATCTCGCGTAAGCGTCCGGCGGTCGCCGGGTCGAACAGGCCGCGTACTATGGCGTAGCTGTTTTCGCGCAGAGCTACAGGTGCGGGGTCAGTTACAACCGTCATGTATATACTCCCGAAAGTATAGCAAATTAACGGTCAATGTTGCTTTTGAAGAATCAATCTATTCAACAAATCTGTTGATAACAATTCTGTTGTAACGATAACACATAATCCACACAGCAACTATCGCAAAACATGCAGGGAAGTCGAAAGAATAGTGGGCGTTGTTTTTTCATAACTCAAGAACTATCAACGAATTCACCCACATCCAATGCAATCAACAGATCCAGATATTTCCGGCTCGACTACAACCCCATCTCCTTTGTATTTTGCAGCTAAAGCATAGAACACAAAGCCGGTATAATATCAAGACAAATCGCTCCCAACATTAACGTGCCTAAGACGCATCCGCTAAAATTGCGTATGCTCTTTCTATAATCTCTCGGCGTCGTTCAATAGCACCACTTCGATGTACTGACCAGCAACTCAGCTTAACTCAATCCCATCACGGAATACTACATGTCGCCCCCCATCCTGCTTTTCGGCGCCACTTCCCTGCCCGGCTATAACCTGGCCCGCCTCTTCCCCAAGATCGTGCAACCCTTTGTCCCGCCGAAGAGCAAAAGCCCATGGCCGACTCTGAACCTCGAAGACCCGGCTTGGCTCAAAGCCCTTTTCTCCGCTTCAGCGCCCCAACTCCTGATCTACTGCCACGCCGTCTGCGATGTCGGCAAATGCGAAGCCGTACCGGACTGGGCCCGCGAAATCAATGTCGGCCATATCCACCGCCTACTCGACACCCTACCCAACACCACCCGCCTGGTCTATATCTCATCCGACCACGTCTTCGGCGGCAACGGCACCTATAACGAAGAATCACTCCCCTGCCCCATCAGCTTCTACGGCCAAACCCGGGTCGAAGCCGAACAACTCATACTGCAACGCGCCGATTCGCTCGTCCTGCGCGCGCCCTTGGCCATCGGCCCATCGCACAATGGCCGCATCGGGCATCTCGACTGGCTGGCCTACCGTCATCGCCGCGGCCTGCCCATCACTATCATAAACGACGAATTCCGCTCCGCAGTCTGGGTCGACGATCTGGCCGCGCGCATAATGCATTTGGCGCAAAGCGAAGAAACTAGCCTGCGGCATATAACAGCCACTAGAGCCGTTTGCAGGCTAGAACTGGCCAACTTCTTGGCTCAGCGCTTGAGCATCGCCCCGGCCTTAAAAATCGCCAGCCGCCACCAACAACCCGCACCGCATCTTGGAAGGGTTGAACTGGCCACCTTATATAAAGGGGATCTCGGTCAAGCTTTGCCGAGCGTATTGGATATTTAGCCGGCGATGCGATAAATTACTTTTACTTGTGATGGTAAAAGTAAATGATCCAACAACAGGAGACGGTCGTGCCGACACCAGAGCAAAATGAACAAATACTCCAGCTAAACCAGCGCTTGCTCGACGCCATCGCCACCGCCGACTGGGCGAGCTACGAAGCATTGTGCGATCCGGAGTTGACCGCCTTTGAACCCGAAGCGCGCGGCCAGCGCGTGCAAGGACTCGGTTTCCACCGCTTCTACTTCGATTTGGGTGCCCCCACGCAAGCACTGCATACGACAATGGTCGACCCGCGCGTGTGCATGCTCGGCGATGACGCGGCCTTAGTCACTTGCATTCGTCTAGTACAAGCGCAGACCGATCAGGGGCCGGTGACCACGCGCAACGAAGAAACGCGAATATGGCAACGGCGCGACGGCCATTGGCGCCACACCCACTTTCACCGCTCGCAACACAGCTAATTAAGCACAGCGAAAATAACAACGGGGAGCGATCATGGACCCGGTCCAATCGCTTTTGCAACGCCAATAAAATCGACCTACACAAAGGCCGTTAAAACAGAAAGGCGCCGTGCAGATAACCGCACGGCGCCTTTCTCAATGCTTCTGTTGGTCTTATTGCGCGACTACGTTCTCCGCGGCGGGACCCTTCTGCCCTTGGACCACTTCGAACTCGACCTGCTGGCCCTCCTGCAAGGATTTGAAGCCTTCACCCTGAATTGCGCTGTGGTGAACGAAGACATCGTCACCGCTGGCGCGCTCAATGAAGCCAAAACCCTTTTGGTCGTTAAACCATTTTACTGTTCCACTCTCGCGATCGGCCATTTACCTGATTCTCCTTCAAGGAGGTTTACGTTGAACAACTAAAACTGCAAAGGCAAGATAAGATAGAATAGATTGGGCAAAAAAAAAAGAAAAATTTGTTCTTTCTTTCGTAAATGCTAATAATCAACGCTTAGACTTTATCTTTCTTTTATCACAAATAACTGTATTTAAATGATTTAGGGGAGTAAATGGCCTTTGTTCTATTCCCAAGCCATAAAAGCCACACCCCTGGATTTTGCAGGAATCAGATGCGTTGTGACCTCTAAGAGCACCCCATACATTAACTTTGGGTTGAGCCCTCCATTCATGGCGCAGATTCCGATTGATACGAGTTAATATGAGCATACCCGTCGATATCGCTGCCGATATCGACGCTACATCGGCACTGGGCTTTTGCTGCGCTGCCCCGGACTCGACGTTAAACTCGTCACCGCCGACCGCGGGCGCCCCGAGTATCGCGCAACTAGAGGGTGACAAACACCGCCGGATCGTCGAATCCGGCGACCCGCTGGCCCGCGCGATCATATCACACTACGAAACCTGGTGAAAGAATGGACGCGTAGAAGACCCGGAGCAATGGCAGAAGGCAAGCTCTATTCTCTTCGACACCGTCGCGGTGCACCTCGCCTTCTGCAAACAGACGCTGGTGATGGAAGATTTACCGGTGTGCGTCACCAACGAAGGGTTTACGATTATCGAAGAAGGCGCACCATCGATTCGTTGCGCGACTAAATGGAAGGATTATGGCGATTTTGAGAATTTACTGGTTGGTCGGCTGACGCAAAACGGCTAGTGCTTGATCGTCTTACACGATATTCCCCTCGTCGACGAATTGGCGTTGCTGTCGTTTGTTCAGCACAAATGAACTCTTTTCAACTAACGCAGTTCGCCAAGGCTACTTCTTGGCGACGGCGACATCCATCCACACCGCGAAGATCAATACCAGGCCGCGCGCCATATATTTCATCTCCGGCGCTACCGCCAATAGCGTCATGCCATTGAGTAAACTAGTCATAATCAGCGCACCGAATAATACGCCCATCACCGTGCCCCGCCCCCCCTTGAGACTAGTGCCCCCGATCACGCACGCGGCGATCGCGTCGAGTTCCATCAGATCGCCCACCGTCGTCGTCGAGGCTCCGGCATAAGCCGTCTGCATAAAACCCGTCAACGCGACGATCCCCCCCAAGAGCGCGTAGGCTCCAATCACGACCTTCTGGATCGGAATACCCGACAGCGCCGCGGCCTCCTCGTTATCGCCGATGGCGTAGAGATAGCGGCCGAAGGGGGTGTGCTGGGTGACCACATAAACCAGCAAGGCGACCACGCCTAGGATAACCACCGAGAGCGGGATGCCGCGGAAACCGTTCATTACGATTGCGAAAAGCAAAAGCCCCTGCAACCCGACGAAAGCCTTGAGGAAACCTACTTCGAACTCTTCGACGGCAAAGCCGTGTTCGCGCCGCTGACGGCGGGCACGAACCTGAGCCAGGACAAAGAGCGCGCCAATCACCACCAGAAGCAAGTAGCCTCCCCAGGCCGGCAGATAGTACGTGGTGAGCAACGCGTAGAGATTGGCGGCGTTGCCCTCGCTCACCGGTATCGTCGAATTGTGGATTACCAGCCAGAACGCGCCCTTAAACACCAACAACCCGCCGAGTGTAATGATAAAAGCCGGGATCCGCTGCCGGACGATCAGCTTGCCCATCAACGACCAGACCACTATCGCAAAAGTGAAGCCGACGCCCATCGCCAAAGGCGCGGGTATCTGGTGTTCGAAGACCAACACGCTGGCGATGCCCCCGATAAGCCCCACACCGCTGCCGACTGACAGGTCGATCATTCCCGGTAAAAGAACCAGCAACATGCCCAGTGCCAGTGTCGCGGTGACCGCCAGTTCGATCGACAGCATCGACAGGTTGCGCGGGCTAAGGAAATGGTCCGACGCCAGGGCGAAAAAGACCCAGATGCAAACCAGCCCGATGGCGATGGAGAAGTCGCGTATGGTAATTTTGCTATTGATGGCCTGTTCCTATTCCCAATTGTTAGGGTGTAGCTGAAAAATTAACATCGCCGACGTTTATAATATTAGTTGTGCGCCATAGCCGCGGCGAGTATGCGTTCTTGGCTCGCGTCTTGGCGATCAAAGCGCCCGCCGACCTGCCCGCTGCTCAAAATCACCATCCGGTCGCTCATACCCATCAACTCGGGCAATTCGCTCGAAACCAATACCACCGCCTTGCCCTCGGCGGTCAGGTGATTGACCAATTCGTAGACCTCGACTTTCGCGCCGACATCAATCCCCCGCGTCGGCTCGTCGAGCAAAATCACCTGCGGCTCGGTCATCAACGCCTTGCCGAGCACCACCTTCTGCTGGTTGCCGCCTGACAAACTCCCCACGACCGTCTCCTGACCATTGGCCCGGATACCGAGCGAATCGAAGAAGGTCTGGTTACGGCGTATTTCACTATTCTGGTCGATCAGCAAACGCGTGGCGAACTGGCCTAGCGACGACAGCGACAAATTAAAGCCGATAGATTTTTCCAAAAACAGGCCATAGCGTTTGCGGTCCTCGCTGACAAGCACCAATCCTTCGGCGATGGCGTCGGCCGGCGTATGGCCGCTCAACGCGCGACCGTTGACCTGCACGATCCCCCCGATGCGTTGCCCATAACCGCCAAGGATATGCAATAACAATTCCGAACGCCCCGCGCCCATCAACCCACCCAACCCCAAGACCTCTCCCGCCCGCACCGCGAAACTGATATCCCGCAGGACC
>LWDU01031936.1_pt1 | contig 33936 bp, 29 predicted proteins | sample 727161 | NCBI WGS metagenome assembly LWDU01 (sample SAMN04566230, study PRJNA314399) | hydrothermal vent metagenome | isolation source: deep sea hydrothermal plume seawater | place: Mexico: Gulf of California, Guaymas Basin | collected 2004-07-11 | reverse complement strand
TGATGGCAACTATGTTGTTGGGAGGGTTATGGCATGGTGCGGCATGGAATTTCGTACTTTGGGGATTACTCCACGGATTATTACTCATTATCCATCGTTCATTGAAGAATGTTGAATTGGTGGTAAGATTCTTTGAACGGCTACCAAAGTTCGCCGGAATTTGTGGCTGGGTGATTACTCAGTATTTTATTTTCATGACATGGTTGGTATTCAGAGTTGAAGATACATCAATGTTAATTCAATCTTTGAAGACCTATGTGGGCATCGGGGCACACTGGAATAAGGAGGAAATGTATGAGATTCTTCCCGAAATTAAATATCTCACTCTAACGATTGGTTTGTTATTCTTTATTGGCCATTTCATAAGTTGGAAAGTGGGTGGCTTGAAAGAATGGATTTCACGACAGAATGCGTTGATATGGGGTTTGATAATTGGTATACTCCTGACCTTGACATTCCATTTGCGACCTGCTGAAACAGTGGATTTCATCTATTTCCGATTCTGATTATCTTGTTTCACCATTGAAGTAGGCTTTTGTGGAATGGGCGTTTCGGGCGCTCCATGAAGGTTGGAATCATAGGTGCAGGAATCGTTGGCGGCGCCATTGAACACTGGTTTTCTGACGCCCACGAACTATTCATTCACGACCCCGTGAGAGGTACTACTCTCGCAGATGTTACAGACAATGTGGACATGGCATACATCGCCGTTCCAACACCTATGAGTGAAACTGACGGCTCTTGTGACACTAGTATCGTTGATGCTACCCTTGATGCCCTCCCAGATGGTTTTACAGCCGTCATCAAGAGTACTGTAGTTCCAGGCACAACTCAACGCTACCACGAACAATACCCGCACCTAAAAATTGCTTATAGCCCTGAATTTTTGGTTGAGCGCAGGCACTTAGAAGACTTTGGAAATCAAGACATCTTAGTTTGTGGCACCCATCATGCTGATGTGGCTGAGCGGGTTTTCCAACAACACCGAGAAGCTGGTGTTCTAAAGAGAGAGCAAACCTTCCAAGTTACCCCAACCCAAGCAGAGTTAGTGAAGTACACAAAAAATACATTTTACGCAATGAAAGTTATTTTCGCTAACCAAATGTACGACATTTGTCAAGGGCTAGAGGAAGACTGGTCCACCGTGGCTGACATCATCACTGCCGAGCAGGCACAACCCATTGGCCCAACTCATCTGGATCCAATCTTTGGACTCCACCGTGGATTTGGTGGCAAGTGCCTACCCAAGGATTCGAATGCGCTGAGAGTTCTAGCTGAAGAATTAGGTTGTAAGTACGACATTTTTGATGCCCTACAAACCGATAATGCAAGACTACGCGATACACTGACTGGAAAACCGTCTGATGTTGAAACTCAAGATGATTGACTTTTATCAGATTTTTTCAATAACTGAAAGAAACTTTTTTTGCTCGTTCTGTTCATCAATAATTAATTTGATTGGCATGTTATGAGTTGACAACAACGCTTCAGATAATTCAGATATATTGCCCCATTCAACAGCAACGCCCAAATTCTCTGAAATACAAACCTCCGCCATTGGCGTATTGCTATTGACAATCGTTGGCCTACCAAAGGATGCCGCTTCAAACATTTTTGCCGGCAAAGCACCATCATCAATATTACCTCTTTCAGATGTGTACATGGCATACATAATGCTAATTTTTGAGATTAATTTCGGTAATTCCTTCCAAGTATACGAGCCATGAATCTCAGCATCTACAGTGGATTTTTTTATTAATTTATGAACTTTTTCTGATGCTACACCGCTTCCAGCCACGAATAGTTTTGGACGCTTATCTGGATTAATTAATTCCAATGCTTTAACAAGTTGAGTAAAAGACTCAAGTTCACGAATCTTTCCAATGTACCCAATCACTGGTTGGTTAGGTAAAGGCAATGTTTCTTTTGCTGTAGGTCGGTTTTCAACAGATATTGATTGCACCCCTCTCTCATCTAACCATTCAACAAACCCTGGTGATGAAGTAACTACCCCTGAAGCTAATTTTGCACGCCTTAACATTCTACTACACATCCACGAGGCAATTATTTTTCGTACTGCTGATTTCGGTTTAGCCATTAATATCCAAGTGTGGGCAAGATCATGCATGTCAAAAATTAATTTGGCATCTACTGGTAAACGAACTCCCAGTGTATCCGCATCATGACAATGCACTATATCTGCATCTTGAATTGCTCTACTCACTGATTTCCTAAACTTTCTTAATCCAATTATGGTTTTTATCTTATCACCATATGGTGTTTTTCCGACTCTATGGCGAATAATTTTGATACCTGAAACGTTTTCTATTTCTAATAAATTTTCAAATCTATCAAACGCGTGTATCTCTACATCGTGTCCAACATCACTCAACCAACGCGCCTCTCTAAGAACTCGGGGATCAGAATCACACCCGTTTGAGACTACCGCCGCGACCCTAGCCATCATGCCTCGTAACGCAAAGCCTGTTTGAAATTTGAGGTTGATTTGAAATTGTTCACCCCACATATAAGTAAAAACACATGTCAACATCTCTACATTATGGGCGCAGGGTTGTTATCCCTGCCCCTTATCGCAGGTCCATGCTACCCGACACCTTGCATGAGTTACCCCGAGAAGAACGGTTTGCTTATGCTAAATTACTCGCATACATGATTCAAATTGATGATGAAGTTACAATTGGCACTTCTCTCACCAGGACAAAGAAGAGAAATTCGCACATATCTCAAAAACCCACCAACCCTAAAGGAGTGCTTAGATGGACTTGGAGAGACCTCTGGGAGATTGGCTTTGCGCGATGCTGCTTTGATGACTGCGGCCGATGGTACTATTGATGAAAAAGAGCAACTTACTTTGGAAGAAATTGCTAAATATCTCAATTTAGATGAAGGAATAATTGACCGCTTACTTGACTGGGTCATGGCTGGATTTGATTGGATGCAAGATGGTCTTGATTTACTCAACGTTAAATGAGGTGTAGAAATGAGTGGCATGCTCCCTGATGCCATTGATATGCTTTCACCGTCTGAAAAAGAAGTCTATATTGAACTTCTAACTGTTGTAGCAAACTCTGATGGTGCGCTTGTTCGCGAAGAGATGGCTGCGCTGGAGGCTTTTATGGGTAGAGCGTTGTTGAAACCAGAGGTTCGAGAAGAGACCAGAAAAAAATTACGTCAGACTGGTGATTTAGAAGAATTATTAGAAAGATCAACTGTTGATACTTTGAGAGTCGCTCTACGTGATTCTGTCTTACTAGCCGCGGCTGATGGAGAATATCATCCAGACGAAGTGGTAGTCCTAGAGCGCATTGCAGAGGCCGCCGGTGTCAGCATAGATGAGTTGGACCAATTGTACGACTGGGTCACAGATGGGTGGCATTGGCTTGCCAAAGGTCGTAATGTAGTCGGTATGGGAATTGCTGGTGATGAACTCCTAACTGATGAATAAAAACTTGGCCCGCGTTATTGAACCTAGGTTGTAGGATACAATTTTACCAACTGATAATTTGATTGATTTACTCGCCTTGACATTGGGATTCAGAAGGCTTCTCGGCTCGTTTAGAGGGGTTTCCTCTCCGTATTCCGGAATTTAATTACTGGAACAGGTATTAAGGGTGTCACCACCCTCGTATAGGTTAGTGGCACGGGAACATCAGCGGATGCTACATAGAAAGGTGAGCGAATAAATGGGAATACATCCAAAAATTGGTATCACCGGTTTACCTCGTGCGGGTAAAAGTGCGGTAATGGAAAAAATCGTAAAGATGCTCGAAACTGAGCGCTCTAAGGAACTAAGTGGTAGGGGCGAAGATTCTAGCGACCATCGAATTATTGGTGGCATGAAAACCATACCGATTATGGATGGCACATCTAGAATTGGTTATTCTTGCATGAATATCCAAACCGGTGAAACTGCAACCATCGCCCACAAAGATATTGATTCACGAAATAGAATTCTTGGACTAGGAATTAACCCTCAAGCACTTGATGATGTCGCCGTTCCTGCTATTCAAGATGCTATGGATAATTATGAAGTAATTGTGATTGATGAAGTAGGGAAATTTTCTGTTGAGTCTGAAGCATTTGTGGAAATTGTTAGGGAAGCAGTTGAAGTGGATAAACCAACTATTTTGACCCTGCACAAAAAAAGCCGCCACCCACTGTTACAAGACATTCGTAGAAGAGATGATGCGAGAGTGTTAGAAGTTACTCCGGTTAATCGTGCATTACTCCCATACAAGATTCACAAGATTGTTCGTGAAACATTCTGATGGGATTGAAAATGGATTTTAGCCGGCAAAGGCAGCAAACTGCCGATATAATTCACACTCATTGTCTAGAGATGCTGAATGACTTGATGGTAGTGTCTGTTCTAAATTGGCCTCTACCCCCCCCACCAATCATTGATTCAGAATTTCCTTTAATTGAACCAAAATCAACTGCTCAAATAATTGAACAAGTTGATGGACTTTTCAAAATTGACCGAGCGAAGTTCAACAGCCTACTTGATGAATGCCGTGAATCAATGATCCCCCATCGTCTCTCTCTTACTTCTGACCCTGATAAAGAAGGGGAGAAATGGTTACTTAGAAGACTCGTTGAAGTTGCAAGAAAAATCCTTTTTGGGGTTTGTGAAGGTTGGTTAGCTACGGCACTTGATAGAGATGCGCCTGATGTCACACGTTGGTATACTGGAATTACTCTAGCCAATGGATTGTGCACACAAGGGGATGGGTTGGCTGAAAACCGTGGTTACCACATTCTTGAGAGTATTGCAATGACACACCCCCCTGGAAGATGGCCTACTCGCCCCCTTTCAGGGCCACACCAACTAGATTGGAATCAACAAGACCCTTCTGATATTGACATCGACGAAGAATCTGGTGGAATCGATGCTGCTCATTGGTTACTTGATGCTCTAGAACAAGGTAATGTTGAGAGAAAGGTTCTGCTGGTCAAATGGATGCGTTTGATGTTAGAGCGCCCAATTCTAGTAGAAAAAATGGCTTTACCAAACAGATTTGAACAGATGGTTAGGTCCCAACCTGAACTCGTTGCTGCAGAACTAGTATCTTGTGTCCCTAGATTGCTAGAAGTACACCCAGAATCAGGATTATTGGTATTAACTGCACTACAAACGAGAGTGGAATCCCATGTCAACTTCGCACTTGCAGACATACTTCCTTCTCTTCTTAGGGCTTCCTTAGATGTGGGGTTGGCATCATTAGATCAACTCGCTAATTCTGAAGATTCGGGCGCCCGGTCAGCAGCTACAGCGGCCCTCAAAGAATTAGCAACTATTGATTCGGGGGCTTTTCTAAGTCGAATTAAAAAATCAGCAACGGACGAAGACCCTGGGATTCGCCGTCTTTTCATACAAACCTGCATTCGAGACTACCTTGAATTAGACCGGATTGATTCACAGGACATTTTAGTCCCCTTGTGGCTTGAGGATGATGAAGTCGCGGGAGTTAGAATGAGAGAATTGTTACTGCGGATGCAAGATGTTGATACCGAAGCATTTGCAATAATAGGTAATATGATTCACACGAAATCTGCTGATTCTCTTAACAAATTTTGGTCAGTATTAGATATAAGAAATCCTGAAAGGGCTGTGGCTTGGAAAGCACATATTATCGAGCAAGGACCTATCCCTGAACCCCTCACTTGAAGCGCAAAGAGGTAGTGGGATAACTATGGCAAAGGAACCGAAATGGCGTTGGCAACTAGCTATCGGCCTAGTCTGTATTGCACAATCCTTCGTCAATTGGGACACTCCTGAAGGGCCTTGGCAAGCACAATCTTTCACTCGCGGAGTTATTGCCCTAGTTGGCCTTGGTTTTGTCTATGTTGCAAAATATCGCTGGCAATTCCGTGAGAGTGGGTTAATACCATATCTCAAAATTTACCATTGTGAACCACAACAAATCGCTAGGGTTTCCACAATAGATGGATTGGCTGCAATTACTCTAATTTTACTATTAAAAATCCTGTCAGAGAATGGTATCTTCGTACCAGTACCAGCACCCCTCATTCTTTTGCTCTATGCCATGCTGATGTTTTTGCACGCGGCTTATGCTTGGTTGGTCATTAAAGGACCATTACAAGATGAAGAGGAATAATCACCTTTGACCTGGTTTCCAGAACTCAAGTGGAAGAGGTTGTTCACCTTGCATTGCCCGAAATGCGAGATGGTCTGCGCGTTCGTTCCACCTATGGCCGCGATGTGCTCGAACCCACTCACCCGTTAATGGTCGCAGTGATGACACTTCATCCCAAAGAGATTGTACACGTTGTGCAAGCGCTTTGTTGGCTTTGGCCCGCCAATTATTTTGTGCTATCTCCAAAGCATATTGAGAATCGCCTCTAATGATTATTTTAGATTGGCCCGCTTCAACAAGAACCCACCGTAATGCGTGCGCAATAGCACTGAGTTCGGCGGTATTGTTTGAACCAACTTCAGCGCCGAGAAAACCATCCACACTAGAATCCGTGATTACCGGACCACTGATTTCAGTTTCCACTGCTCCAGTCCCATTACCTCGTTGGTTGTCACCTGTAACTATGACTGCACCCCACCCAGCAGGAGTTTTGGGAGTTACGTTTTGATTATCTTGGCAAGAACCGTCAACATAGATTGTCAATTCTGCCTCGTTTGATGAGGCAGCCGACAAGTATACTCACTCTCCAATCTGTTCAAGATAGGTTGATGCACTCAGCATCTTGTCTAACGCGGAGGCGTCTTGCATAGTTATTCGAACTATCCACCCCTCGCCATAAGGATCTTCGTTGATTAATTCTGGAGTATCGTCCAACGCCTCGTTAACTGCGCAAATCGACCCTGCAAGTGGCGAAAATATCGCTGATACACTCTTGACTGATTCAACACTTGCAAATTCATCCATTTCTCCAACTTCCATGCCCTCTTCTGGAAGTTCAACGTAAACAATATCTGTCAACGAGTCTTGAGCATAGTCAGTAATTCCAACAACCACTTCATTCCCTTCAACTCTTAGCCATTCATGCTCTGCGGTATAATACAAGCCATCGGGTGCAGCACTCATCATCTCACCTGACCAATCCGAGGGCTACTTAGATGACTATCTTTGCGCTCCCAACGTCATTCTTCTTCCTCAACTTTAGAACTGAGAAGGCCCTGTTCTAAATTTGCCCAGGCACCTGAAAGGTCATCCTCATCCTGTGATTCTGATAGTTCACTAACCATACGTTCACGCTGAGCAGAGGGGCCTTCAATAGGAAACAGATGAAGAAGGGGAGATTTTACTCCTTTAGTGATTCCAAGATGGATGATAAATCCCGCGAGCAGTGTTACTACTGTGGAGGCGGGTACAAGCCAAGAAATATCGGTACCAGCAGTACATTCAATAGCATTTTCAGCACAAACTGCTGGAGGTAATCTACCATCAATTAATGCAAATGCAGTGGCCATTAAGAGTGCCAATCCTAAACCAAATAAAATGCGACGGGCGGTGTGGGCTGGTGCCTCCATAATACTCACGAAACGGGTCTAACCCATCAAATAGACGGAGGGTTGTTACTCAAATATCAAGTTCAATATTGAGGTTTTGAATGAGTTCTTTGTATCGGTTACGGATTGTCACTTCTGTGACACCTGCAACTTCAGCAACTTCTCGCTGTGTTCGGCGCTTGCCACATAACACACTAGCGATGTAAATGATAGACGCTGCAATTCCAGTTGGGCCACGGCCACTTGTCAATTCTTTTTCTTGAGCTGCTTTGATTAGTTCGTATGCCTTTGCTTCAACTTCAGCATCTAGGCCAAGCCCCGAACAGAATCTTGAGATATAATCTTCTGGCCCTGTTGGCATAATTCGCATCTTAAGTTCACGAACCATGAATCGGTATGTTCTACCAATCTCTTTACGTCCAGTCCTGCTCGCTTGACCAATCTCATCGAGTGTTCTTGGTACACCACATTGACGGCAAGCGGCATACAAACTTGCGGCTGCAACACCTTCAATTGAACGGCCCCTAATTAGTCGCTTTTCAACTGCTTTCTTATAATTAACAGCAGCTGCTTCACGAACTGATTTTGGTAATTCTAGACGACTTGCCATGCGGTCAAGTTCTGCTAAAGCCATAGCCAAATTACGTTCAGTAGCATTTGAAACTCTACTGCGCTTCTGCCATTTCCTCATCCGATAGAATTGAGAACGGAATCTGCTGTTAATTGTTTTACCAGAATAATCTTTATTCTGCCAATCGATATCGGTTGACAGACCTTTATCGTGTAGCATTACTGTCATAGGTGCTCCAGTTCGAGCCCTTTGATCACCTTGTTCGGGACTGAATACACGCCACTCTGCGCCTTGGTCAATGACATTATCCTCAATCACTAATCCACAATCCTGACAAACGGTTTCCCCTCTTGTTTGGTCATGGTCAAGGCTCCTACTATTACACTCAGGACACTTTACAATATCTTCAATTTGTACGGGTTGTTTTTTTGCCAAAATAATCACTCTACTGCTTACCCAACTGCCATTGTTAAAAGAAAGGTATAAACGGCGTTCAGCCGGGGTTATATAAGGTTTAGCGGTTAATTTACACATGATAATATTCTGAATAATTGTCCCCATATTTTGATTTGAGAACGGTGATAAGTAATTGACACCTCGGAGTCTCTGCTGTAGGGCAGGTGATGAACAATGGTAGAATCTTGGCCGCCTCAAGAAATCTCGTTGACCCCCGGGAAGAGAGTCTTATTTTTGACCAAGAATCTAGATTTAATTCGGCAACAATTGTATAATGGCTTAAATCTGTCAATGTCTGAACTCACTGTTGATGACCTATTAAGCGATATCAATACAGATGTTATAACGCCAGCTTGGGTCTGTTTTGACCATGACCCCGCTGAAATTGCCAAAAATGCTTACGCGGGATTAATTCACGATGGAAAACGTGTTTTTGAAGAAAATGCCCTGATGAATGGGGATTTTGAAGTAATTGTTTCTGGACATCGAAAGGGAACTGGAAGTAGTAGAGAAACTGCTGCTCAAGCGGAAAAATGGGCTGGGGTCAGAATCGTTATTGCCGCATCTTTCGCCCCAATTCATGAAAGAAACAACATTAATCTTGGTCAATTGATGGGCGATTACAAAATGCTTGAAAAGCTACAAAATGGAGCAACTCTTTCCCTTTCTGAGTTTATTGATAAATACGACCCAATTACCAAACTAATTGTTGAAAATGGTGGGATATTCCCCTTTGCAAAACAATTGAAATCAGGTAATATCAAATTACCAATCCCTGAATGTAAACAACGACCCATGACAATGTGTGAGAAAATTATTGCCAATAAACTACTTGCAAATAATGACAAAACTGCTTACGTAAAACCACATAATGCAGTACTCGCAGAAGTGAACGGTGGCTATTCTCATGAGTTTACAACAGCACAAGTACATGAATTCTTGAAACTTGAATATGGAGAAAATTACTCCTTACCAGATCCAAATAAATTCGCGGTTTTTGAGGACCACCTGCTCTATGCAACAGGTGTCCCGCGGTTTGGTCCATTTGCGGAAAAAATTCAGACACTAAGAAATATGCAAAATCTCTTCCAACAACATACTGGCGTCAGAGATTACTCTGCAAAAGATGGCGTTAGCCCAGGGATTTGCCATCAAGTTGCTAGAGAAGAATTTATTGATGTAGGGGATTTCATTCAAGCGACAGATAGTCACACCTGTATGGGTGGTGCTTCCAACGCGCTGACTTACGGGGTTGGCTCAACAGAATATGCAAACCTTGCTTACAATCAATTTGCATTCGTAAATGTACCAGAATCTATCCGGTTCGAATTGGAGGGTAAACTTAACCCAGGTTGTACTGCAAAAGATGTGATACTACATATTTTATTGAAATACGCAAGCACGTCAGAAACCCTAGACCGGTCAATGGAATTCGGGGGACCTGGGCTAGCCAGTCTATCCATGGATGAGCGGGCAACTCTCTGCAATATGGCTACGGAGTGTAGTGCTAAAACAGGGATTTGTGAGCCTGATGATGTCACAGTTGAATGGTTAATGGCTCGAAGGGAGAATCTCAGTGAAGATGACATTCGTGCTGCTTTTGTACTCCCTGATGAAGGTGCACATTATGATGGCGGGGTGTACACAATCAACCTCTCTGAAATTGTACCAATGGTTGCCCACCCGGGTAACCCTGACGAAGGAGTACCATCAGACCCAACAAACGGTGTGAACATATCTGATATTGGGGATATTGCTATTGACATTGCATATGCTGGTTCGTGCACTGCTGGAAAGGAGGACGATTTCAGATATTATGCTGAAGTTGTTGAGGCTGCCCTAGAAGCGGGAGTGAATATCCCCAATGGGGTTGAGTGTTACATTCAGTTTGGTTCAAAGGCCGTCAAAGAATATTCTGAGAAAATGGGTTGGAATGAAATGTTCATTCAAACTGGTGTGAAATTGATTGACCCTGGTTGTGGGGCCTGTATTGGTGCTGGCCCTGGGGTTTCAGATAATTCAGAACAGGTAACTGTATCTGCTATCAATCGTAATTTCCAAGGCAGGTCGGGACCTGGTAAACTCTACCTTGCTAGCCCGCTAACTGTGATGGCAAGTGCTTTTGTTGGGAAAATTGTTGCTTGGGAACCAAGCCTATTCGATTCGGTTTGAATAACAACACTCGAACATATTGTCAATTCATTATCTGGTTGAAAATATGCTATTTGGGGCAACTCCCCCCCACACTCCTTATGACCTGTCGGACAAGCCGAGAGTTTTACCGCTAACTAGCCCCTCGTCATTCGGCCGAGGGAGGACTGAGGAGGGTGATGAGACATGGCGTCTACACGTAGCAAAATGCAACAAGCAAGTATTAGCGAATTTTTTGAGAAGAATAAACACTTTCTTGGCTTTGATACGCTAAATCGTTCAATCATAACTGCTGCTAAGGAATCCGTTGACAATTCTCTTGATGCTTGTGAAGAAGCACGATTACTTCCAGATATTCGTATTGAAATAAAAAAAGTGAAAGGAAAAGCAGACGAACTCATAATGATTAGTCAAGATAATGGCCCAGGGATTCCGCCTGATTCAATCACCAAAGTGTTTGGAAGTCTACTTTTTGGCTCTCGGTTCCACACTATTCGTCAAACGAGGGGGCAACAAGGAATAGGTATTACTGGTGTTGTGATGTACAGCCAACTAACTACAGGGAAAAAAACTCGTGTTGTTTCCAAAGTCAAAGATGAAGCGACTGCAGTTTATGTTGATATAGGACTTGACACTAAGAAAAATAAAGCAATTTCAAGTAACCGAAAGAGAGACCATTGGTTCAATTCTGATGGTGAAATCATTGAGCATGGAGTTAGGGTTCAAGCACATATGAAAGCAAAGTATCAACGCGGGAAACAGAGCGTTCACCAATATCTAAGAATGACTTCAATAGTTAACCCACACGCATCACTGTCTCTGAAAGTTTATGATGAAGAGGGGGAAGTCATTGATGGGGGCGATTGGCCTAGAGTTACTGATGTACTACCACACCCTGTAAAAGAGATTCGACCCCACCCTCACGGTCAAGAAATTGGCTCATTACAACGTTTTCTAAGGGATTCTGTAGACAGAAAGATGACTTCATTCTTGCGCCATAATTTCTCAGGGGTTTCAATGCGGGCAGCGAGAGAGGTTCTACTCAAATCAGAGATCGATGAAGCGAGAAAGCCAGGTACTATCACTGCCCCTGAAGCGCAAGCAATGCTTGAAGCATTCAAACAAGTCAAATTACTTGCACCACCAACTGATTGTCTATCACCAATTGAAGATTTACTAATCAAGAAAGGTTTGGCAAAAGCCATTGATTCAAAATTCGTTTCTACAGTAACCCGTTCACCATCAGTTGCTGGAGGAAATCCATTTCAGGTTGAAGTCGGATTGATTTTTGGCACCGATATGCCTTCAGATGGGCCCGTAGAAGTCCTTAGAATTGCTAATCGTGTTCCACTAATGTATCAACAAGGGGGCTGCCTTCTCACAAAATCAATTGAAAGTGTTGACTGGAAAAAATACGGTCTTGACCATCCAGGGGGAAGAGGAGTGCCCAAAGGACCAGCCGCTATTTTAGTACATCTTGCTAGCACCAATGTCCAATTTACTAGCGAAGCAAAGGAGGCGCTATCTGATAATGAAGAGGTGTTTAATGAAATTCGCTTAGCTCTGCAAGAAGTTGGAAGGGGGTTGAGAAACCACAAGCGTAAGAGCAAGCAGAGAGAAAAGGCACGCGAAAAATTCGAATTAGTCAATGTGATATTACCGGAAATAAGCGCTAAAGCCAGTGCCATTCTCGGTCGAGAAGAACCCGACTTATCACCAGTCATTACTAACATTATGAATGCTGTATTTTCAGAAGAAACGTCTGAATGGGATAGTACTGAAAAGGTCACAAAATGTTCGATTACATTATTCAATTATACAAACCGTCCTCGTCAGTATACTATCTTAGCAACTTGGCCTGAACGCGAAGGGGTTGAAATGGTTAACGAAAATTACGAGGGAAGGCGCGAAGCAAAAGGTTTGAGAAAATGGAAACTTGACATTTTACAACCAAGTGAAAATTTGGAAATTTCATTCTCTATTGATGGTTTATCAAAAGGGGATTGGCCTCAATTCGATGTCTTTTTCCGTGGTTCTGGTGAAATCATTGGTGCTATGAAACTAGATGAGAAAATACTTGAAGAAATAAGACGAGAAGAGGAATCCGCGTTGGAGGAAAACGAAGAAGATATTGAGGACGTTGTTGATGATGCAATGGAATTTGATACTGATAGTTCAGATGATTTAGACTCCGTGGAACTTGATGACGCAATACGTGGACCACTTGGAGATGTACTCGATGAAACAACAGGGGTTGAAGTTGTTAAAGCACATGATGCAGATGAAAGTGGAACTTTGGATAGAGAAGAAATCACTAAAGCTGTCTCTGATAAAAATACACACCAAGCAAAACTGTTTGGTGACGAATGGAGTGATGAAGAATGAATTATAGTAGAGATAAGACGGCTGAAAGTGTAATTTCATCATTACATGAGGTTGCAGAAGAAATGCATAACAAAATGATGAAAGGGACCGCTCCAACAATGTCATTACCTGTAAGAACGAAGAAAAACATTGAATTTAATGAGCGATTAGGTGTTTTCAAGTATGGTAAAAAAAGATCTATCCGTGATGCCACCTCACTTCGTTCAGCCAACCAATTACTCAGGGCTTTACATATTATTGAGTTTATTGAGGAGATGATAAACAGTGGTAAATCTTCAACTCTGAGAGAGATGTACTATATTTCTGAAGGATGGGGCCATGGTAAATTTGGCAGTCAAAACGAAAGCAACAACCTTGCTGAAGACCTTGAAATTGTTACAAAATGCATGCGTGAAGACTTCAAACTAAGGCCGGAAGAAGATGGGGCAAGAATGATTGGTGATATTACTATCAACGAACGAAATCGAAAAGGAGATTGGATGACAATAAATGCTCGTGACGATGTTGGTGATTCGGGATACGGTCTTCCTTACAATGTTGAATCAGAAAAACTGAGACTTATTAAAAACGATGTTGACTTCATCATGGCAATTGAGACTGGTGGTATGTTTGACCGATTGGTTGAAAATGGATTTGACGAAGAACACCGCGCTGGCTTACTTCACTTGAAGGGACAGCCAGCACGTTCTACGCGCCGGATTTTAAAACGGATGAATGAAGAATGGAATCTACCAATAATTGTATTCCTTGACGGCGACCCTTGGTCGTTCAGAATCTTTGCTAGTATTGCATATGGAGCAATTAAGACGGCCCACATCTCTGAATATCTAGCAACACCATCCGCGACATATCTCGGGATTACTGCTGATGATATTCTTGCTTACGACCTGCCTTCTGATGATTTGTCCCCCAAGGACGTTGAAGCGTTGAAGGCAGAATTAACTGACCCAAGGTTTGCAGATGGGTGGTGGCAAAATCAAATCAATATGATGCTAGACCTTGGTAAAAAGGCTGAACAGCAATCTTTAGCGAAGTATGGTCTTGACTTCGTGACAGATACATATCTACCAGAAAAATTGAAATTGGCTGGCTTGATCTAATCGTCACTTCCAAGAACAGCCCACCACGGTAGTTGAGTTTTCTTTCCAGCAATGATTACTGTTTTATCAGCATCTGCAATTTCATACATCATTCTCTCCCTTACCTCAGTGATAATCTCTTCTGCCCGAGGGACTTCCAAACGAAGGGTTTCACTCCAGGCATCCAAATCAACTGGCCGTCGGGGTCGTTCTAATAGGGTGTGAACAAGATTGCGTTCTTCGTATTGGGTGAAATTCTCATCTACAGTTGAAGATACTCTGCTCATTACTTGCTGATGTAGAGCAATTAGTGCGTCTCTCTGTGCATCAAGTGTTTCTAACGTTTCATTGAGTTGACCAACTAAATCCATAGCCTCAGCAACTGATATTTTCCTTCGCCCACCGATTTTTTCTGCCACTGGTATTGCTGAATCTGGTAGTCTAGAGGATAACCTAACAGGGCCACCAACCGGCAGTGTTCTGTGGTCTGAACGAAATAAGTCGGGCCCCAAATCTAAACGCAAAGAAAATGATTGTTTAACTGAAAAAATCTTCTTTGGAGGGCCGCCTTTATCACTCCTTACTTGCTCTGACTGGACAAAACCTGCCTCTTCCAAAACTTTCAGGTGTTTCATAACAGCCTGCTGACTAATTTCAAGGTGTTTTGATAATTGGAGTGGGTAATGTGGCTCCCTAACTAGCATCTCTAAGATTTGCCTACGGGCTTTGTTTTCCAGAATCGTCAAAGCGGTACCAAAGTCAACCACACTATTCAACTCAGGGTTGTGTAATCAGTCGCCTTGTAAAAACCCACCTGTAAAAATAGTTTAGATGTCATCAAAGTTAATAATTCTGGATTCTTGCATTGAAATATCCGCAGCAAATGCGATTTTATGGCTATTTAATGAATCACTCAGTGACGTAGTTGCAAGAGATGGTTGCTCCCCTCTCACTAAACTCAAGAAATCTCTCACAAGGCGTAAGTCACCACCACCATGCATCTCTTCACTAACGCCTGTATCAACTACCTCTTTGGTGTACTCTTTTCCATCCGTTGCAGCTGGTTTCCATACTGTAAACTGGCCACTAGTCATATCACCGAATATCTCACCTTTTGTTCCTACAATCTGTAGTCTACGAGTTGCCCTAGAACTGTTACTGACTAAATCATGAGTTGCAAGAGAACCATTTTCAAACTCAATAATAACTGATTGGCGGTCCGCAACATCGTTTTCACTATTCCAAACACAACGACCATAATCGGTTGCTGCAATGTGTGTTGCTGATGATTTGGTATCAATTTCCTCACTCTGCTCGTAATTTTTCTCGCCTGCTAAGGCGTAAAATGACCACCAATTATTGTCAATATAATGGCGCTTTGCTGAGTATTGACATTCTCGTTCGATATCACAATCAAAACAATTCTCTCCTGCACCTTCTGGTGCATTTTTTGTTGTGAAAAAATGGCGCCCACCCATTGAAGATATCTTAGATGGTTTAACACCACTATTAAACCAACAAATTAGGTCTAAATCATGACAACATTTTGCTAACATGATTGGGTTAACTGCGCGCTTATTCCATTTCCCTCTAACAAATGCTACAGCCATGTGGTGATAAGAGACGTTTTCTGTTGAATGAATGTGGATAATTTCACCTATTTCACCCGCTACAATCCTCTGTTGAATATCATTGTAGAATGGAGCATATCTCAATACATGGCAAATTGCAACTTTCACACCAGCCTTGGTAACTGCTGTATCAAGCAAATTCAATTCACTAGAATTCGGTGCAATTGGCTTTTCCAACAACACATGGTACCCTGCTTCAACAAGAGGAATTGTTGTTTCAACATGGACTTCATCCATCGTTCCGTTAATGGCAATATCTCCAAATCTTGGGATTGCTGCTAATTCTTCGCTAGAAGAGAAACATTTGTCGTCGGGGACGCCATATTTTTCCGCAAAAACTGCTAATCTATCACCATCAGGATCAGCTAATCCAACGACTACCATTTCATTAGGGTGTTGAAGCGCATAAGAGGCATAGCAAGCTGTTCTGTGGCCTAGTCCTACAAGCACAGCGCGTACCCTAGACATGCTACCCACGAGTAGCGAGGAGGGGTCCACACTCTTGAGACCCGCGAGGAATTGATAGTCAGAAAAACGGGTAGTTGCTTGACTGAAGCACACAAGCATCAAAGAGGGTGAGTAAGAGGCGAGAGTGATGATGAAGAAGTGGTTCATGCGCCAGTATTGGCGATTACAACAATCTCAAACACTCATTTCTATGGTGTTCTGGTGTACCACACTCACACTACTCATATGGCCATATGTTAGTTGGAGGTTTGATGGTGGAAAAGAAACACTTGGTATTGCGATGACCTACTGGGGCCTCGGCTCTATTGCAGCAGGTGTTCTTCTTTGCGTTCTAGCAATTGGATACATTTATGACCAATTTTTAGCCTTATGGAAGGAACAGCGAACTGTTGATACCGAACGTAATCCATTCGGCACCTATGCGCTCATTCCTGCTAATGTTGTGATGATTGGTATGATGAACCGCGTGCTTAGGGATAACGCAAATGGCGACGAGAAAGTTATTGCCACCTGTGATTGGGTAGATGAGTGGCTCAAGTGGTGTAGTTCACAGGAAATTTGGGCCCGCTCTCAGAAGTTTTGGGATGACACATTCCCTGAGCCAGTACCAGACTTGTTCTTCTTACCAAATGATGCAGTGGAAGATGCTAGATCTGTTGGTAAGCGACTAAAAGATTGAGAAAATTCATCCCTCGTCCCAATCCTTCCAATTTGGTGCCTTTTCCTGGTCATCTTCTGATGGTGTGATTGAAGATTCTGTGCCTACTTCGCTGATTGATTGTTTTGATGACATAGATTTTTTGACACTTTCCTTGAAGGATTTTACTGCATCGGTTGAAGTACTATCTGGGCGGTCTGAAAAAGGTGGTGGTACTGATTTTGAAGCCAAACCACTTGGCATTTGAATATCTAGTGTGATTTTACCATCAGGACCTGCTCTCTCTTGTAATTTAGCAAGGGCGTAAATCTGTTCAGTTGTCAGAATCGCCCCCCTATTAGTTAGTCCCTCCATCTGCAAATTTAATTGTCTACCGTCTGATGTTTTGAGAGTTACATTAGATGATTGTCCTGCATTTTTCTTCCTCAAGAGAAAGAGGATAATAGAAAGTGGAAGGAGACAAACTGAAATTAGTAATGAGAAACAAGAGGATAGAACCGCTGGTTGAGTAAATGCTTCTTCACTAACCTTATTTTGGTCTACCAAGTATATTGTTTGATTAGATTGAGAAATGAATTCCATGGTGGTGGGTTCAGATGGTTGCACCCAACCCATCGCTGAAAATGTAATTCCCCCTTCATATTCCATTTCACCAACCCCAGAAAAAATTGAGGGTTCCCGTAGTTCGACTTCCTCTCCATCTTGATAAATGATGATTGAACCATCTATCCCATTAGATTCTGTAGTGTTTTGAAATAATGAGTAAATACGTAACCCTGTTAGGTTAACCTCGACAGTTGCTCCTGGTTCAATTACCGCATCGTTGAAATTATCAGGAATAAGCCCATCAGTGATTGACGGTAATGTAGAATACAATCCTGCTGCCCCTAAAATAAAAGTGATGATTCCCGCAATTAAAAGACGCTTGGGCCAAGGCGAATTTTTCTGGCCTATGTCCTCACTCATGTATTACCACACACGCTTCGTGTTTGAAAGGGGAACGGTGCAACTCAATACAATTTCACCTTCGGTACTAGCACTCTTCCCACTCGTATGAAGAGTGGGAAGAGGCTATCGTATTGTTCCTATCAGAACATTTCATCTGTGGATAACAGGCTACTCTGCTCTGCGACCTTTGCAAGAGCTTCTTTACGACGGCCATACATTACTAATCCAGCCACTGCCATCAATGACAATGTTAACAGAATGATAATTCCAGGCACACCCCATGCACCAAGCGTTTCAGTTGCTTGGTCAATCCAACCATTGCTAGACTTCAAACCACCTTCTAACTCGAAGATGTTGTCACGCTCACTTGATTCGACAATCATGTTATCTGGGTCAATCACTAATACAATATCGTGATTTCCAGCCTTGACTGGGTAAAGAAGAACTATCTCAGCGGGATCGTTGTGATCTGCTGCATCCGGAGGCATTAATGCACCGATAACTTGTCTATAAGCGACATTCTCCTCATCACAACCGTTCTTACGTACATCATCCTTTGATTGGTCTTGACAGACAATAACATGGATATCAGTAGCGTGGACATTTCCGTCATTGATGATTTTTACCCTAATTGCTAACATATCTCCAACGTCACCAGACTCTCCACCCCCACTTACATCCTCAAAGCGTAGGTTTGGTGCACGCAAACGAATGGTCACAATTAATTCGTTAGTATCTAATAATTCGCCTTCCCATGACTCGCTGTCATCGGTATCACCGTCTTGCATCATGTTACCAAAGAAAGAACGGACTTTCAGTCCAAGTTGCTGATTACCTAGTGCTGCTTCAGTACTGATGTTAACAAGAGCAACTATTGGGATTGTAGAATAAGATGCCATCTCAGGTAGAATCCAGGTTCCATCAGCATGACGGACACACTCGTTGGCTGGCGCTTCATCACCTACACCAAGTTGGCGACAAGGGATTTCAAACTGACCATCCATTATCGCCCATGAAATCTGCCACTTCTCTAAGTGACTCATACCTGGACGCTCATTCCACATACCTGAAGATAAATCAATGGTATGGTTGTGTAAAGTTGCTCTATCAGGAACATTTCCGTTGTTAGTGACATTGAGATTGAATCTCACTGTTCGGCCGGGTGCTGTTGTCTTGATATCTGATTCAACAAATGGGTCTAACAATAATTGCATGTCGTGGAATTCATTAACTGCAATTGACAGTGTAATTGAATCTCGCAAGCGTGTTGGCCTACCTGCTGAATCGGGATAAGATTCTTCACTGAATACATCTAGAACAATTTCATAATTACCTGCTGTTACCATTAATGGCACATTAACTGATACTGTAATGTTCTCAGAACCTCCACGTTGTAACTCTGAAAGAATACCTCTTGGTACATCAACATCCCAAAGAACTTCAACACCAGATGCTAAGTCAGTAACACGTGCGACGCGCATGTCATAACGGTCTGCACCGTTACCATTGTTAGTTGTGATAATAAGTATCTCAAGTTCATCTGAAGGGTCAACTGTATACTCGTAAGGTGGCGCCATATCAACCACTGAAGATTCTAAGTCATAAACGTGAATCACATTTGTTGATAGAATTACTGAGTCTGAAACGCGACTTGCACCAACCAAGTGCGCCTTAACAGTTAGAGCAGGCCCGAGTCCAGCATTTGCGTTATCAGGAGCACATACAACTGCTGTTACAGTATATGGATAGTCAATAGTTCCCCAGTGCCTAGGTTCATTCAACCCGACTGAATTACCACCGGGTGCATTAGCGAAGTCTAGTGTAAGTGTCCAATGATCTTCTCTCCAAACATGTTCAGGGATTTCTGTTGGTCTTACTCCTGGTGCCCCTGGTGTTGTGAAAATAAGGTATCCTGATTGGAAATGTTTGATGACATCAATGTCATAACTTGCGCAGTCACCTGGTAACACATATTCTGTAGTATCATATATTTCAAAGACAATATTACCAGTTGAACGGATGCTGACGTTGACATACAATTCCAATACATCCATTGAACCTGAAGCTACCGACTTGCGCGGTTCCCCCATTGACCACCCCTTTAGGAACAGCGCGAAGGTCCCGGGCTCTTGCGTCGTTGGTACGCTAATCTCAAGATTCTTCGTGACTGACTGACTGGGGTCAAGTGACACTTGTAAAGGGAAACGAATCTGCCAACCAAATGGAAGTAGCCACTCTTGTTGACCCTCAATCGTATTTGGGTCATAGAAAGCAAAGCTATCAAACACATTTCCAGTGTTCGTTATGGTAATTGAGAAAATTGCGGTTTGGCCCTGTTCAACATCAGACCTTTCGTGTGAAGTGTCGAGTTGTATTCCATGAACCACATCCATCATTGTTAGAGTCAATCTATCAGAACGTATAGCAGGATCTTTATGCGATACCGCTGAAACCGTCACATACGAATTCTCATCATGATGTGCCTGATATACAGATGGTGCCCTTACACGTAGATATATTCTCTCAGCTTCTCCACCTTTCAGGTAAATATCTGTATCTGGGAATATTGCGGTGTGATTGCTAGCAAAGAACATCGTCATTGTCCAGTTGCCTGAATTACATTGCTGAGAAATACTGTGTGCTTCAGCAATTTCTCGAGGCACGATACACATCATACTGAGATTCACTGAATACGTATCAGCAACCAAATCAACTGGCCCGGGTGTTGTGTTGTTAATTGTCATATTGAAGATGGTCTCTTCTCCTGGTTCAATAATATGCAACCAATCAGCTTCTCCGTTTTCGAGGAATACATCAACTTGACCGGTCAAAATATGTGTATAGCAAATCGTGTACATATTGTTGTTTGAAGAACCATCACACTTCGATGTGTCAGACCATGCCATGTGTGCACCGCTGCCAAGATCGTTTGCAAATGCAGGTGGTTGTCCAAGTTCTGGTGCACGGCCACTATTTGGCCCTAATTTATCAGATGCCCACCTTGTTACTGGGGTTGGTTCCCATTCATCGAGAATGAATGTTGCTAATGAGTTTAGAGGGATTCCGTCTGGGTATGCATCGTCTTCACCTGCAGTTGCATTTGAATTCTCTAACCATGCAATGTGGATATTATCTTGTGAGTCTGCAAGAATAGAAGGCATGTAAGATGATGGGCCCCATGGTCGTGATGGCGGGACATTGTTCTTGCCTTCGAATTCGGAAATTGGGTAATCATAAATCTGTTTGATACCATATGATGGAAGCCCGCCTGGGACACCATTCCAATCGCTTGAGCCACGTAGCCTTAGACGCGTGTACCAAACTTCGTAGTTGTCATCTTTGTCGAATCCGTAGCCACGGCCATCCATCCAAGCAAGGTGAGTATTTCCGCTTGAATCAATCGCTATTGATGGGTGCAAACTGAATGCGTCATCAATTGTGATTCTGGTGTCATTCACTACTACAAGGCTACCAATCCCATTGGAATCAACCGATGGGCCGATACTCTCAATGTATGAGTTACCAGAAACTGAGTGACCAGGGTCACCATATCCCCAAGAGTTAGGTGGATTATCAATAAGTGAATGAGGGTCAAGAACAGTTAGATAGATTTCACGAGAGTTGTTAGTTGCAAGATAAATCATTGCTTCCACTAGAAGGTTCATTGAATTTGAACCCCCGGAAGGGAAAGCATGAGCCTGCCCGCCCGCATTCGTATTTCGGATTGTTGAACCAGGGCAAATCCTTGGTCCTGTTGATGTTTGTCCATTCGGGCATTTTGCCATATCAATACCCGCTGAGGCAACACCCCCACTGTTTCCAGAATACAATGGAACTGGAGTCACTCCGGCAATGACGCAAGCATCGTGTGCTTCGTTAATACTCTGTGAATCCTGCTGGTCGATTGGGTGGCCACCGTATGGTCCTTCATCAGAAATAGGCATCACAATCTTAGTTGCATTTGGGTTCCACTTATGGTCACGCTGAGTAGGCGGGTTACCTGGTACATTACCACCAGCATCCTTCCATGATAAGCAAGCCCATGTTGAACCAGGCCCCCAAAATTCAGAGTAGTATCCACCATCTGAAGGTAGATTAGTTGCAGCACCACCGTAGACAACTTCTGTCAACTTTCGAATACCACCTGAATGATCAGATGGATTTAGCCCAAGTGCGGTTGGGCGAACATTTCCACCCGAACCACCAGTTGCATAAGCAGTTGCGCAAGCACCACCACTAGCAGCACTTGGGGTGTTACCACTGAGAAGATACAATGTTTCGTAAACTGATATATTTGCGTCTAATAGCATTGGTTTAATGCCCCGGAAGTAGCCACCGCTTGACCATTGGCCACCGTAAAACACAGTGCACATGTCACCCCATTCTTGGTACATTGAACCTGATGTGTCAATTGGTGCTGCGAATTCCACCTTTCCTCCGCGTGTGTCGTCCCATACAATCTGAACGAAGTCGTTAGCGTCAACAGCTATGTCGGGGTGTCCTTTGTGACCAATGATTGGGGTTAGTAAGGTGTCATCAATTGCAGTAATTGCCTCTCTGGTTGAAAGGTCAACATCTAGCATTGAGTAGTATATCTGTGGTTGCTGGTAAAATTTGTCAAGTTGCTCGTACGAATCCTGCCAAACAATGTGAACTGAGCCAAGGGAGTCGAGTGCCAAGGCTGGCCATCCTCTGTCTTGATTCCGTTGACTAACTATGAAATCATCAACCATTGAAATAGTTGAATCGTCACCTGGTGAACCATCTTGAGGATGGAATGAAGGGTCTAAAAGAGTGTACATAATTGACTGCTGTCCAGCAGTGTTCGTCCACACAACGTGCACCATTCCACTGTCATCTACCTCAATATCAGGGTTCCACGCACGGTGGGCGCCGGTATTGGATATCTGAGTTGCAGAAATCACTGTTTGCGCTCTTGCATCCAACATTGTGTAGTACAGATGTTGGGTATTCCTACTCCATACAATATGGATATTACCCGCTGCGTCAGAATCTACTGCCGCCATCCTATCATTCACTTGGCCACCATCGACCACTTGTACTGCATCTGTGATGACCACTTGGGCTGCTTCTGCATCTCCAATTGCTGGGGAATAACCTGCCAAAAGGCTACTCATAACCATTAGCAGAACCATCATCACACTTTTATTTGTGTCATTCATTTTTTTCGACTCCTTCAGTATCACTACTGTGTTAATTCTAATGCCATTGATTTGGTACTTAACCGCGACGCTTTGCCGTCAAAATTTGATTTTTATTTTTCAATAAAAGAACGACTAATGAATCAAAAGATTCAATTACGAATAATTCATCTCTTATTGCCATTCAGATGGATCAAAACCAGAACCAAAAGAACCACCTTCATCAGTAGAAACTACATTATCTCGTTGGGGGGGTAATCGTTGTACTCCTTGCTGTTGCTGCCAGTCATCAACGGGCCCGGGTTTACCAACCCCTGAACCAAATGAATACTTTATTTCATGGATTAATGCCAATTTTGTTAACCACAAATGACGAAGTGTTTGCATCAACTCATTTTGACTCAATCCATCTGTCCAAATTGGTTTACTGAGATTAAATGCCTGAAGGGGCCCGGGGGGACTCTCTGTTGAATTACGAACATGTAAAACCCAATCAACCCCACTACGAGTTAAGTGAAGGCGGCTTTCATGTAGCCAACCCTCCCAACCGGAATCATCTTCCTCACTTCGCTTAGACATTGCATCTTGTTGGCCCGCATCTACTTGAGTGACTGTTGAAACAACTACCAAATTCCGCTGTTTTGGTGATGCTATATTGAACACGTGACCATGTGGAGTTGGTGGATAACGCACCATTAGGTGAAAATCAGCGCGCTGGTCTGGTCGCTCTCTGACCTCAAGACCTTCACTAGTTAGCCAATCACGTATATTGGCCTCGTAATCACCACCCATGGGAGTCGTGAGGATGGCGCACTATTTGAGCGCACCGAGCATCTCTGATAAGTCATCAAATTCTACTTTAATAGAATCCCAACCCTTTGAACGGGTTGATGAATGGGTGCGGAGATTTCGCCTGATGTCACAAGAAATACGAAGAAAGCACCTACACAAGAAAGTGCTCACATCAGTGGTGAGCCAAAAGATAGGGGTGAGAATTGCTACTATTACATAAGCAGAATAATTTGGGAAATAACCCATCCACAATAACATCAAAACTGTACCAAAATGAATTAGTGGGCGAATTAAAACTGTACCAAGCATCATTGGCATCATATGGAATGTTGTTCTCTTATCTACAGCCTCGCTATTGAACTTCGCAATCATTACACCAACTAGAGCTTGGATACCATTACCAACTATTGTGAAAGGTAATGCAACAGCGATTAAAGGCATGAGAACCAATGCCAATGCAATATTTTTCCAATTTAACTTGGCTGAAACAGGGTGGGATGCACGGGCATCTAGTCCCATCTCATGAAGTGTTTTTGCGGTTTTACGCGCCCGTTCTGTTAATTTTGAAGTTGATGCTAAATCCTCTTCACCGCATGCCTCTGGGCCTTGCCATACTTTGTTTGATGAACCCCGCATCTGGTCACGTATTGCGCGCCCATGCAATACTTCTTGTTGCCAATTAGTCAACCGCTTTCCATCTAATTTTGCGCCAATGTGCCCAAGTAATAACCACGCTCTCCAAGTATCAATATCTGGTGCGTCTGGTGTCAAAGAACCTAACCTATCTCGCATCTCATTTCGAACGGAAATGGTTGTTTCTTTGTCTGGTTCAACCCATTCACCAGCGAGTAATTTAGCACCGTGATTTTTATCTGGGAGTTCTGGGAGCCGAATGGGTTCACCAAATTCAACTGATGCATCTGAAAACCACGCATGGGGGTCACGGAAAGTAAGACCCACTGGTAAAATAACGGGGATGTCATTACCAATTTCTCTTGCTAGGGCTGCGGCATTGAGGGCTGAACGAACTGGACCTGTTCGTAAACGATGAATATACCACTCACTATGAGAATGCCCTTCTGGTAACAATATTGATGCTTGGCCATGAGCTAGTTTTGATGCAACCGTCAACATACTTGCAGAATTAACCTGCGTCGCTGTTTCATCGTCAACAAATCCTCTCAATCTCTCTGCTTGACGAAGCAAGGGTTGGACACCCATTCTCCTTCCCCACCAACCAATGAGTGGCCCTGTCAAGATATCTTGTCGACCTGCGAAAACATATGGCTTGTCTATTTTTAGAACTATCAAAAGTGGATCTATCAAGCCTGCAGTGTGCCATGCAACTGCAAGTACACCTGGGCCATTATTGGGGTCTTCGCCATGATTATGATACCAAGTTCTGCTCATTACGTGATCATGACCATATCTCATCATCGTACGAATTATTGGCCAAAGACCTGTTGTTGTAAGATGAGCATCAGAAAAATCGGGTTTGTGTAATTTCAAAATACGCTCAAGATTAACATTACTTGAACGCTTTGTGAGAGGGGGTAATTCATCGCCGCGATGGTCAACACCCTCTTCCATAACCATTCGGAGATGGCATCAAACCATCAATTCGTAGGGTATTTAATCTAAAGATAATTCATCTGCAAGATTAGCCAACGCGGTAAAATCAGGGTCTACTGCACCTGGTGGGAGTGTGTCGGGGAACATGGCCAATGCACTCTTACCACCATCCCCTTCGCTTCGAGGGATGACATGTACGTGTACGTGTGGAATCTCTTGTCCTGCTGCTGGCCCGTCGTGAACTACGATTGTGCAATCCATTGTCCCAAAGTGATTACACAACTTTTCTGAAACTATTGCTACGCCTTCCATCAAAGAGTGTTGGCTCTCCTTACTCAAATCCCTAATCCTCTGCTTTTGCTCTACAGGTACTACGAGCGTGTGACCTTTGGCGCGTGGATTTATGTCAAGAAACGCAACCCATAACTCATTCTTAGAAATGAAGGATGCGGGGATTTCGCCTTCAATTATTTTAGTGAATAAACTAGGCTCCATTATGCACAACTCCCCGGTGGAGTCCATACAAATTCGATACCTTTGTGACTAGGGCCGGGCCAACTAATACGATGGCTGCCCCCTATCAAATCAATTGTCCCATCGCCATCAATATCTCCTGAATCAAATGTCATTACATATCTCAAAATTTGGGTGGATTCGTATCTAGTAAATTGCTCATTGCCATCATTCTCTAATATCACAATATCAATGCGGTCCCAATCTGGAAAGAACTCTGTAATTTGTAACGTCCCAACTACAATGTCAAGGTCACCATCATCATCTATGTCAACCGCGTGACCAGTGAAAGCACCCCAAACATTGGTTAATCGGTGGCGGGTAAATTCCCCTGAGCCATCATTTTCTAACCAATTGACCCCATGATAAGAATGGGGGTCTATCCCCTCTGGTAAATCCATATCAAGGGTGTCACCATTAGAATAAATAATATCTGAATCACCATCTTGATCAAGGTCTACAACCTCTAAACCAGACATCCCATAGAAGGAATCATATTCATTCACAAGTGAATGCTTTGTGAAGTTCCCCGCCCCATTATTTCGGTAAATGTTGATTTCTTCTGATACTTGAGAAAGAGATACTGCGATATCTAAATCACCATCACCATCTAAGTCAAATGGGAATGCGTGAATTACACCTGAGCGCCCATCAATATTATGTCTAATCCAAGTGTTGTTTTCACTTTGCTCCAACCAGAATAAACTGCCCTCTAGATTACCGAACTCACAGACAATTAAATCCAAATCACCATCAAGGTCGAAATCACCTGATTCAGCACAGACTGTACGACCGATGTTTTCTATCAAGATAGTCGGTTCAAACTCGTCGTTCGCAAGTCCTTTCAGCATCACGACTTTACCGACCAATTCATCTGCTGGGGGGAGAATCCCAATATCTGCAACAATAATATCTGTGAAACCATCATCATCTAAGTCAACAATGTGAGTTCTAACTGGAGCAATAAATCCTTGGTCAAACACCTGCTCAACACATCCATTGTCATCACAAATTACCCTAGTAATAGTACCATCTAGAGGGTGGGTTGAAAATATTTCATCCGCTCCATCGCCATCTAAATCTGCTAATCTAATGTTAGCTGTTGTTACCCCATCTGGGTCGGGAAGATATTCTACTGTTGTCAACCCTTCTTCGCACGGAACTTCATCTGAGGGGCCTACACAACCTGCAAACGCGGCCCCTAGAAACATCAAGAAGATGAGTGCGGGGGATAAGCGCATGGTTTTCGCAGGTTGGTGAAGATGGTGAACGTTGCGGCTATTCAATTAATACAAATTACTCATCACTACGTTGATGACTGCCGCATGATTCAGTTCTCGCCATTGCTGACTCAACAGCATTTAGAGAAACTTTGACCATTCCTTCAAGGCGAAATACCTCAACTAATTCAGTATTCATTACCGGGCTATCATCAGATAATGTGATTTGCGTCTCAGCAAGTTGTGAAAGTTGTTCTGCAGCACCACTCAAGGAAGCACCTTCACGACTTACTCCCATTGAATCTGACATTATTGTATTCAATTGGTTTGAAACTTGGCCCCTAGTCATTCCAGAATCTGCTGTTGCTAATAATTTACCAAAGCGGGCTGCGGCTACGGACAAAGCGGCGTCTATCGCATCGGAACCTGCAAATTGTGATTCAGTAACATGTTCTGCTGCAGAAGTACCTGCATTATTTCCACCATCAAGCGAATCCAATAACCTGTTACCAACTGCCATGTCGGCACCATGGAATCCACTACAAGCACAATCTCCTGCGGCAAATAACCCCGTCAGGGAAGAAACGTTTCCATTGTTATCACAAGGTATCCCACCAAGGGTGGTTGAGACTTGAGGTGATATAGGGATGACAGTCTCACTCATTTGGCCCCCAAGACGCGAAGATACTCTTTCAGAGGTGTCGCCATACCATACAGGAGTGCCACGAGTTAGAACACGAGCGTCCAAAACACATTGTTCGCCTGAATTGATTAGAGATTGTGAGGCTTCGGAAATACCACCTTCAGCAGAGAACTCAATGTCACTACCTGAAACAGAACGAACCGCAGCGCCATCATCTAAAATTGCAAATGGAAGTTGCAGCCCATGCATCTGCATACTAAGAGGGTTCCAACCTACAAACTCAAGGTTGTTTAGGGAAACTCCTGCATTTGCTGCTAGCCAAAGCCCAGTGCCACCACTACCACCATTCCATGCCGACTCTAAACCATCGGTGGCGAGAATTACTGATTTTGCCTTCAATGCTACCATTTCACCACGCTGTACATCTAAGGTGATTAATCCCACTACTTCATTTGATTCAGTTACGAGAGAAAGTGATTGCATATCGCCCCTTCTAGAAATCGCCCGCTTCATGCACTGCTCTTCAAGGAGTGAATACAATTCTCGGCCAGTAGTGTCGCCGGTTGTCGCTACTCTTGATTGAGTGTGGCCTGGCCCGGAACTGAGGAGGGGTAATCCATTTTTCCCACGGCGAAGAGTTAGGCCCCAACGCTCTAGTTCTGCTAGATGATCAAACGCAGAAGCAGTTCTGTATCGAACTGTTGATTCATCGCATTGACCTAATCCAACAGCAATTGTATCCTTAGCATGGCCATCATAATTGGTTTCATTTAGTGATACTGCGAGGCCTTCAACTGATGTGGAAGCTCCACCTGAGCCGATTGCTCCCTCTTCTAGAATTGTTACTGATGCGCCCGCATCATGAGCCGCAATAGCGGCTCGCAATCCTGCTACGGTGCCGCCTACAACGACTACATCCCAAGCTTCCATCAGAGTCTCCCACTAGCCGGCGCATCATAAAGCCCGCGCAGAGCGTCTCTACGAGACGCATTGAGTTGTTACATCAATTTGATTCCACAACTTAGTTTATAATTGATGATTTTTGATACGAGCGCGGCAGGATTTGAACCCGCGATCTGCGGCTTAGGAAGCCGCCGCCTTATCCAGCTGGGCCACGCGCCCAACCTTTCGACCGGCCCACCTTAGATGACGGTTGTGGCCATTAAGCCATTACCATACCATGCCGTAACCCGGCTTCGGAAACTTGGTGTAAGAATCTTTCAAACTGAATTCTAGGATAAGAACTACGACTAAGTCTCACATCACATTCTGAAAGGCGATTTAGAAGTTCTCCTTGTAATTCTGATGGTAACATCAAGCGTCCAGAAGTAAGTACCCTGTGTAATTGCGATATCACGTCATCCTTGTCTAGGGACAACTCATTCATTAGACGGTCGAGTTCAGCCATTGCACCAGACAGAACCTTCTTTTTGCGGCCGTATTCCGTCTCCCAACGCCATTCAATAATACGGCCACGCAATGCCATTTCCACCATTAATCTCCCACCTTGAAGGGTGGATGCTGCTACTAATTTGTGAACTGAAGAACGGTCCTCAATTTGATTCGTGCGTGTAAGAAGTTCTAGGGTGAATAACGCCTTTCTGAGATTACCCCCACTAACATGAATAATGTCGCCGAGAATTCCAGGTGCTGGCTCAACCCTTTCTTTGGCTGATATTTGTTTTAAAATTAATTCAATTCGCTCGGGTTCAACTGATGCAATTCGAATGTGTTTACTGCGGCTTCTCAAAGCATCCATTATTCTGCTTGGTGCCCTAGCAGTGAAAATAAATCTGGAGGTTGCTGATTCTGATTCCATCATCCGACGCAAATACGGTTGTCGTTTTGGACCTAAGTGGTCGGCATCTTCTATCACTATTAAACGACTAACTGGCGTTACTCCTTTTTCTGGTGGTGCTAATTCCGCGCCGGCTGGTGGTGGGTCATCTGTTTCTGATGTTACCCACATTGAACGATCAAACGCTTCCAAACTTGTCCTGCCTGCTAATGTGTCTCTTGATGTTCTTCCTGATGGGCGGAGAAAATCCTCAAATTTTTGCATCGCACCTGCGGTTCCAACTAAATCACGCGCTTGTAATACATGAGCAGTCGATTTCCAACCAGGCCCCAATACTTGACGCGCCACTAATCTCCAAGCCGCGGTCTTACCAACTCCTGCTGGCCCTGTAATCAACATGTGAGGGGGACTTCCTGAAAGACTGACAGTAGTCAATGCACGCCGAACTTGCTTGGAAACAGCCAAATCATCAAAGCGGCGAGGAGCGTGCTTCTCTAACCAACTCGGCATAGGACTAACCTAAGTGTTAGGCCCACAGTCTTTGAACTCAGCGACGGGAAAGTCTTGTCTGGCATAATTCAATCAATTATTGCTTCAACTTCAACTTCAAGCAACATCTCAGGATTAACCAACTCATGCACAACCACGAGAGTTGACGCTGGCCTGATTTCACTGAAGAATTCGCCATGAACCCGCATGATTTCGTCGCAATCCTTTGCCCTAGTTGCATACATTCTAGTTCTTACCACATCACTTAGAGACGAATTCAATTGCCCTAAAGCAGTCTCGATTCTACCAAAGATAATCCTACACTGCTCAACAGGGTCACCTTTAGCCAGGACGTTTCCATCTGAATCAGTAGCTGTTGTGCCCGCAACATGGATTATATTTCCAACTTTAATTGCTCTTGAATAACCTGCAACCCGCTCAAAAGGGGTTCCAGATGATACCAGTTCTCGCTCCACCATCAATTTCTGAGGTGAGGTGGTAATAAATGATTATTTTCAATCTGCTTTGATCATTTTGTATGCGCCTTCGCCGCCTTGCTCTGGGTCTGTACCCGAGCGACGCGGCTTGACAAATATGCGGAATCCACAACTACGGCAAGATACGCCATTCTTTTCTTGGCTGAAGGCTTCCAAAGCGCCGCACTTCAAACAACGGTAGAGAACTTCAGTTGGTAGAGCTTGTGCACCACACGCTTCACAATTAATCCACTGTGTCCACCCTTTGAGTCGGTGGTTCTCTTTACAGTTGATGTTGATGCACCGGTAGGTGAACATTCGGTCTTCTAGAAAGGTGTAAACTCGCTCCATACGAAGGCGGCGACCGGCCCGCCCTTTTTCAACCTCGCCCTTTGGTCAAATACATCAATTACGCGATTGACGACATATTTCAACAAAATTTTCCATTATTTTCGCACCGTATTCAGAATCATTCACTTCAGGGTGAAACTGTAACCCAAAACGATTACCATCGCCATTTTCCATCGCTTGTACTTGACATGAAGGACTACTAGCAGTAATGAAAAACCCATCTGGAACTATTGTCACTTCATCGTTATGGCTCTCCCAAACAACTTGAGTTTCTGGTGTTTCTTGGAATAATGCACCGCCCCCGTTATTGAGAGTTATTTCCATCGCTCCAAACTCGGGTGATTTTGCTTCGCCGCAATCACCGCCATAATACCTAGCCATGAACTGGTGGCCAGCACAAATGCCAAGAATTGGTAAATCTAGTCCTAGCAATTCACCACAATTTCCTAGTTCGCCTGTTAAACCCACTCGACCAGCACCACCAGAAAGAAGTAATCCATCCAATTCCCTAAGATCACTACAAAGGGTGTCGTTAGTAATTATTTGAGTGTCCACACCAAGGTAACGAAGCATTCTCCATTCTCTATGAGTCCACTGCCCGCCGTTATCAACGACATCAATAACGAGAGGCGCGACCATGGCTATCGGGCTGTTGGCGCTTGCCTGAATTCAATGAACTTGCCGCTATCATTCTATATCGGCAAGACGAGTTAGGAATGAAATTTTCATACTGTGTTCTATCGCCGCAGCGTTATCCCATGCTTCATTGAAATTAGCGCCGACAGCATATACCCCGCCGCCGCGCACAACGATTGCTTTGCATTTTGATTGTTGTAATCCTTCAGAAAGTTGGCGCAAGAAATCATCTTCAGATACATCATCGGAATCAACTATGACAACTGACTCAAACCTCTGCTTTCCGGCAAGGTCGGGTGGCCGAAGAACAAACAAATCCTGTTCAAGTGACATCGCAGTAGTGTAAGGGGCTGGGAGATGGGCACAAGCAGCACTACCATTATGCTCAAGCGAGGCCACCGCAAGTAAAATTGTGTGAATTTTCCAATCATTGCCCACACCAGGGGGAGACATCTCTCCTAATCTACCAGAAGCAACATGGCGCTCATCTAACTGACCAAGGGGTGAGCCTTCTTTGGTGATATGTACGAGGTTTGGCTCATCAAGTGAAAGTGTGGAAATACTTCCAACAGTTGCATGGCAAAGGCCATCACGTTGTAGTTGGCGCCCAATTCTGACGAAGTCACTAACAACGTGACCTGGTACTACAAAACCATCTCCTACTATTGGTGGCATTGGTTGAGTATCCATTTCATTGATTATCCCTGTAGCATTGGTCAAAGCGTTACGCATTGAAACATTTTCAGCACGAAGAGCCTCAACATCCGACATTGGTGTTGCTGCCATTGACTGGCCTATCATACCACTAACATCGGCTGAAGGTACGGGGGCATCTGAGAATTCTTCTTCTTCATCAACAGGGGTGTCAACAATCTCATCTGATTCATCTTCATCTTCTTGCTCCCCATTATCTTGCTGCACTACAACAGGAGGGCCAGCAGCACGTTGTGGTGGCGCACTTGAAGCAGCGACACCAGGGAACATTCCCATCGGCATACCCATTGGTGCACCCTTTGGTGGCCCACTTGGTGGACCTGAAGGTGGACCTTTTGGTGATTTTTCCTCTTCTTCGTTTTCAGCCGCGCCGGGTGTTGAATCTCCTTTCTTGGCCATGTCTCTCAATACGGCGAGTTGGGTTCTCATTAAATACAGGTTGGCCTTGGGCGGGCTAATCACTTAGCCCTGATAGTGTAGTGGTCTATCATGAAGCGTTGTCGATGCTTCGACGCGGATTCGAATTCCGCTCGGGGCGCCAAGTGATTTTTGTTGAGTTTTGACTATAATTCACTTATATCCTATGCTAGATAATTTACTCTACTGGCCACGCTTTCCACTCATCTGTTGTGCCTACTTCTCTGAAATGATTTTGTCCGCTGCCCTCGGGCCATTCAACCCATTCAAAGCCATCTGAAATAATTGGCTTTTCAACAACTAATGGTGGGCCTTCCTCTTGTGGGTGGCCTGGGTCTTTTCTTTCTGGTGATATTATAGGGTCGTCTTCGACCACGTAATTTAAATCGTCTTTGGCATCAATAACCACATCGGTATGATCCACTTCGTCGAATAATTCTTGTTCCACCAACATACTCTCTGGGGGGCCTGGGGGGAGTGCAGGTTTCTTCACCAAGTGTAGTGCTTGTATGAATAATAAAAGTACCATCAATACCACCACAACCAAAGGTAGCCAAGACAATCCGGAAGATGCATCTCCTTCTGGTGTTGTTTCTACTTGCTGCTCACCACTATTGTTTACTAAATCACCTTCATTTATTGTCTGATTTAGGTTTGTAGTATTAGAGAAAGATTGGTTTTGAAAGGTATCGTTATTGTATGAATTGTTTTGGTATGTTTGGTTTTGGAAAGTTTCATTGTCAAAAGTGTTGTTTTCATATGTGTTATTTACATATGTATTGTTGACATATGTATTGTTGACATATGTATTGCTCTCAGTATAATTCACTGATGAACTACCACCGCCCCCATTACCATCAGGAATTTCACCAGAGGCGCAGCCATCTGCATTGGGGGTCTCCCCTGCCATTGTCCTTGAACAGGCATCAATAAGATCTGATACACCATCACCGTCGTCATCTGAATCTTCATTCCAGTCATGACATCCATCTGCATCAAAATCAACAGTGGGATTTGTAACCCAGCCTTTGACTCCTCTTGGGCAATTATCATCTACATCTGGAATACCATCTGCATCATCGTCCAAATCTTCGCCTGAATCTTTGCAACCATCTCCGTCATAATCTGTAATACTCCCGGAATACCAACCAACAGTACCGTTTGGACATGAATCATCGTAATCTTGGTAGTGGTCATTATCATCATTAAGGTCTTCAGTAGCATCAAGACAGCCGTCACCATCATTGTCAGTGATATTAGAGGATGTCCAGTTCAATTCGCCACGGCCACAGGAGTCGT
>LWDU01035179.1_pt1 | contig 33976 bp, 34 predicted proteins | sample 727161 | NCBI WGS metagenome assembly LWDU01 (sample SAMN04566230, study PRJNA314399) | hydrothermal vent metagenome | isolation source: deep sea hydrothermal plume seawater | place: Mexico: Gulf of California, Guaymas Basin | collected 2004-07-11 | reverse complement strand
GCAAAAAACTTGAACTCCACCAGGTTTACCTGCTGAATATCGACCAGGGGTTTAATGTTATTCACAGGAATGTCCCGGTCGACGTTCCCTGAAGCGGCTTTGAAAATTTTCTGCGGGGAAATTTCAATGACACTTTTGATTCCAACCGTGAATTGCCTTGGCATATCCTGCCGGACATACCGATACACGGTTGGATTGCGCCAGGCTTTGATTGGAAACCTCTGTACCACCAGCTGACCGACGCCGACTACCGTAAGCCACTGATTGTCTCTTTCCGGATCAAGCTGCAACCGTTTCCCCAGTGCAGATTCGTTGGGCCAGTTATCCGCCGCAAACTCACTATCAACGATAGCCACGGTCGGCGTATTTTCGGTATCTGTCACGTCAAACTGACGACCTTCGAAGTCGATGTTCAACACGTCAAAGTAGTTCGCGTCGATCCAGATCACACTGGTCTGGGGTAAACTCTCATGTACCCTGGTCTCCGTGGCAGATAAGTTATACGCAAATGCTGTGGCTCTTTGCCCCGGAAAAGCTGTACTGATGGTAACATCACCTATCGCGGGGTGGCGCCGTAATTCGTCCGCAAGATCAGTCATGTATTGCAATCGCGGTTGATGCGCCTGATAGCGGTTTGAAGTCAGGTTGACCATGGCGGTGTCAATATCCTGACTGTCGGCGCCGTATTCGATGTCTGTCATCTGCAGTGTAAACGACACATTGAGGCCACATAGAATCAACAGGCAAAACGACAAGGTCACTTCGATCACGACAATCGCCCTAAGGGTAATTTCGAGCCACTCTCCAACACCCGCCCGAGATCCTTACGCGATGCCCTGATCGCCGCAAAAACTGCCGGATAACAACCAGATGGTCAAAGTGAGAAAAACGACAAATGTGATACCAGTGCTGTCCGGCGTTAAATCCTGCCAAAAAGGTCGTTGCGTCAATTTGGTCACCAGACCTTCGGCATAGCCTTGCAACAGTTGCATAGCCGTGTCGGCTATCAATACTCCCAGCATGGATCCGATAACACACAAGATCAGTGATTCGGTCAACACCTGGGTGAATATCTGCCAGCGTCCCGCACCGACTGCATTTCGAATCGCCAATTCCTGCATTCGGGTATTCGCTCTAACCAGGAACAGGCTACTAAGATTCACACAGACCAGCAGAACAATAATCAATGCCATCCCGCCCAACAATTCAGGTGTCCCGTTGTTGCTGTCTTGCGTGTGTCTGGCGTGAATCGTCACCGCACCGTAGAGCAGGTTATAGATTGTCGGGTTCCGTTCACGTAATTGCGCCAGTACATTCTTAACATCAGCCGTCGCCGAAGCGAGATTGGAATCCCGGCTCAGTACGCCCACCGCCAGGTAGATCGCAGGCTCTTCCACGGCGGCAGCCGATGGTATAGCCAAAGGGAACCACAGATCATAATTTGTCGGATAGGCATAGCCTTCAGGCATAACACCCACGATAATATAGGGCTCAGCGTTCATTCGGGTTTTCTTGCCGATGATGTCCAGGTCACCCAAATAGTAGTTTTGCCACAATCGGTAGCTGATCAAGACGACCCGTACCGTATCAATACCGGTATCCTCATCGTGCAACAATCTGCCGCTGATCGGATTGACTGTCGTTGCAGCCAGCAGGTTCGGCATTATCTTCGCCGCAAGATACATTTCCGCACTCCGGCCACTCGTCCCTATATCTGAGACGATAGTCGGAAATGACTGGAACGCCCCTAACGTCTCAAAACTGTGAGTCCCATTTTTAATGGCGTTAAATGCAAATCCATTCATGGGCAGCGCATCATTCTCCCTGCCGGATTCCTTCTGGGCCTGTTTTATCGCCACAAAACGATCGCCATTGACGAACGGCATCTCCTGAAAGTAGGTATTTTTGACAAACGAGAACAGGATAAGAACAATCGCAACACCGAAGGTCACGACCAGCAAACAGATCAAACTGAACACAGGCGTCTTTTTTAACAGGCGCAAGGTGTACTTCAAGTCATTTAGCGTATTCATTTATTCCGTCCACTAATGCGATAACTGGTGCACTGTCTCGTGCATTAGCCGGCCATCCCCTCAACCCGCATATTGGCTGTAGGCTGGTCATCTGCAATCTTGCCATCAAACAAGGTCACCTGGCGGTCTGCACGCAAGGCAGATCTCGGATCATGAGTCACCATACAAATGGTGCTGCCCTGTTTATGTAAATTGTCCAGCAGTTCCATCACGATACCGGCGTTCTTTGAGTCCAGGTTACCGGTAGGCTCATCCGCTAACAGCACTTTGGGATCACCAGTGAGTGCCCTGGCGATGGCGACCCGTTGTTGCTGACCGCCAGAAAGTTGCGCCGGGAAGTGGTTCAACCGGTGGGCCATGTCGACCTTCTCGAGTGCCTCCTGAACCTTGGCTTTGCGTTCTTTACGCTTCAGTTCTTTTCGGTAGGTTAATGGCAGTTCGACATTTTCAAATACGTTCATGTCACCAATCAAATTGAATGCCTGGAAGATAAAGCCAATCTGGCGGTTGCGTACCTGGGCCTGGCGCGACTGGCTGAGGGACGCTACGTCTTCGCCATCCAGCAGATACTGACCGTTAGTTGAAGAGTTGAGCAAACCCATCACCGACAGTAAAGTCGATTTACCGCAACCCGATGGTCCATTGATGGACACATACTCGCCTTCATGGATTTCAAGATGAACGTCTTCCAACGCCCGGGTTTCTATTTCGTCGGTATAGAATATTTTCTGAATACCCTTGAGTGTGATTAATGCACTGTCACTCATTTATTTCCACGTAAAATTGTTAATTGTCGGCATCAGCTAATCCTTTATCCGACTGCGAATATTTGTTCGGTCAATTATCGGATTACCGCTATACAGCCTGAAGATGGTTAAGCCCATCCGCCGGATCCAGCTTCGCAGCAGTGTCGTCAGGCGCGCTGATCTTGCCATCGAACAGTTCAACTTGCCACTTCGCCTGGCCCGCGGATCGTGGATCATGAGTCACCAGGCAGATGGTTGTCCCTTCCCGGTTGAGCTTGTCAAAGATCGCCATGACAATAGCCGCCGCCTTGGAGTCCAGGTTACCTGTTGGCTCATCGGCGAGAATGATCTTCGGCTTACCGACCAAAGCCCGGCCAATGGCGATACGTTGCTGTTGTCCCCCCGACAGTTGAGCTGGGAAGTAATCCTTAAAAGCCGTCATTTCCATCCTTTCAAGGATTTCACTCACCAGTTCGCGTCGCTGTTTTCTGGAAACACCCTTGCGATAGATAAGCGGCAGTTCAACATTTTCGGCCGCCGTCATTTCCGATGTCAGGTTAAACGCCTGGAAGATAAATCCCAGGTCCCGGTTGCGAATTTTTGCCTGGTCTGACTGCTTTAACGTTCCCACATCTTCGCCGTTGAGCAGGTATTGGCCACTGGTCGCGCTATTGAGTAATCCGATAATCGACAGCAAGGTTGACTTCCCACATCCAGATGGACCACAAATCGACAAGTACTCACCCTCATTCAGGGAGAGATCTATGTTACTTAAGACACGGGTTTCTAGTTTCCCTACCCTGTAGATTTTGTTGATATTGGTCAGGTGAATAATCGTTCGTTCACTCATTGATGTACTCCCCCATGGTTCCACGTCATGTAATTTAATTTAACAGTATTCTTGGTTGATCCTGCCAGTCGCTGCTATCAGATAAAATCACCCGGTCACCCGGAACCAGGCCATCCAGTACTTCGACCCGGTTCACCGATGACCGGCCAAGCATCACCCGCACCCTGCTTGCGTAATCACTGTCGCTATCGAGTTTATAGATAGTGACCTCGGCGTTGGTACGGGTGAAAGTTGGCTTACCGACAAATATTGCCTCGTCGATTTGAGCGATGTAGATAATGCCTTCCACCTGTAACTGCAGCCGTGCGCCTTTGGGTAGTCTACCTTCAAGCTCTACATCCACGATCACAGTACCCTCACTAACGCCTGGATCTATCCGACTCACCTTCCCTTTTACGGTGCCATTTCGAGTATCAATAATGGCATTTTGACCGATAATCACCTCCCCGGCTTGTCTCGCCGGGACGCGCAACTCCGCGTACAAAACATCTTGTCTCGCCAATTTGCCAATTGGACTACCGAGAATCAATTGTTGCCCCAGTTCCAGATCAAATTGCTGCACCACGGCAGCAATTCCTGCCACAATACTGAGATTGGTGACCCGGTCGTTGGCTCTGTCCAGTGCTCGCGCCAGTTGTGTGACTCGGGATTTCTTCACCGTCAGCAAGGTATCCATGTTATTTCGATTTTGTTGCAGGCGTTTTTCCTCGATGGCGACGGTTTGTTTGAGTTGCTCAACGCTGAGTTCGCGCTGCTGGTAATCAATATCAGAGACAATGTTTTTATCGTGCAGTATTCGTTCGGCTTCCAGTTTGAGGATTTCTTTTTTAAACGCGAATTTAGCCTGCAGCGCATACACTTCCTGATTCAGAATGCCATTGCGCAGTTCCACCTCAAACACTTTAAGATCAGCCACGGTACCTTTCCAGGCAGAGAACGCTTCTTCCGCTGCGTTGACGACCCCGGGGTTACTCAGTTGCGCCAACAACTGACCGGTTTTCACCTCATCGCCGGGTGCAACGAAAACCCTCGCTACTCGCCCCTCTACCTGGGCAGATATCAGTTCGATGTCCCTCGGCAGTAATTCACCATTTGCACTAACGCGGATTTCCAGAGTCCCTCTCTGGACAGTATCGACAAGGAGTGTATCCCTATCCACCCGGCGACTTTCGAAATCCATACCAGCAATGGAGATGGCGCTATACAGGAACAACATGGCAAGCACGCTAAAGCCACCGACTTTTTTCACAGCTGCAAATTTGGATTTTTCCCTGACACGATCCATAACTATCTCGAATTGAATAAAAAAGTGTTTACTGACTCAGGCCCTATCAACAAACAGTGCGATAGACTTCTTAACGGGGGCCAAAACGTCACCTCACTCCGTTCTCAGGTTATCCACGAACCAGTAAACACGAAAGAAACATATTCGTGGGCAAACCCTATGCCAGAATGTAGATCATTGAATTTGTTACACATATTCTGCGTGGCAATATTGGAATTTGTGAAATTCGCGAAAATGGGACTGATGGCTTCCCGTTTGCGGGACGCAGGATACAGACCTTGCTAAACCGTGTAAGGGATAATCAACTGCGCCAACGCACCTTGTCCATCTTCCCGGTTCTCCAACACGACCTGGCCACCGTGTTTCGCAGCGATCTGTCGACACAAGGTCAGGCCGATGCCTGCGCCCTGGGCCTTTGTGGTGTAGAAAGGAACAAAAAGATTGGCCGGGTTGCTGATGCCCGTGCCCGAATCCTGGACCTGGAACTTAAAGACACCGTCGCCTTTTTCACAGCTGATCGTAACCGGTTCCTGCTGCGACTGGCTCGCTTCGAGCGCGTTTTTGATGAGATTGATCAAAAGCTGCTCAAGATGCACCGGGTCACCGAACAAGGTAATCCCGGGCGTATCTTCAATAACGATCGGTTGATCAACAAAGAAGCGTTTCACCTTTTGCAGCAGGTCTTCCACCTGGAAGTTTATTTTCTGCGGATCCGGTAACTTCGCAATACGCGCATACACCGAAATAAATTCTTTCAAGGCCTTGGCCCGCTCCTCTATAACCGCGAGGCCCACCCTCAACTCATCCTCATTGCCTGGCTCAGCGTGGCTCGACAATATCTTGTTCAGGGTTTGGCAAATAGATGTGATCGGTGTCAGTGAATTGTTTATCTCGTGTGCTATCACCCGTATCAACCGCTGCCAGGCGGAAATCTCCTCTTCGCTGAGCACTTGTTTCAAGTCGGTGATAAATACAATTTTTCCGGGTTTTCCCTCGTGCCGATAGTGCTGAACATTGATTTGCCATCGTCCGGCAGCACCTGGAAATTCGTGGTCGACGAGTCTGGAACCGGTATCTTTGAGGACAACTGACAGGGTCGTTTTCTCAAGGTCCAAACCTACCAGTTCCGTTGCCGACAGTTGAAGTAGTTGGGTGGTGAGACGATTGACCATGCGTATTTTGCCATCGCTGTCGCAGGCGATAATCGCGACGTTAATCTGGTTGACAATTCTCTCAAGCAGGTTCTTGAGTTCAAACTCTTCTTGCCGGTTTTCCTTTAACTTTGAGGTTAACGAATCGATTTGTTGATACAGCTCGGCCAATTCACCAGGTTCACTAAGGCGACTGCTTCGCATACTGTAGTCCTCGGTCCGAATTGCCTCCACCAGATTACTCAAGGTTCTCAAGTGGTAAATAAAATCTTCCTTAACGTTGGCAGCCACAGCGGCGACCCACAGCGCAGAGACGATGACGATGACGAATTGCGTAATCTGGGAAAAAGAATCATCGTTGAAGACGTAGTAAAACAGCGGCACAACCGGGACACCGCTGAGCAGAACGAGGTAAAACATTTTTTGTTCCGAAGCAACTCTCCGGGGTTTCGGTTTCCGTGAAGACATTCGGTATGAGCCGTGAGGACTATTCACCCTTACCTCATCTTTCCCATTCTGCGGTACAACGCAGACCGGCTAATTCCCAGAGCCTTGGCGGCATTGCTTGCATTATCATCGTGCTCATCCATCACCTGCCGGATAAACCAGGCCTCGGCTTCTTCCAGCGTCATCTGCAACAGTCCGTCCGGACCCCCGTCAGCCACACTACCTGGTGTACTCAAGGACGAGTCATTGGCAGGAAGCTGGAGATCTTTCAGCATAATTTCGGATTGCAGGCAAAGCAGCACCGATCTTTCAACCACATGCTGTAACTCGCGCACGTTGCCAGGCCAACTGTATTGTTGTAACTGGGCAATAGCGTCGGTAGAGAATCTTTCAACGCTGGATTCATAGTGCGCCAATGCATCTTGGAGAAAGATCGAAGCCATCGGCATAATATCTTCAGCGCGAGATCGCAGCGGTGGTAGCTCCAGGGTAATCCCATTTAACCTGAAAAGCAGGTCTTCCCTAAAATGTTGGTCAGCAATAAGCTGATCGAGGTTCGCGTTGGTGGCGGAAATAATCCTGACTGTGGCGGACTGCGTCTGTGAGCTACCCAATCATTCAAATTTATGTTCTTCCAGTAATCTCAAGATTTTCGCCTGCTGTTGTAGCGGCATGTTGGCAATTTCGCCCATAAACAAGGTGCCCTTGTCCGCCATCTCAACCCGGCCTATACGGCCTTTTTTTGCATCTGTGTAAGCACCGGGCACATGGCCGAACATCTCGCTTTCAAATGTCGAATCAGAAATACCACCCATATTCACGGAAATAAAGGGGCCTTCTGGCGTTACAGATTGGCTGTGGATATAGCTGGCGAGAAGACTCTTACCGGTTCCATTCTCACCGGTAATCAGGATTGGAATGTCGCTGCCGGCGACTTGGCGAACTATTGCCATTAATTGCTGCATCGCCAGTGATTCACAGATGAACTTGTCGACGTTGTTACTCTCCTGCCGGAGAATTTTGTTTTCCGCCGACAGCTTGACATCTTTTTTTACTATCTCACCCAGCATGATCTGGGTTCGAATAGCGTTTACGAGTCGATTGTTGTCATCCCATGGCTTCTCGATAAAATCCATCGCGCCACGCTTCATCGCCTCAACGGCAACATTCACCGTACCCCAACCAGTCATCACAATGATCGGGAGTTCTTTGTCGACTTCCCGGATCGATGAAATAAGCTCGAGCCCTTCCTTACCGGAGGTTGTGTCTTCCCTGTAGTTAAGATCAATTAATGCGAGTTGGAACGATTGGTTTTGGATCTGGGTGTAAGCATCACCCGGCGTACTGCAAGCGACTGACTCCAATCCTTCAGAGTTAAGCAACAGCTTTAGGGCGGTGATAATGTTCTTGTCGTCGTCCGCAATGAGTACGGTCATTTCACACCTTAAAATCGTGTCCGGTTTCTTGAAGATGTGTTAACAATACAGACTAATTTAGTATTTTGGCGAGGAAATTTATCCGGAGGTGATCAAAGAAGGCTGCCTATACTGACCTCGAACCGAGTAACTTTCCGTATTTAGCTGAAAGTTCCAAATATGATTCCCCTCGATCAGACAGTTTGTAACCTGCCTCCAGGCTAACGGTTAAACCCAGTTGTTTTAATTTTCGCATGTCCTTTTTGAGATCCATCTGCTCTCTTTTTAACAAAGGCGCCAATTTAACCGATGGCATACCAGGATTCTCAGCGACAACGCAAAGGGTGTTCTTCGTCCACACACCCACTTTGCTGTTGCGATCCTTTTTTTCCAGCTTTGAATCCAGTACCAGCCATTCTGACTTGTCCTTAAGGGCACCCTGATCAGGAAGTTCCTTTTTTACATCGCCTAAATACCGAAAGCGAATACAGTTCAAATCTCCCTCCGTGGAGTTGGCATCGAGATAAGCCAGCATTTCTTTGGCAGACTGGAACCCAGCCCTAAGCGCACCATTGTCGGTAATGTTTTTTGCAACGGTTGCCTGAATGCCAATCACTTCAATGGCACCGCCCCTCATTAACTGATATGTCCCGCCCAGCTTAACCTGAGGTCTCTTCCAACGCCTGTAGGTTCGAGTAATTTCACTGGCTCTAATACGACCCAGAAACTGACTCTTGAACATCATTAACACGGCACTCCAGTTAGATCGCTCCTTGGGCACATTATTAAGCTCTGACCCGACCCATGCAGGCTAACCTTGGGATTCTCCGGGTTCAGCCTGCCTGGCTTCCAGCACGTGAATATCAAAGTTAAAAGTGATGCCCGCCAGGGGATGGTTACTGTCCACTGTGATCCCGTCTTCTTCCACGGATACCACCTTGACCACACTGGAATCATGTCCGGAACCAATCTGGAAAATCATACCTGGTTGAATCTCCTTGGCATCACTCTGGATCATGTCCCTGGAAATGGTCCTGATTAACTGCCTCTGTGGCCATCCGTATGCCTCATCGGGACCCAGGGTGACCGAAAAATCATCACCAATACTCCGACCTGCCAGAGCCTTTTCAAGACCTGATATCATTGTACCGTCACCTTCAACGAAAGACATGGATTCGCCACCTTCCGATGAGTCAATAACCTCGTTGGCTTCATTTCTAATGGCATAATCAAACTTGTAGAACATTGGCATACTGGACCACCTCTGTGCCGCGCAACGGTGATTATAACGCTTATTAAAAAGTTCGGTGTCACAACCCTCAAAGTTGTTGCAATAGTTCTCGCCATGATCTTTGAACATCATCCCAGCTAACCTGTTCAGGCAACACCGGTTTTTGCTGGTGATCATATTCACCTTCCCATATTTGCTCAATCATACCAACCGCATCTTCGAGATCCCTGAACCGGTACCTCGGGGAGAGGCATACACCCAGCCTGTATTGCTTCCAGAACGGCCAGCCCCTGAAATTCATGTCGAGCAGTGGACAAAACAATGTGGCAGTCATCAAGTAGCCGCAGATAGGATTCCCTGTCTTTAATAAACCCTTTCTGGCCTAACTTGCTGGCCTGTTGTAGCACCTCGCAACAAGCGACGATCTCTTCGGGCACTTGTCGGAACGATTGCCCAATGATGTGAAACCTGAAATCCAGCGATGTTTTTAACAGAGACTGGACGAGATTGCTCAGCTCTACTACCCCCTTGTCGTGTTCCCAGCGATGATTCCAGACGATATTCAACAGCGACGGTTTTGCGGTTTCCGCCACATCCCGGGGTCGTAGCGCAACAGCAATGACCTGGCTTTTTTCTTCCAGCGATAGACGTATACCAGGCGGGACACCATCCGGCATCTTTTCCAGAAACTGTGATACGCCCCGGACAAACGATTGGCGGTTGAACTCTGAATTAAAAACCAGCTGGTCTGCCGATATCGCACTATAAATACTGGTTATCTGGCGCTCAACCAGGTGATTGGCACTGGCTTCTTCAAAGTAAGCTTCATCAGGATACGCGAACTGATTCTCATGGAAGTACAGAATCGATGGTACATTTGCCAGTGTCTTGCACATCCCCTTTAGCGCGGACAAATCTGTCATCGAGGTGGCGATGACGAGATCATACTGAAATTTCAGCCGTTCGTCCTGCGACATTGTTAAACTGTTACCGCGAAATCTCCAGCTGAAAAACCGGGGCGGTAAGGTAACCGTGGTAAACTCATGCTCCTGTAGCTGCTCGACCAGCCCTTCACGCCAGTAACGATGGCTCATCGCATCATAAGGTGATAACAGCAGGATCTTCATACAATAGGTTCCTATGATCATTTCGGATCTGGCGATGCCGGGGCCAAAATAGTACCCGTATTCAGGCAGCTTCTGTAGAATACGCACCGCACAGCAATCAGGTTTGAGGCAATTATGGCAGGAATAGTGATTATTGGTGGTGGACAGGCAGCGGGACAAGCTGCAGCCAGTTTTCGCCAGGCAGGGTATGAAGACGAGTTGATAATTCTGGGGGAAGAGCCATTTCCACCTTACCAGCGCCCGCCTCTCTCAAAACAGTACCTGTCAGGGGAACTTCCCCTTGAACGAGTTTATGTCCGTGCCGAGAAATTCTACCGGGACAAAAACATTGAAATTCGCACCAGCACCCGGGTTGATTCAATCAATCCGGCGGCAGGCACAGTCACTACCAGCAGCGTTGATGAGGTAGCGTATGACAAGTTGTTAATCGCCACCGGCAGTCGTCCCCGAATCCTCAAAATGCCAGGGAGTGACCTTGAGGGTATCCACTATCTCAGAACCATTGCTGATGTTGATGCGATTCGAAACGCCATGCCAGATGCCAGGAACGTAGTCATTGTAGGCGGTGGCTATATCGGCCTCGAAGTCGCATCCGTTACCGTTACTGCCGGGTTGAATGTCACGGTTCTGGAAATGGAACAACGAATATTACAGCGCGTGACGACACCGGAGATGAGCGAGTACTATCACAACCTGCATTCTGATCGCGGGCTCAATATACTCACAGAGACAACGGTCAGTGGTTTTGAAGGCGACGGTAAGGTTTCAAAAGTGCTCTGCAGTAACAGTGGCGGTGATATCGCCATCGACGCAGATCTGGTCATCGTTGGCATTGGAATTCTGCCGAATGTTGAGCTTGCGCTGGAAGCAGGCATTGACTGCGATAATGGCATCCTGGTGGATGAACATTGCCGTACTTCCCTGACCGACATCTACGCCATTGGTGATTGCACCAACCACCCTAACCCTATTCTCGACCGCCGTCTTCGACTGGAATCAGTGCCCAATGCGCTTGAGCAGGCACGGGTAGCTGCTGCCAATATACTGGGTGGGGACAAGATCTACGCAAGCGTACCCTGGTTCTGGTCAGACCAGTATGAGGTGATACCCAGGTAGTGCGTGGAAACAAAGACATCAACGAGTTTGCGGTTTTCTACCTGAAAAACAATGCTGTGATTGCCGTGGACGCGGTCAATAGTCCGCGAGAATTTATGATCTGCAAGCAACTCTATGGTAAAACAGTGGACCCAACGCAGTTGGCAGACCCTTTATTTGATTTAAAGTTGCTCCTGAAATAGATGGGGTGCGATTTCGCTTCGGTACGGATATTGATAATGTTGCCTCATGCTACATAGTCTTGAAATAGACAAGGTCACCAAGGTCTTTGGTGACAACGTTGCTGTCGATAAGATCTCCGCAAATATTCCTACCGGCAGTATTTATGGATTTCTGGGGCCCAACGGCGCTGGTAAGACCACCACCATCCGAATGATTATGAGCATTCTCTATCCCGACGCTGGTTCCATAAAACTGTTTGGAAGCCTAACCCCGGAACAATGCAAAGATCGCCTGGGATACCTGCCTGAGGAAAAAGGTCTCTACAAAAAAATGAAAACCATCGAGCTGATAACGTATTTTGGCCGACTGAAAGGCATACCAGGATCGTTGGCACGAAGCAAAGCCCTGCAACTACTGCAACAGTTTGGGCTGGGTAGTTGTGCTGATCTCCGCTGCGACGCCCTGTCTAAAGGTATGGGGCAGAAAGTACAGATAATTGCTACCTTGCTGCATGAACCGGAGTTAGTCATATTGGACGAACCATTTTCCGGGCTTGATCCGATTAACGTAGAGGTTGTACGGGATATCATTCTTGATCTGAAACGCGCAGGCAAAACCGTCATTTTTTCAACTCATGTGATGGAGCAGGCGGAACAGATTTGTGACTACATTTTGCTGATCAATAATGGCAAAAAGATTCTCGATGGGTCTCTTGCTGAAGTTAAAAAATGCGGTCACCAGACAATTTCGCTCGAATATGAAGGTTCCGGTGAGGTGCTGCGCAATTTACCGGGTGTCACACGTGTTAATGATATGGGCAAGGCGGCGGAACTGTCGTTGCAACCGGATGCCGATCCCCAATCCATTCTCACAAGGATTGTTCCTGAACTCACCTTGCGTAGCTTCACTGTGAATGATCCATCATTGCACGAAATTTTCGTTCGCAGCGTGGGTGATATTGATGAAACTGTGCCTCAGGATCATGGCCCGGAGTCATGAACAGGGCATTGCTGGTCGCGCAGAGAGAGTTCATGGAGAACATCCGGACCAGGGGATTCTGGATTGGGATTCTGATGATGCCGGTGATGCTGATCCTGATTGGATTGATTCCAATTATTGTCGAATCGACTCGTGAGGCAAAAAAATTTGCGGTTATCGATCACTCCGGCTGGCTATTGAAAACTGTCCAGCAGCAAATTGCTTCCACTGACATGATGTTCTACTTGAGGGAACCGGTAGACGCTAATTCCCGTACGCCCCTCGATGCATTAAAAAAGGCACTGGCGGATCTACCTGACGAAAAATTGCAAGTGATCAGTCAATACCTGGTCACCACAGATGCCAGCCATTCTCTTGATGAACTGGATACTTTCGGTGCACCGCAACTTGCGACCAGTGTTCGTCGCCAAATCGAAGATCAACGAATAGACGTAAATCGCTGGTGGCAATCACTCTCAATCGAAGACAGGTCAGCATTATCTTCGGGGATATCGACCAATTCCTTTTTAATAGATAACAATTTTTCCAACGAAGTTGAGATCCTGAACGAAGCCATCCACCGAGAGGATTTGTTTGCTTACTTCATTATTGGAAAAGACCCGGTAGAGAGCAGCGAAGGGTCTCGATACATTTCAAACAACCTCACCGACCGCGACCTGTTAAATTGGTTTAGCAATATCGTGACCCGACAGATCCGCCAGGTTCGATTGCAACAGGAAAACATGGACCCTGTGGTTGCCTCGTGGATAAATCAGGCCATTGTTTTCGATGGTTTGACAATCTCTAAAGATGGCTCGGTTGAGGCAGTGGATTCTCAGGATGTGGTTCGCCAATGGGCTCCCGTGGTGTTTGTCTACTTTTTATGGATCTCAATTCTGATCAACAGCCAGATGCTGCTTACCAACACCATCGAAGAAAAGTCCAACAAGTTAATCGAGGTGCTGCTCTCATCAATTTCTCCCATTGCACTGATGGCGGGAAAGATCATGGGTATTGCAGCCACCGGTCTGACAATAATTTTTTCCTGGGGCATCATGATCTTTGGTTTCTTTGTGATTCTTCCCCAGCTGGCGGGTCTGAAGTTACCTTTCAACTTGAGTGAAGTCGCGGCAGACCCCTGGTTCCTGGGGTCATTCCTGGTTTACTTCCTGCTGGGCTATTTACTCTATGCCGCTATCCTGGTGGGCCTGGGTTCAGTTTGTAACAATCTGAAGGAAGCCCAGAACCTGATGTTACCGGTGCAACTGGTGCAAATGTTACCAATTCTGTTAATGGTCCCCATTGGTCGCGACCCGAATGGAACCCTGGCGCAGGTGCTCTCCTATGTTCCACCGTTGACCCCGTTCGTAATGATGAATCGTGCTGCCGCACCTCCCACAACCACGGAATATGTGTTGACAACCCTTTTGTTGCTCGTTTCTATCGTCGCCGCGTTGTGGGTCGCGGCGAAAATCTTCCGCATTGGCATTCTACTGACGGGCAAACCACCAGGATTCCTGGAGATTCTACGCTGGCTGAAAGCACCGGTCACACAATCTAACCTGCCTGTCAGAAGTGCTGACACAAGCGCCTTATGAAAGAATCAGAATTCGCAAACCCGGGTTTCAGCGTCGATGGCATTATCAGAGCCCAGAAGTTGATTGCGCCATACATTATTAAAACTCCCATCACGCATTCGGCAACTCTCTCCGCCATGTGTGATTGCGATATCCTGTTTAAACTTGAAAACCTGCAAATGACCGGCTCATTCAAGGAACGCGGCGCGGTGAACAAGCTCCTGAGTCTGGACGCGAGTCAGCGCAGGCAGGGTGTCATTGCAGCGAGTGCCGGTAATCATGCCCAGGCAGTCGCCTACCATGCCAGCAAATTGGGTATATCAACCAAAATTGTCATGCCCAGGCACAGCCCGCTGGTAAAAATCCGCTCGACCGAACACTGGGGCGCAGAAGTTATTCTTGAAGGAGAAACCTTTGATGAAGCATTCCTGCACTCCCAGCACCTGATGGAGAAAGAGAATAGAATTTATCTCCATCCCTTCGATGATCCAAGGGTTGCAGAAGGACAGGGTACCCTCGCGCCGGAGATTCTGTCAGATCCACGCTGTGAATCACTCGATGCCATTTTGGTTCCCGTTGGCGGTGGGGGCTTGATCGCCGGGATCACGACCTACGTCAAGTCAGTTATCCCCGAGATCCGGGTGATTGGGGTTGAAGAATCGACGGTGGATGCGATGTCACAGTCGACACGCGCAGGACGAATTGTTGATTTGGCTCCCCAGCCGACCATTGCCGATGGAATTGCCGTCGGCAGGGTAGGATCTGTAAACCTGGGTATCGTGATTAAATCCGTTGATGACATCGTGACTGTGAGTAGTGATGAGATTGCCAATGCCATCATGCTGATGCTCGAGATAGAAAAGACGGTCATCGAAGGCGCCGCTGCGGTTACGCTGGCCGCTCTGCTCAATCATCGATTGCCTTGGCTTCACGGTAAAAGAGTCCTGTCAGTGATTTCTGGCGGTAACATTGATGTGAATGTACTCTCCAAGATTATCAACCGCGGTCTCAGTCACGATGGACGCATTGTCAAGCTGGAGTCGATAATTGCAGACAGGCCAGGCGCACTTGAGACTCTGCTGGGCATATTCCGGGAGTCTGGTGCAAACGTACTTGAAGTACACCATCATCGGTTTTCCGGCCAGGCACCCGTGGGGCAGATTGGTATTTCCATTACCGTGGAGACACGCAATCAACATCATATAGATCAACTCAAGGCCCTGCTGAATACTCGCGGTTATTCGGCTGATATCTGATATATCAATCGACCCAACGCGGGTAAGACTTGGCGATATTAAGCAAATCATGTACCGTGTCAGTTATGCAGACAAATAAAACCCAGAATAGCCAGGCTGTCTCCTCGCCAGGCACAAATGCAAGGCCCAAAGAGGTCGCTGACTGGCAACACAAACTGTCTGAAGTCTGGCTTGAATGGCGAACCCTGATTATCTTCCTGATTGTTATGGTGTTATTTCGCTCCGCTATTGCTGACTGGAACCAGGTCCCCTCAGGCTCAATGAAGCCGACTATTCTTGAGGGTGATCGAATCGTTGTTAACAAGCTCGCCTACGACCTGAAAATCCCGTTTACGACCTGGCATCTTGCTGAATGGAGTGTGCCAAAAAGGGGCGAGATTGTTACCTTCTATTCACCTGATGATGAGAAGTTGCTGATAAAGCGGGTTATCGGGATTCCCGGAGACGTCATCAGAATGCGCGATAACCAACTCTATATTAATGGTGAACCTGCGACCTACGATCGACTCGATGCAAGTATCGTCAATCAACTGGACTATTATCAACGACGTACTCACTCCTTTTTCAATGAGAAATATCAAGAAGTCGAGCATGCCGTTATGTTGCGCGCTGCTGCGCCGAATGAATACAACAGCTTTGGACCCATAGAAATTCCGGCTGGTCAGTACATGATGCTGGGCGACAACCGGGACAACAGCCGGGATTCCCGTCGTATTGGCCTGGTATCAAGGGACAGGATTACTGGCCGGGCGCATACCGTTGCATTTTCAGTGGACTACGAGGAATACTACATGCCTCGAATAGATCGATTCCTCAGACCTCTTAACTAACCTGCCGATCATAATTACCGTATGCGAGATCTGGCCAGCAGGATATTTTCCATATCTCACCTCACAGGCCAGTTTACCTTGCGGTCCGGCGCACAAAGTACGGAATATTTCGACAAATACCTGTTCGAGTCTGAACCGAGCCTGCTGGAAGATATTGCCAGGTCAATGTGTAAGCTGGTTCCGGAAGGCACCGAGATGTTGGCTGGACTCGAAATGGGCGGCATTCCTGTGGTCACCATGCTCTCCCACTACAGCGGGATTCCCTGTCTGTTTGTTCGCAAAACTGCAAAAACACATGGCACCAATAAACTGGCAGAAGGTCCTGACTTTGCCGGAAAAAGAATCACCGTTATTGAGGATGTTGTTTCCTCGGGCGGTCAGATAGTCCTCTCGACTGATGACCTAAGAAACGCTGGTGCGATCGTAAGGGATGCAATCTGTGTGATCGACAGACAATCGGGAGGAAGACAAGCACTGCTGGAGCAGGATATTCGTCTGCACAGTCTATTGACCATGCAGGATCTTGTCCTGGCTGGCAGTCCTTCAAAGCACTAAAACCAGATCCGGCATGCTGCTGCAGAAGTAGCACTACTACAGTGATCATTCATTTTTTGTTTCGTCAGCCCCGGGTTTCTGCTCCCTGGAAATCCTTTCCAGCATACCGTCGTTTTTGCCACGCATGAGTCGAAGCAGAAACGAGAAGAATAAACTACAAATTATCAGCGCAGCAACGAGCATAAAAGAGAGTATCAGGAAGACCTTGATTTCCTCTTTATCGACATCGTAACTGGTGATCGCCATCCACACGAATGCGACGGTAAACAAGGTACCTGAAACAAACAACCTGAGTTGCGAATTTTTGAAGAAGTTCAGCAGCGCCTTAACACACCATTTCTTTTGCTATCTGCCTAGCTTACACTCGTTGCGCTCTTAAACAACAATCTGGTTAATTAACAACAATCTGATTATTAACACGAAAACCTAAAAAACGGAGATTCCATGCCACTTAATCCAGTTGTCGACGCAATGCTGCAACAAATGGCCGAAGCCGGTGGACCTGCCTTGCACGAAATGACGCCAGTTGAAGGCCGGGCCATGTACCGGATGATGAACGAGGGAGCCAGCAAAGAGGATCTGGCCAGTGTGTCCGATGAATCAGCCAATGGCGTCCCTGTTCGCGTCTATCGACCGACCCTGAATACGAAGCTGCCATGTCTGGTCTACTACCATGGGGGTGGCTGGGTAATCGGCGATTTGGAAACTCACGACTCACCTTGTCGCCTGCTTGCCAGGCAAACGGGCTGCGTTGTGGTTGCCGTGGACTATCGATTAGCACCGGAACACCCATTCCCTGTGCCATTGGACGATTGCTTCACTGCAACCCAGTGGGTCGTTGACAATGCGGCTAGACTGGATATCGATGCTGAAAACGTTGCAGTTGGAGGCGACAGTGCCGGTGGCAATCTTGCGGCTTGCGTCTGCATCAAGGCGAGAGAACAAAACGGCCCGAGCATCGTCCACCAGGTATTGGTGTACCCCGTAACAGACGCCGCGATGGATACCGAATCCTATGTTGAAAATGCCGATGGTTACATGCTCACCCGGGATAGCATGGTGTGGTTTTGGGACAATTATATCGGTACACACAACAAGGACAATTACCTGATCTCGCCGCTTAAGGCGGAAGACCTGTCAGACCTGCCTTCTGCAACTGTGTTAACCGCAGAATTTGACCCCTTGAGGGATGAAGGGGAGTCATATGGGGCGAGGTTGCTGGCTGCTGGCGTTGCAACCCAGGTGAAGCGCTACGATGGCCTGGTTCATGGGTTTATCAGTACTGTCGATATTCTTGATCCCGCCAAAGAAGCCGTCGAGTTAATTGCCAGTAGACTAAAGCAAGCTTTTAATGACTGAACTGACCCAGGGCGCAGAACTTGATACCCTGCTCCAATCAGCCGTCACCGGCAGCAGAGAAATTCTGGATCTGACATTCCGCAGTCTTAAATGGCCTGCTTCCATTGAGGCGCTGACCTTCACCGATTGCTCATTTAGTGAGGTGAGTTTTACCGGTGAAGAGATCATCGAAGTAAATTTCATTGATTGTAAATTCAATGATTGCCAGTTCGACAGCTGCAGGATCCGTGAGTCCAAATTCGAGCATTGCCAGTTCTATACACCGGAAACAGAAAGCAGTTGCACTTTCAAGTTCAGTGACCTGACCGCTACCCGGTTTCTTAATTGCGATCTTTCTATGTGCAACCTGTCCCGATCGAACCTCTACAGGGCAGAATTAGTACATTGTCAGGCACAGGGCATTGATCTTAGCCATGTCAGTGTCGAAAGCGTCATTGGATCAAGCGTCGTGCTGCGTGGTGCGCTAATCAATGACTGCAACCTGTCATACGCTGATCTGACCGGCGCTATCCTGACTGAGAGTGAATTTAACGAAAACCGCTTGAGTCATTGTATTTTGCACGAGGCAACGCTGGAAAATTCATCGCTGCAGGACTGTGAGCTACACGGCATCGAAGCCCGAGGATTAACACTGACAGGTGCCGATCTAAGGGGATCAAACCTCGACGGATTGGATATCCGGCAAATTGATTTGACCGGTGTAACCATCAGTGGCTACCAGCAGACAGTGCTGCTGGAAGCCATTGGTATCAACGTCACTACTTAACCTCGATCAATTCCACTTCAAAAACAAGAACGGCATTGGGCGGAATGTTTCCGGAGCCTGCGGCGCCATAAGCCAGTTCAGAAGGGATGAAAAAACGAGTCTTGCCACCTTCCTTCATCAATTGCAGACCCTCGGTCCAACCGGGTATGACCTGACTCAGGCCAAACTCGACAGGAGACCCACGCTCGATAGAACTATCAAATACAGTCCCATTGATCAGGCTGCCTTCATAGTGAACCTTGACAGTATTATCTGCAGATGGGCTCTTTCCCGTTCCAGCCTGCATGACCTTGTACTGTAACCCGGACGCTGTCTGAATGATTCCGTCAAGTTTGGCATTGTCTTCGAGGTATTTCTGACCTACCGCCATTAGCGCGACCTTTTGCTGGTCCTGAAGCTCTTTTCGCCTTTTCTGGATCTCCGCGATAGTGGCTTCTTGCTGCTCCTGGCTTAGCTGGGGCTGCTTGTCACTCAGGGAATCATTCATACCTTGTAGCAGCCTTTCCAGGTCAACTTCATTGTTCCCCCCCTCTTTGAGCATATTACCGAAGGAGAAACCAAAAAAGTAACCGATATCTCCTTGCATATCCGTGGTTTCCTCGGCGCCCACCCAGTTTGTAGAAATAACTAGAGATAGTATTAGTAATACGTTGATTAATATAGTTTTAAGCTTCATTTTTCCTCTAACATGTGAAGTCGAATGCAGCCCGCATTATGCCATAGAATGGCGCGGCTGGCTCTGATTACAGTGACTTGGTCACTATTCCTTGCTCCCAAAGCTATTGGGACAGTAAACTCGTGCAAAGAGATAAAGGGAAGAATTCCCACCGTGAACCGAGTTTTTCGAACGGAACTTGAAGAAAGTATGCGGTTCTAAATAGTAGTTTAGTACAAAGTTGTAGTAAAACTTAAGTAAAAAATCGTTCAAACGAGCATGTGCCATAAAGTCATTTTGAGACAGACATCGAACTATGAAGATTACCAATCATATATTATCCGGCATTTTCTCTGCCCTTATCCTTCTGGCCTCATCTGCATTTGCAACAATTCCGGATGCAACCTATTCGCCACTGGCACCATTGCCTGAACACTTAAATACCACGCGAAATATTGTTGACGCCCTGGCGGGCAGGCACTATGTCAGCACTGTGCTGGATGACCGGTTATCTAACAAGATTTTCCACAGTTACCTGGATGATCTTGATCCCTCAAGAAGTTACTTTCTGGCATCAGATATTGCCAACTTTAAACGACTGAAGTTCAACCTGGATAACGCGTTGCGACTCGGCGACGTATCCCCTGCTTTCGAGATTTTTAACGTCTACCACGAGCGAGTCATCACTCGTTTCGAGAAGATTATCGCAAGCCTGGAGGCGGGCATAGACGAAATAGATTTTGCAGTTGATGAAGAACTTGTTCTGGATCGATCAGAGCTACCCTGGGCAATAACCTCCACCGAACTGGACGATGTATGGCGTAAACGCATTAAACATGGTGTCCTCAATCTGAAACTCGCCGATAAGGAGTTGGACAAGATCCAGGAATTACTGCTGAAACGTTATAACAACAGGCTCAGCCGAACCCTGCAGACCAACAGTGAAGACGTTTACCAATTATATATGAACTCCTTTACGCGTACCTATGATCCCCACACCCAGTATTTCTCACCCAGAACTTCAGAGAACTTCAATATCAACATGAGTCTTTCACTGGAAGGCATCGGTGCCGTTCTGCAACGTGAGGACGAATACACAAAAGTAGTTAGCCTCGTACCTGCTGGGCCGGCAGACAAGTCCAAAAACCTGTTCCCGGATGACAAAATAATCGCTGTAGGCCAGGGCGCAGGCACTGAAATGGTCGATGTAATTGGCTGGAGACTGGACGAGGTTGTGCAGTTAATTCGTGGCAAGAAAGACACCGTAGTTCGTCTCGATATTATCTCATCCGACGCCAGTGACGAAAAATCCAAAACCATCGAAATCACGCGAAGCACGGTTAAACTTGAAGAACAGTCCGCCCAGTCCGAAATTATTGAGGTAGAACAATTTGGGGCGCTACGAAAGATTGGTGTGATCGACATACCCACCTTCTACATTGATTTTCGCGCTCTCCAGCGTGGGGACAAAAATTACAAAAGCACCACCGCAGACGTTGAGAAACTGGTCAAAAACCTGATTGGGGACGGGGTCGAAGGTATCGTGATTGACTTGAGGAACAATGGCGGTGGATCTCTACAGGAAGCGAAGACTCTGACCGGTCTGTTCATCGACCGGGGTCCAACTGTTCAGATCCGCAGCAAAAGCAACCGGGTGGATATACTCAATGACCGCCACATTGGCACGGTATACGACGGTCCATTGGCCGTTCTGGTTAACAGACTGAGTGCCTCGGCTTCGGAGATCTTTGCCGGTGCGATCCAGGACTATGAACGCGGTGTGATCGTCGGCAGCCAGACGTTTGGCAAGGGCACCGTGCAATCCCTGGTTCCCCTGAACCGTGGCCAGTTAAAACTGACCCAGGCGAAGTTTTATCGGATTTCCGGCGAAAGCACACAACACAAGGGAATTATTCCTGACATATTATTTCCGAACAATTTTGACCCGGAATCCATAGGCGAGAGTACCCTCGACCAGCCACTGGAATGGGATACCATAGAAGCCACAGGGTATCGATCCAAGCGTTCTATTTTGCCTCTGGTTAGCGATCTTCGCAGCATGCATGAAACACGCACCGCCTATGATCCGGAGTTCGTGTACCTGCAGGACGCCCTTGCCTATCGGCAGGTTCGTTCCAATATTGATTCAGTGTCTCTCAACGAAAAGACGCGTATCAGGGAGAAGGAGGAATCCGACGCATTCTGGTTAAAGCTTGAGAACAACAAACGGCAAGGGCAGGGTCTGGCAGTGTTAAAGTCCCTCGATGAACTGGACGAAGACTCCGACCCTGTGGTCGCGAGTAATAAAACGGCGCAACCCGGTATTGCCCCTCCCTCCGAAGATCAATCCGGTGAACAAGTCGAAGGGATTCAAGGCAATGAGGTAGCCGGTGTGGTCGATTCCTCTGCCGTCTCACTGGTTCCAGCGACTGTGCCGGACACAGATATCGACGAAACCAAAGCAGACAAGCAGGACGAATCTTTGCCGGATCCGTTTCTGGTGGAAACCAGTAAAATCATACTTGATCTCATCGGACTCGAAGAACGTACTGCCGCGGAGAAACTTGAGGCGGAACACGTCAAGCTATAAAAAAGTCGCTATTTCCGACAGCGTCTTCTTGCCAATATCCGGTACCCTGGCGCCTCCCTCCGGGTAACCCACAACGAGCAATAGAAAGGGGCGCTCTGACCTGGGGCGACCCAGAATCCTGTTAAGAAATCCCATTGGACTTGGCGTATGAGTCAGGCTCGCCAGCCCGGCATTGTGGATGGCGGCAATCAGTAACCCGGTCGCAATGCCTACCGATTCGGTGGCGTAGTAGTGTTTGACCCGACTGCCATCTGGTAATACCCCATAACGCTGTTGAAAAATCGCGATCAGGTAAGGCGCAGTCTCCAGGAAAGGCTTGTCTGCATCAGTGCCTAATGGGGCCAGGGCTGCGAGCCACTCTTTCGGCGCTTTATGCTCATAAAACGCCTTCTCTTCCTTTTCTGCAGCAACGCGAATCTGGCGCTTCAGCGCTTTGTCTTCAACAACCACAAACTGCCAGGGCTGCATATTGGCACCACTGACTGCACTACCTGCGGTCAACAAACACTGCTCGATAATTCGTCTTGGAACCATTCGATTAGAGAACTCGCGCACGGTTCTTCGGCGTCGCATTGCGTTGTAAAACGCGTCCGCACGCAGTAGCATCTCTGCCTCATCGAACGTCTTAAAATCAAGATTAATAAATGCTTTCGTGGTCACATACTCCTCTTCTTGAACGATTCGTTCACAGCCGCCAAGCTAGCCTTGATTGCCTTTGTGATACTCCAGTAAAGGACAGCAAGGACAACAACGGAGTCTGCGAGACGTTATTTAAGCAGCGGATGTTCAGCAGGTAGCTGTTTTGATACCCACAGTGCGAGTTTATGCGCCATGGCTTTTTGGGATACGTCCATTTTCGCCAATGGCTGGATGAGTTTATCGTGCACCAGCAGGCGATAAATATACTCAACCTTTTCATGGGCAGAATCAGTCGGTTCGAACTCAACCACACCGCGTTTTTCACCGTAGTCCATGCCCAGGCGAATAGCCTCCTTCAGTAATTCAGCCTCATTTGCCAGTTTCTTTTTTTTCTTCGCCACGATGACCCCCTGCACATGCCACGATCTTAGACTACCCACCCTATGGACATCAAATGCACCCTTTACTGGTTCGCCATGTCTTTCTCAACATGATCGAAAGCATTCTGGATTTCTTTGAATTTCTCTTCTGCACCGGCTGCCAGTTCCGGCGCCATACCCTTCGACTGGATACGGTCAGGATGATATTCCATTGCAAGCTTGCGATACTTTTTCTTGATATCTTTCAGCGCATCGCCGCGTTTAGCGCCCAGAATGGCGTAGTAGCGATTAATATCTTCCGGGACTCCAACGAATCGGCTCTTTAACTGCTGATAACGATCTTCCAGCCGGAAGATTCTGACCGCTATCATAATCATATCTTCTTCAATGTCCTGTATTTCGCCATCGGCGTAAGCCACGACCAGTAACAGATCAATGACGGAGGCGCTGACCTCCTTCGACCTGCCGAACTCATCATAAAACTGTTGTGCAAAGTCTTCGAATCTATCATCAGAATCTTTTGCAGCATTGAAAACCTCAACGGCAAATTGTCGGGCCTTGGGTGAAAGCCTCAGATTGTGCCGCATGACATGGTCTATCACATCGATCTCGTGTTGAGTCACCCGACCGTCTGCCTTTGCTAATTTAGCCAGCATGGAAAATGTCGCAATAAAGTAGATACTCTGTTTGTTTTCCAGCGAGCTAAACAAACCGCTACCGACGGATTCATCCCCGTCGAAGGCGTGATGACCTGCCATGGCACCTAACACCGCACCAATAGGTCCACCAAGCACAAAGCCAAGGCCGCCTCCAAGTATTTTCCCCATCCAGCTCACTTGGTGTGCCTCACCCTTTCACAGTGATCCTGCACAATATCTATAAATTCCGGCACCAGGCTTTTAGGGATCGCGTGTCCCATTCCGGGGACCACAATCATGACGCTACCAGGGATACTGCTGGCAGTGTCTTCACCGCAAGCGACCGGAATAAGCGGGTCATCTTCGCCGTGGACCACGGTTGTTGGAATTACAATTGTTTTTAACAGCGCCGTGCGATCACCATTTCGAACCACAGCTGCCATCTGCCGTGCCACCCCTTCCGGATTGTAGTTACGCTCATAGCGATGCCGGGCGATTGCAGTTCGTTCTTCCAGCGATTCGGGGTATTGGGGGCCACCAACGATAAGCAGCCCTTCTGCGGTCGAGGCAATAATCCCATCGACGCCAGCGGCAGGATCCGGTGTCGCCATCAGTGAACGTTGCGCCGCTGGTGCAGGCGGTGGGAGACCGGGTTTACCGCTCGATGACATCACAGACATCATTGAGAGCAATCGGTCGGGATACCTTGCGGCGACCAATTGGACAATCATGCCGCCCATTGAAATGCCCAGGACATGTGCTCGTGTTATATCCAGGGCATCCATCAGACCGATTACATCATCCGCCATATCTGTCAGGTCGTAAGCCAGTGCTTCAATCCCTTTACGCACGTTGCTCATATTGGGTTGGCCAGATTCTGTAAATTTTTGCGATAACCCGACATCCCGATTGTCAAAAATCACAACATGAAGACCACCTGTCACCAGGCCCTGCAGCAGACTGCTGTGCCAGTCAATCATTTGTGTACCCAGCCCCCGTACCAGAATCAGCGTTTCATTACCGGGACTACCAAACTGTTCGTATTCGATCGTTATGCCATTCGCAATTGTCTGACTCATACTTCCTCCCCGCCCATTCTTTGCAGGAGGGCTTTCGTTTTACTTGCCATGAGTTCAGCATCACCCCGGGATTCAACATTGAGCCGAACCACCGGTTCGGTATTTGACATTCTGACATTGAAACGCCATTGCTCAAACTCCATGCTGAGCCCATCGGTCCGGTCGGTGGACACTGCATCCGAGGTATACTCAGATTCAATCGCTTCAAGAAGCTCAGCAGCGTTTTCGATTCTGCGATTGATTTCACCACTGGCGGGGAACGCCAGCATTCTTTCGTCCACCAGTTGCGCCAGGGATTTGTTCCCGGCAGAAATCAGGCCGACCACCAGCAACCAGGGAACCATGCCACTATCGCAGTAAGAAAAATCCCTGAAATAGTGATGCGCACTCATTTCACCGCCATAGATCGCATCCTCTTTTCTCATGCGTTCCTTGATAAAAGCATGGCCGGTTTTACTCTGTATCGCCTCACCACCCATGTTGTTAACTATTTCGATGGTGTTCCAGGTTAAACGGGGATCATGGACAATGCTGCTCCCCGGTGACTTGGCAAGAAATGCTTCAGCCAACAATCCAACGATGTAATAACCCTCGATAAAACGACCATCGGCATCAAAAAAGAAACACCGATCGAAATCACCATCCCAGGCGATCCCCAGGTCGGCTTTATGTATTTTTATTGCATCGATAGTCGACGCACGATTCTCTCTGAGTAGGGGGTTAGGTACGCCATTGGGAAAATTGCCATCAGCGTCATGGTGAACCTTGATAAACTCCACGGGTAAAAATCGTTCGATTCGGTCTATGACGGCACCGGCGCCGCCATTGCCCGCATTGGCTACGATTTTCAACGGCTTGAGGGTCGCCACATCAACGTAGGTAAGCAGATGTGCAATGTATGCACTTCGATGGTTGAGTTCAGACAGTTGACCCCGGGAACCGATATCGGGAAACTGATTTGCCGCAACTAACTGCTCGATCTCCCTGAGACCGGTATCGCCACTAATAGGCCGAGCGCCCTCCCGAACCAGTTTCATACCGTTATAGTCTTTGGGATTATGGCTTGCGGTGACAACGATGCCACCGTCCATATCGAAATGATCCGTGGCAAAGTAAATCTCCTCGGTGCCACACTCGCCAATATGATGGACATCTACCCCACTGTCGAGCAAACCGTTAATCAGGGCGTCACTAATGGAAGGGCTCGACAAACGAATGTCGTGCCCCACTACCACCTTGACCGGTTGAACCTGCAATGCGAAGGCTCGCCCTATCCGGTACGCAATGTCTTCGTTGATCTCGTCCGGAATCCGGCCCCGTATGTCGTAGGCCTTAAAACAACTTATTGCCACGAATTTGTCCTTTTGTGAAAAATCGATATTCTACCGAATCTTCACTCCGGATTGGTAAGACTGTGCTCGAAGTCGGATTTCTTTACAAGACCACAATTGACAATACAGCCGGTAAACCCGAGGCAAGCTGCTTCCACTCTGCGTCGTTACTAACCTGCCAGACATTACCACTGTCAGAACCAATCAGTACACCGCCGGGACTACCAGGATCGGGAATCAGGCCGTGAAAGTTCTCTGTAGCGGGTGAATGCGCCTCATCACAAAGAGATCGCCAGGATTCACCTTCATTTTCGGAACGAAACAGCATGGCCCCGGCGCCGCCTTCGTTTTTGTAGCTGGAAAATGCGGTTGGCGCACTCGCGACTGTCAGCCCAAAGGGTGGCCGGGAATCAATGCACATGGGGCGTGAATAGCGAGGTGTTATACCTTTCCAGACGTAATTCCAGGAATCCCCCCCATCATCAGAACGAAAAACCCCGGCATTGCCTTCGATCATTTCTGCAACCCCATCAAGTCGTCCGTAGCCAGTGGAAGCAAACAACACGGCAGGGTTTTGTGGGTGGGCAAACATCATATGCAGATCAGGGTTTTCGCCGGGAAGGTTTAACGTCCACGTCTCCCCAGCATCGGTGGAGCGCATGATTCCCCCAACCTCCACACCGACCCACAGATGCGCTGGATTATCACGGTCAATCACCAGGGCCCTCGCACTTGCCGGTAACGGGGGTGTGACAGGAATACACCATTTATCAGACTCGGGGTTTTGAGCGAATGTGGTTACCTCTTCCCAGGTTACACCGCCATCTTCACTCCGAAACAATCCTGCCGGTTGCGTCGACGCGTAAAGCACATCATTACTGGCAGCGCGAATTTGCCAGACCTCACGATCCTCGAGACCAGCCAGCTGCCAGGACTCACCCTCATCGTTGGACACGAATAAACCATTACCCGTCCCTGCGAAAAGACGCCCATCCAGATAAACCAGATCACGGACCCTGCGCGTCTCAAGAACGTTCAGGGCCTGACTATTTTCTATGGAAAAAATACCTCTGCTCGTTCCTGCCAGTACTTTCATCAGCATGATCTCCTTTATTCCCCAGAGTCTAGCCCAGTTTGCTCACTCAGGCATCATTTTGGACACTGAGGTGCAGAACATTAAGGAACGGTATGCATTCCACCCTAAAGTGCAAAAACCATCAACTGGTCACCTTTTGGCGTGCCCAACCCGCCATGACCGCCAACCGCAATAGCGATGTATTGCTTGCCATTAAACACATAGCTCATGGGTATCGCATTGGCCGAGGTAGGCAGGCGGTATTTCCAGATCTCCTCGCCGGTACTCGTCTTGTACGCTCTGAAATAGAAATCAATACTGGCACCAACAAAAATCAGTCCGCTGGCCGTGGTCATTGGCCCACCAAGATTGGGTACGCCCCATTCGAAATTTGGCACAATTGCGGGTGCAACGTCTTCGATAGTTCCAAACGGTTTATTCCAAAGTACCTTGCCGCTGTTCAAGTCAACCGCCGCTATCTTGCCCCAGGGCGGTCGAGTGCAGGGTAAACCGAGTTCAGACAGGAAAATCCGCCGGGCCATGCCATAAGGTGTGCCACGCATTGCAGTTAATTGCCACCCATCCATCTCTCATCCCTGGCAACAACTTTATGAGCCCCGGCGTATCCATAAGATTCATCACCGCAATCTGCCGGGATTCATCCAGGGCAACGCCTCCCCAGTTAACGCCACCCGCCCATCCCGGATACTCGATCGTACCGCCAATCGACGGTGGCGTAAAAATACCTTCCGAACGGTAGGTACTGAGGATCTCCTCGCAACCCATCTTGTCAAAGATGGCAATACCAAATGCGTCTTCAGGTCCCAGGGCCCTTTGGTCTCCAACGATGATCGACGAGAAAGGCTGGGTTGGGTGTGCCAGTTCGCCGGGGACGTCACTGGCCGGAACTGGCCGTTCCTCGATTTCATACAGTGATTCACCGGTTTCGCGATTAAATGCGTACAACATGCCGGTTTTGGTAACAATGACTACTACCGGTATTTGCCTGTCTCCCCGGCGGATCATCATGAGACTGGGCTCCGCCGGAACATCGTAATCCCAGATATCGTGATGAACTAACTGCTGATGCCAGATAACCTTGCCTGTATTGGAATCCAGGGCGACGATGGAGTTGGCATAGTCATTTCTGCCATGTCTTTCACCACCATAAAAATCAGGGCTCGGGGAGGATGTCGGCACAAAAACCAGCTGTCGCTCCGGATCGACCGAGATAGGCGCCCAGGCATTGGCTGCACCCGTAATCCTGGCGCTTGTTGATGGCCAGGTTTCAAAAGCCGGATCGGCTGATGAACGCGGAATAGGATCCCATGACCACAACAAACGACCAGTGACGGGATCCAGGGCGCGAACGATTCCCTGTTCCAGTTCAACGCCTCCATTGTCGCCAATAGCAGAACCAACAATGATTCGATCTGGTAAAACGGCCACAGGCGATGTCACGCCGTCATCCCCTGGTCGTAAGTTATCAATACCCACTGTCAGATCTAAAACGCCCTTGTTCGAGAAATTACGGCAGGGTTGCCCGGTTTCAGCGTTAATGGCATGAAGTGCGCCATATGGGTACCTATGAATACACGGTCCGGGCACTGTTTGTCTTCACCGTGCCATAAAGCGACTCCCCGCGAGGCACTTTCCGAATAACCCAGGTCTCGATCTATCTTTGCATCAAAGCGCCAGATTTCTTTTCCGTTGGCCGCGTTTATCGCCATCACCTGGTTGTCGCTGGTGCTGACAAATAGCATGCCTTGCCAATAGGCCGGTGTGGCCTGGAAGGAGTGCGCCTTACCTTTGAATCCCGCATTAAAATCACCGGTTCGATAACTGAAAGCCAATTTGAGCTGCGATATGTTATCGGAAGTAATCTGGGTGAATTGATAATGCTGACTACCATCTTCTGCTGCTGCCATCAGGTAGGAGCAAAGAGACAATACAAGAAGAGCTGTTAGTCTGAAAAATGAATTCATTAGTGTTTATCCAGCGTATTTTCAAGAAGATCAAAATCTACACTCAATCTTCGATTGGGCTAGGACAGATATTACCCAAAAGTTAACCGCGCCAACATTGCCATGACTTTAAACAGTATATAATAACGCCCTCTTTTGTTGATACAGGAACAACGTGGCACCCGAACAGTTGAGTTCACGAAATCTAAGCTGGCACTGGCCAGCGGCATTCGCAATTTTTGCCTGTGCACTCATAGGCTTCTCATCCGGGGTTTCACTGACAGAACGACCCGAAGTAATCACCTCATCCATGTTGACCAAGGCATATTACAGCCTCGGGTTATTTGTCATTGGCGGATTGGACATCGGCGTACCTGTAGGAGGACCTGTATTCGGTCGGATTCTATTATGGGTTGCCTACTTTGGTGCACCCTTATTGACCGCATCTGCTGTTATTGAAGCGGTGCTGAATGTGATGGAACCTCACCGCTGGAAATTACGACGACTAAGAAACCATATCGTTATCGTTGGTTCTGGTGATATGACTATCAGCTATCTTCGTGTACTCCGGGAACAGGGTAACACTACCCCCGTGATTGTCGTTGATGAGAAGGTTGACGCTGTTCGTGAACTCGAACTGTCGGCGTCCTTCAACGTCACTGTCGTCGTGGGTGACGTTACACATGACTTCCTGCTTAAGGAACTGAGACTAAAGCGCGCCTTAAGAGTTCTGTTATTGGGGGAAGACAATTTCCTTGCCTATGAGGCTGCCAGTAAAATCTTACGCCTGTTCCCGCACCTTGAATCACGAATTATCATCCACAGTTCCAGCCTCCGATTTCTAAGGGCCATGCAGGATACTAAAATCGCGCAGCAGTCCATCAGCTTTAACTCATACAATTTGGCCGCCAAGGGTCTGGTCCGTGAAACCCTGACGGATCATTTCAGCCGCACAAAGGGGAAGGATGTAGTGGTCCTGGCTGGTTTTGGTTTGTTCGGCCAGACAATTTTGGAAGAATTGCAAAGCGTCGCCAGGGATGAGATAGAAGTCGTCGGTATTATCGACCTGGATGCCAACCGACGAATTGAAGTCGTTGATGAGCACCAGTCTATCGAGTCCAAATACAACCGGGGAGTACTCCAGGGAGACATATCCAACCCCGAGGTCTGGCGCAATCTTCGCCATCAAATAGACCTGTCGCGAGGAGAACCGGTAATTATCCTGGGTACCGGCGATGCGGCAAACAATTTACGTACCGCTTTGTGGATCCGACAAAAACACCCTAACGCGCTGGTCTTTGCCCGAACAAAGGATGTGTCACATTTTGCCCAGGAAGTAGGCAGGGAACACGATATCAATACTATTAGCATTACCCAGCTGGTAGAAGACAATATTCCGCTGGACTGGTTGGATTAGGGAGCCTCCCCCAGGTCAACTCGCCTCAGTCGAACCAGGGGAATCAGCCTGCGGGTTTTGTTCTGGTACTCAACATATCTGGGCTGCTTTGTCACAACCCGTCGCCAGATAACTTCTCTTTCGGCAGCCTCGACCCTGGTTGCCTCAACTGAAAATTTATCTGCACCAATCTGAACAGAAGCGAGGGGCGCCGATTCGAGGTTGAACAACCATGCCGGGTTGCTGTGTAGATTGCCGTTTGAGGCGACCATGATATAGCACGTATCAAATACAAAATAAGGCATAGGCGTCGTTCGTGGCTTTTGGGATCGTCGCCCGGTAGTTTGCAGCAACAATATATCCAAGCCATCCAGGCGCGCACCAATCCTGCCGTTTGTCGACCGGTAGAGCCAGGTATGCACTCTTGATATTCGCAGCATATTCTGCCTGCCGGGAACGTATCGGATGTAGTTGGTATAGGGTTTTTCAGCTGCCATCGATGCCGTTATCTCGACAGCCGCAAAGATTTCAGATTGATACCTAACTCAACATCGGTTTTTAACGTCACAAGCTGTTTGCAGCGCTGTACCAGATCCACGTTGTTCTGGACACGTATGGCAGAACTCTCTGGTTGATTATCCTTGAGAATATTTTCCAACGAACCATATCGATGCAGGAGGGAAGCGGCTGTCTTCTTGCCCACCTTTGGAACACCTTTGATGTTGTTGCTCGCATCTCCTGCCATGGCCCAGTAGTCAGTCAGTTGATTGATTTCCACCTCGTACTTTCGACGCACCTCTGATTCCGTTATTTGCTTGTGTTCAAAGTGATTAAATACCATGACATGATCAGATAGCAGTTGCAGGAACGACTTGTCTGTGGACAGGATTATCGCTTCAGCATCACTGTGTCCAACAACGAAGGCGATGGTGGCAATAACATCATCGGCTTCATAGCTTGGTGTGGTTATACTGCGCAAACCCAACTCCTGAAAAGCTGACTCAAACATGGCCAGATTGTCCAACAACAATGCAGGTGTGGGTTTACGGCCAAGTTTGTAACTGTCGTAGAGCAGATGGCGCCAGGTTGTCTCGTGACTGTCGAACACGACACAAACGTGACTGGGTACATGCTGCCTAAGAGCCCGGGCCACAGATCTCGCGGAGGATCGAATCACTTCATCAATTTCCTGACTGTCATCGGGTCTTGCTTCGAAGATCCTTCGAATCAGGTTAAAAGCATCGATTAGTAAGACACGAGTCTTCACGGCTATGTACTAGGAGGCTGACCGAGATTAGAAACCGTAGCGAGGGGAAGCTGTCTAGTAACCAAGCGCAGCACCTTCATTGCGAGGGTCTTTAATACCTGAAATGACCCCATCGCTGATAAGGATGGAATTGGCATCGCCAATCCCCCTGCCATAAGGTATTTCTCTAAACCCCACATGGCCTTGCGCTTTTAGATTGGCAATAGTATCTGGAGACAAGCCGTACTTGTCGTACATGATCATGTTCGGTAGCCACTGATGGTGAAACCGGGGCAAAGAGACTGCATCATCAATAGCCATACCGTGATCGATAACATTCACGACGACCTGCAATGTGGTCGTGATAATCGTCGATCCCCCAGGGGAACCTGAGATCAAAAATGGCTTTCCATCATGCACCACCAGCGTCGGCGACATGGAACTGAGCATACGCTTGCCCGGGGCAATGGCATTTGCTTCGCGACCAATCAGGTTAAACTGATTCGGTGTATCCTTTTTTATCGAAAAATCATTCATCTCGTTGTTTAACAATACACCGGTACCCGGTACCACTATCTTGTTGCCGAAGCTGCTATTGAGGGTGGTGGTCAGCCCCACCATCATATTGTCTTTGTAAACAGAAAAGTGAGTCGTCTCTGTACTCTCCACCGGCCATTCCTTACCTGCGCCAATATCCTCACTTTTACTCGCCCGGCCTGGATTAAAATCCGCGAAACGCGCCTTCGCATAACGCTTGTCCATCAGCATCGCAAGTGGCACATCATAGTGATCAGGATCCCCAAGGTGCTCGGCTCTGTCTGCATAAGCGCGACGCTCCGCCTCGATCATCAGGTGAATGGTTTCTGAACTGCCATACCCCATACTCGCTACATCATAGGGTTCCATCATGTTGAGAATTTGCTGAATCAACGCCCCGCCGGAGGAAGGCGGAGACATGCCATAAATATCATAACCACGATAGGTACCATGAACCGGTTCGCGCCAGACTGATCTGTAATCTGCGAGATCCGCCAGGGTTATATCGCCATTGCCTCGCTCCATTTCCTTTGCGATCAGTTGTGCAACTTTACCTTTGTAGAAACCGTCACGACCGTGCCTTGAAATCAATTTAAGAGTTTTTGCCAGATCCGGTTGTTTCCAGATATCACCTTCCCCGTAAGGCTCACCCTTTTTGGAAAATTTGGCCATTGACGCGGGGTATTGCTGCATTCGTTTTAACTGACGCTCAAAACCGCGAGCCATATCGTGGGACAAAATAACGCCCTTTTGAGCCAATCGGATGGCTGGCGCCATTACCTTTTGTCGTGACATGGAGCCATATCGATCCAGCAAGGTCAGTAGCCCGTCGACAGAACCAGGCGTGCCTGCTGCTTTATGACTCGCTGTAGAAAGGCCCGTAATCACATTGCCATTGGCGTCCAGGTACATGTCACGATGGGCGCTGGCAGGTGCCGTTTCGCGATGATCCAGGGTAACAACTTCACCGTCTGGTAACCTCACCACAGCGAATCCACCGCCACCGATATTCCCGGCTGAGGGATAGGCAACTGCAAGTGCAAAGGCCGCGGCGACCGCACCATCAACGGCATTGCCACCTGCCTTCATGATTTCAAGGCCAGCTTCAGAAGCATAGACAGATCGCGATGTCACCATTGCCGTGGACCCGTAGGTCGCTTCCGGACTCACGGCAAAGGCGATATTTGCTGCCAATATACTTGCTGCCAATAAAGATAGTAAAACCAGAACTCGCATAACCGGAATCTGCATAAAGACTCACCAACATCATCATCGTCATTGATTCCGGTAGCTTAACACGGAGACTCAGATCTAATGGGTGTCATCTTCAGTATAAGCTGGCATTATTTTGTTTTGTTACTCAAGTTGCAGCATCAATGAGCATTTCTACAAGGGATATGAGGCGACTCGCTCTAAACTCACAGGGGCTGTTAAAAAGAGCACCTTTCGGTCGTGGCCTGAATGCCGTTCACAAAGCCGTCAACCAGTTGGGTTATGTCCAGATTGACACCATCTCGGTGGTCGACAGGGCCCATCATCATATCCTGCGAACCCGGGTACCA
>LWDU01041657.1_pt1 | contig 33986 bp, 27 predicted proteins | sample 727161 | NCBI WGS metagenome assembly LWDU01 (sample SAMN04566230, study PRJNA314399) | hydrothermal vent metagenome | isolation source: deep sea hydrothermal plume seawater | place: Mexico: Gulf of California, Guaymas Basin | collected 2004-07-11 | reverse complement strand
GGGCGTGGTAGGTTGTGTTTCGGTGGCGGGGGTGGCTGTTTCTTGGCGTTGGTTTTTGCGGGCTGATATGGAGTTTTGGTTCTTTGAAAATTACTGATATTAAGACGTTTTTGATGGCGGCTGGGGTCTCGCAGGAGCAGGGTTCGTCGAGCTGGAGTAGACGCAACTGGTGCTTCGTGAAGGTGTATACCGACGAGGGCATTGTGGGTATTGGTGAGGGTTCGGGTTGGCCTCGCGTTGTTCAGACGGCGCTTGAGGATTTGCGAACGATTGTTGTGGGTGAAGACCCGATGAATATCGAGCGAATCTGGCAGAAGATGCTTGTTACTACGATGGGTAACGGCATGACGGGTACGCCGGGTTCTGGTGCGATGAACGCTATCGATATGGCGCTCTGGGACATTAAAGGAAAAGCGCTAAACACCCCGGTTTGGAATCTGCTCGGCGGCAAGATGAGGGACAGGATTCGGGCTTATGGTCACGCTGGTACGCCGGAGAAGGCGCTTCATCTGGTAGATAAATACGGATTGAAGGCATTGAAGACCGGTGGTGTTCACCGCACAGCCGACAATGTTGAGGCGCTTCGCAAGGCTGTTGGTGACGATGTGGACCTGATGGTGGATGCGCACGGTCCGCCGTGGCACAGCACCAAGGACGCCATCATCGTTGGTAAGTCGCTTGAGCAGTTCAATTTACTTTTCTATGAAGATCCTGTGCCGCCCGACAATGTTGAGGCGTTGCGGCGGGTTCAGGACAACGTGGATATTCCGATTGCTGCGGGTGAACGGCACTCGCACATATGGGGTGTGCGTCGGCTGATCGAGGAAGAGATTGTCGATGTGATTCAGCCCGATACGGGTCGGATTGGCGGTATTAGTCAGATGATGAAGCTTTCGGCGATGGCAGAGGCGCATTTCATTTCGGTTGCTCCTCATTCGGGTTCGTTGGGTCCGATTGCTGAGTATGCGGCGATTCACATTTTGGCGGCGATTCCGAATGCGTTGATTCTTGAGCGATTGCATGACGATGTTCCGGCTCGCTACGATGTGGTGCCTGAGATTCCGACTGTGGACGGGTTTATTGAGGTGCCGGACGCGCCGGGTCTTGGTGTTGATATTGACGAGGATGTTGTGGCTGCGAATCCTTCGGAGGGGAATACTTCAACTCCGGGTGAAGAGGGCGATGGTAATTACGAGCCGGGTACGTGGAACGAGCATGTTTATGTTCAGACGAGGTACAGCAGGCAGGCGAACTTGCGAGGTGGTGGCTAGGGTGGCGATGCCACTTTTTCTTGCCTTTGGAGTGTTGGCTGGGGTGTTAGATTGGTGATGGGTTGGCACGGATCCTGAATCAAGTTCAGGATGACAATTTTTTGCTGTCTAACGATTAGATTAGATCGGCAATTGGATGAAAAGGAACGAGTTCCATGTATTTGGGTACACAGGGGCAGCCGGTTACTGATGATGAGTTGGGCGTTTTGAGTCAGCTCGGGGTGAATCACATTTCGTCGGATCCTGAGGGTCCGTGGACGGGATGGGATCGGCATGCGTTTGCTGCTCATCAGGAGCGGCTGGCGAAGTACGGAATTACGCTCGACATGTCGTTGATGCCTTTGGGTTCGCGTTCTGCGTTCGAGAACGATTCCGGGAATGTGTTTCTTGGCCCGAGCAAGGAGCGCGACGAGGAGATCGACCTGCTTTGCCACCTTATAGAGGAGGCTGGTGCTGCTGGGGTGAGAGCGCTGCGGTACAACATTACGATTCTGGGTCATATGCGAACCGAGCCGACGTATGGGCGTGGTGGTGCGCAGTTGTCTTCGTTCGATTATTCGAAGTTGGATCAGACTCTGGGCGAGTTTGAGGGCGGGGCAGCGGATGCAGACGAGATGTGGGAGCGGATTGACTACTTTTTAAGCAGGGTTGTTCCGGTTGCCGAGTCGAACAAGGTGCAGATTGCGTGTCATCCGATGGATCCGGGGATTGGGAATCGTGAGTATCGGGGTGTTGCGCGGGTGATGGGTACGGTTGATGGCTTGAAGAAGTTTATTTCGATGCACGAGAGTGCGTATCACGGATTGAACTTCTGTCAGGGGACTGTTTCGGAGATGCTTGAGAATCCTGGAGAAGAAATTTTCGATGTAATTCGATATTTTGGGGAGCGTAAGAAGATTTTTAACGTTCATTTCCGAAATATTAAGGGTGGATTTCTGGATTTCGTTGAGGTTTTTCCCGACGAAGGTGATATCGACATGCTGAAGGCGATTAAGGTATACAGAGATGTCGGTTACGAATACATGTTGATGCCAGACCATGTTCCTGGTTTGGCAGGGGACAACGCTCGCAGAGTTGGGTTCGCGTACTGCTACGGCTATATCAACGCCGCTTTGCAGACAGTTTTTCAATGACTCGATCAGAACAAATGGATTACAAATACAAGTCGGATAACGTGAACGCCTCGGTTGGTGTACTTGTAATACGGCTAATGGTTGGGGTGCCTATTGCATTGGTGGCCGGGTTTGTCGGCAACATGTTCAACGGCATTATTATTCCTTCTCCTGCTGCCGGTGATGATCTTGCATTTTTCGTTCGAGTGCTGGTTATTGGATTCGCTTCTTCAGCTGGCGGGATGATTGCGTGGTTCAACGTGTTTGGGTCGAAGTCTGGCGCTTCCCTGATTTGGGTGGTGGGTGGAATTGGCGGCTTACTTGGTGCGGTGGTGGGTTATTACGTTGGTGACGCGTTTATCAAGAACCACGATGTGTACATATTGAACCAGCAGTTGACGCAGGTGGTGATCATGGGTGCGGCGATTGGGGCGAGCGTGTTCGCGGTTGTTTTGTCGGTTATTTACGGTCGTTCTGGCAAGTAACTGGCATGGTCTGTGTCGCCGATCTCACGGTGTACCTGCCGGTTTTGCGCGCCTTGCGTGACGATGCAGCCGAAATCTGTCCGGTGTTAATTCAAACGATGGAGCCTTAGAAACAGGCGATTTTGAATTGACACTTGAACAGCTTTTACATACCTTGTGCCAATCTGAGGGTTTTGCGTGAAGTGCGTTATCTATCGAGCTGGGCATTCTGCTTGCTTTCAGAAAGCTTGATTACGTTTATTCAAAGAGGCGAACATGAAGCATATGAAATTGACCCGCATCATGGGTCTGCTGATGGTTTCGGCCATCGCTGCAGCGATGATTGCGGCTTGTAGCTCTGACTCAGAGGTGATAATCCAAACGGTTGTCGTCGAAAAATCAGTCAAGGGTGACACGGTTGTAGAGACCGTGATTGTGACCGAAAAGGGTGACACCATCGTTCAAGAGGTCAAGGGTGACACGGTTGTAGAGACCGTCATCGTGACTGAAAAGGGTGACAAGGTTGTCCAAACGGTTGTGGTAAATGCCACGGCTGTTCCTGCAGAAGAGACTTTCTACGGTCTACCACTTCCGGTGGTTCCTGACGATGTAGGTACTGCACCTGCACCTAAGTCAGCGTCGGGCACTATTGAACTCCGTGCTGGACTTGAACTCCGCTTATCCGGTTTGCCGGAAGAGGGTGGTGGTTTGGGCAGCAGTATTACCGAGAAGATGTTTACGACCGACTCCGGTGGTAACGCTGTGAATCTGCTTGCAGACTCATGGGAACTTGCTACGGACCTTTCTTCGGTAACGATTACCCTTAAAGAGGGTGTTGAGTTCCACGGTGGATTTGGCGAGATGACTGCGGATGACGTGGTCTGGTCATACAACCGAGGTAACCCGGGAACTAACCCGGAATCGGCAACTGATGGTGGGGCCAACTGGATCTCCTTCCTTGGCGACAATTTGGTTACTGCAGTTGACTCGAAGACTGTGAAATTCACGATCGCAACGTTTGACCCACGATGGCAGACACTGCTTCTTGGTCAGTCAGGGCTAGCTCTGGGTGTTCACTCGAAGGCAGCGTTCGATGAGAAGGGTGAAGACTGGGCGCGAGAGAACTTGATCGGAACCGGGCCTTACTCTGTAACGAATTACCAACGTGATGACGTTATGGAGCTTGCAGCGGTTGAAGGTCACTACAGGATCACACCGGATGCGAAGATATACATCGCGCGGTCCATTCCTGACGAAGCTGTAGCAGAAGCTGCTTTGCAGACTGGTGCTGTTGACATTTCACAGGTTCCGCTTCGCAATATGACTGCGATGCAGAAAGCTGGATTCGTTACTGTCAGTGCTGGAGCAGGTAGCTTCCACTCGATTTCTTTCTCAGGTAACTACTGGGAGAGCGAGCACTACATCGACAAGACACCGCTGAATAACAGTTTCGGTAACGGAACGTTCAAGGATTCTCCGTGGATGGGCCGAAATGACGGCGAGCATGAAGAAGAGATGGAGAACGCTCGACTAGTTCGAACGGCTCTGTCACTTGCTATCGACCGTGACTTGATTTCGGAAGTACTGTTCGCCGGCGCTGCGTGGCCTAACTACGTATACGGTGCGGACATCAACAACCCGAACTGGCAGGAAAAGTGGGCGACTCCATACGACACGACACTTGCTGGTGAGATGCTTGACCAGGCTGGATACCCGAAGGACTCAAATGGCATTCGATTCGAAATGCCGTTCTTCATCCGAATTGGTCGAGGTGACGAGGAAATCGGTACAGCCGTTGTCGGCATGTGGCGAGAACTCGGTGTCGACATGCAGGAATGGAAGGCTCAGTACCAGACGTACAGGCCGAATCTTGTAGGTCGAACCGCTGTAGCTCCTTGGATCCACTCCGCTGGTGCTGAGAGCCCACAGGCTCCCTGGGACTGGCCGGTTATGGGTAACTCTGAATGTTCCCGTGGTCGAGGTGGTTTCAACATTGGTATTGAAATCAAAGAGCTCTGTGACTTCTACGTCGAAATGAGCGCTGAAGGTGACATTGCCAAGCGAAACGAATTGCGAAACGCCAACGTTGAGTTCCTTGCACACTGGATGCCGGTTATCGGTACAGTTGCTCGACCTAACGTAGCGCTTGCAAACCCGAACAAGCTGCTGTCATGGGACATGCCGCTTAACATTCGTGAAGCTGCATACCACCACCCCGAGTTCATTAAGCTCGTAAAGTAAGTTCGAAATGATGGCGGAGTGTCGGGCTGCTTCTGGCGGCCCGGCACTCCGTTTTTTTTGCTCTAGTTTTGTTCTAGAGGGCGGTATGCCCTCAGGTTTCTGATACTCGATCTATGAAAAATTTCCTGGCACGTCGTCTGATATTTTCCGTACTGTCATTGTTGGTAGCCTCAATGGCTGTGTTTGGGTTGGCACACGCCAAGGAAGACCCGATCAATTTATTTATTCAGCCGGGTTATTTCATTTCTCCAGAGACGCTTGGTGCCCTGAAGGCAAAGTGGGGTCTCGACAAGCCGATTGTGCTTCAGTACCTGACATGGGCTGGAAACATGGTTCGGGGCGATCTCGGAGACAGCGTGATGCAGAGCCGACCGGTTACACGGATCATCGGCGAAAAGTGGGGCGCGACGTTTAAGCTGGCAATAGTCGCGTGGATTTTTGGGACTGTTATGGGTGTTCCGTTAGGGATTATTTCCGCGCTGAAGCGCGGTTCTCCCACGGATTACTTTGTTCGTGGATTCGCGCTATTTGGCCAATCGCTTCCCGCGTTTTGGGTCGGTTTGGTGGGGATCTGGATATTCGCGGTCTATTTAGGATGGCTACCTGTGTTTGGAAGCGGGGCTGGGCTGCCGTTCTGGGAGCAGGCGAGTTACTACGTGCTTCCGGTTCTGGTGCTTGGTTGGGGTCCGATGGCGGGCTATATGAGGATCACGCGTTCGGCGATGTTAGAGGTGCTTGATTCTGAATATATTGTGCTGGCACGTGCCAAGGGTGTTACGACAACGGTTGTTGTTTGGAAGCACGCACTGCGAAACGCACTTATTCAGCCGTTGACGATCGCCACACTTTTGCTGGCGGGCTTCTTGGACGGCGCGGTTCTGGTTGAGGTGATTTTTGCGTGGCCGGGCGTGGGTCGGGTTGCGGTTGAGGCGGTGAACCAGAACGACTTTATGTTGATTACGGGGACAGTGTTTATTTTCACTTTCCTGTTCCTGTTTATGAGTCTTGTAGCCGACCTGTTGTATACGGTTGTTGACCCGAGGATTCGATACTCATGACCGAACGAATTGGGTCGCTTGAAACATCCGAAAAGAAGTCCGAAAAATCGTTCTCTGGCATTTTGCCGGCTTTCTGGAACTTCATGAGGAGATGGCCGGTTATTCCGGTTGCGGTACTGATATTCCTTGTGATTCTGGCCGTATTTGCGCCACTGATCGCTCCTGAAGATCCCAACCATCAGGATCTTCGCAGCAACCTTGCGCGTCCGTTCTGGTACAACGAGTACTACGAAACAGACCGTATTGGCAGTTCGATTGAGCCGCGCCACATTCTTGGAGCCGACAAGTTTGGCCGAGATGTATTTAGCCGGGTTGTGTTTGGCACCAGAGTGTCGCTGATGGTGGCGATCGTTTCAATGATTAGCGGGACAATTCTTGGTGCGTGGGCCGGGATTATGACCGGGTTCTACGGTGGGTTGCTGGATGAGTTAATGACGAGGTATGTCGATGTGTGGAACGCGTTGCCTTTCCTGTTAATCGCGCTTGTGGTTTCGATAACGATCGGTCAGGGTGTGATCATCATGATGGTGTTGTTAATCATGCTGACGTGGGTTGGTTTCGTTCGGAACATTCGCGCGGAAGTTTTAAGTTTGAAAACGCGTGATTATGTGAATGCTTCGCGGGTTGCGGGGGCTTCGGATTTGCGCTTGATGTACAAGCACATTTTCCCTGGTGTGACGAACCTTCTGCTGGTGCTTGCGAGCTTGCGGGTTGGCGGTTTGATTCTGACGGAGGCTTCGTTGAGTTTCCTGGGTATTGGGATTCCTTCTCGAATTCCTTCTTGGGGATCGATGATTAGCGATGGTCGTGACACTTTGGATGAGGCGTGGTGGATTTCGTTCTTCCCGGGTCTCGGAATTTTCCTGACTGTGATGTCGATGAACTTCCTGGGCGACTGGATTCGTGATCGCACTGATCCGAGATTGCGCCAGCTGCGTGACTAGGCAGCTAGGCTGCTTTTTGATCGTGGTTCGTTAACTTTTTCGTTTTCAACTTCTGTTTAGTTCGAAGGGACTACTTGTGATGCCTAGCTACGATCTACTGATTAAGGGCGGTCATGTTATTGATGCCGCAAACGGTATCGACGAGGTGATGGACGTTGGGATTGCCGGGCGGGTTGTGGCGGGTGTCGAAAAGGACATTCCGGAGTCGCAGGGTCGGCGTGTGATCGATGCTTCGGGCATGTTTGTGACGCCGGGGCTGATCGATATTCACGCTCACACGGCTGTCTATTCGGGGGCGATGTTTCCTGAGGAGATGTGCTTTCCTTACGGTGTGACGACGATGGTCGATTGTGGTGGTGCTGGATGGCGCACTTTTGACCAGTTCAATGACGAGATAATCAAGAAGTCGGCTGTCCGAGTGTTTGCGTTGTTGAATATCGTTGGCAAGGGTATGGATGGCGATGTTGAGCAGGATATTGAGGATATGGATGCGGAGCTGACGGCTGCGAAGATCATGCAGCGGTCGGACATTATTGTTGGTGTAAAAGTTGCTCATTTCCAGGGCAAGGGTTGGGAGTCGATCGACCGGGGTGTTGAGGCTGCTCGGCTTTCGGGTACGTTCACTCTTGTAGATCAGAACGCTAAGCCGACTCGTACTTTTGAGGACATGCTGAAGCGGTTACGACCGGGTGATGGCACGACGCATTGCTTTGGTTACGGGAAGCCGATGATCGGCAATGATGGCAAGGTGAAGCAGCACTACATTGATGCTCGCAAGCGGGGAATCAAGTTTGATGTTGGTCATGGGAACAACAGTTTTTCGTTCTCGATGGCGAAGCCTGCGTTAGATCAGGGGTTCCCGCCTGACACTATTTCAACTGATATGCACCGTTCGAGTTTGCACACTTCTCGTGCGCAGATGACTGAGGTTATGAGCAAGTTCTTAGCTATGGGCATGCCGATGGCTGAGGTTGTTGCTCGGTCGACGTGGGAGCCGGCAAAGTGGATTAATCACACCGAGCTGGGGACGTTGACGCCGGGTGCGCTTGCTGATGTTTCGATTCTGGAGTTCCAGGATCGTCCGGCGGGTCTTTCGGATTCGGGTCCGACCGGGTATCGGATCATGAGGGCTGAGGGTAGGTTGCTTAACCAGATGACGATCAAGGATGGCGTTGTTCAGTTCGATTACGACGGTATGGGTAAGGATGATTGGGGCGAGACGCCGACGACAGATTTGAACTTGCCGTAGGTGGGTGGCTAGGCCACTTTTTCTTGCCTTTTGAGTGTTGCCTGAGGAGTGGGGTTGTTGGTGGTTTGGTGTTTTAGATCCTGAAAATGAATTCAGGATGACAGTTGGTTGTTTGGTTGTTGTTTGCTGATCAGACGCTTCTCCCTCACCCCAGCCCTCTCCCGCTGGGAGAGGGGACCGGCTTAACGCATGCCTTCTACGTGGCCTACTCCGGGATAGACGTCGGGGATTAGGGCTGTGTCGTTGGTTTGGATTTGCCAGTTGCGGATTTTTTTAGCTAGTTCGACTACTCGGTCGGAGTATTGCGGATCGTTGAAGAGGTTGGTCTGTTCGTAGGGGTCGGTGTTGAGGTCGTAGAGTTCACTTTGATCGCCTACTGATAGGTTCAGCTTCCAGCCGTCGCCAGTGACGATGCAGCGGTGTGGGAGTTCTCGCATTCGTTCGAGTTCGGTGAGCGGGAATTTGAGGTCGATGCTGCGGCCGTTCCAGTCGAGGAAAATGTCGTTGTCTTCGAGAGTTTCATCGTTTCTGAGGGTTGATGCTTTTGATTCGCCTTGAAGGTGGTCAGGCACATCGATACCCATGAGGTCGAGCAGGGTTGGGATGGTGTCGATGTGGGAGTAGCGGCCGGGCACGCGCTGGTTGTTGAGCCAGGGCACTTTCATGAGGCATGGGACTTTGGCTGACTGTTCGTACATGACGACTTTTTGGAAGATGTTGTGTTCGCCCATCTGATCGCCGTGTTCTGAGGTGAAAACGACCACTGTATTGTCGGCGATTCCGGCGTTGTCGATGGTGTCGAGGACCTTACCGACGGCTTTGTCCATCAGGGTGACGAGTCCGTAGTAGCTCGCCTGAATTCGCCGATATTCCGCTTCTGTGTTTTCGGTTGGGCCTTCGCCGATGACGTCTTCTGGAGGGAGGTCTCTGCCCATCACTTCAGAGAGCGATGTGGATCCGGGGGAGTCGCTTTTCGACTGCTGGGCTTCTGCCATGAGCAGGTGCATTCTTGCGGCGTCCTCGGGCGGGTTCTTCATGAAGATTGGCGATTGCGGGAGGGTTTTGGGGTCGTACAGATCGTCGGTGGGTCCGACGTACGGCGGGTGTGGTTCGAAGAAGTTGATGCAGATGGCGAAGGGCGAGTCTTTTCGTTCGTCGATGAACTCGGCGACGCGGTCGCCAAGATAGATTGCCTTAGTGTGTTCGATTGGGAGTGATGCGGCGAAGGGTCGGGAGAAGACCATCGTGCCGCGGGACTCTTTATCGGGTTTGTAGCCGAGGCCGACGAGCCAGTGGTGATAGTCGCTGAGGGTTTCGTCGTGGACTGGATCGGTGTTCCAGATGCGGTACTGGTCTTCGATCGAGTGCCACTCGTCCCAGCCTTTGCGCTTGATCACTTCATCGCCAAGATGCCACTTGCCGTAGTAGGCGGTGTGGTAGTCGTCTGGGAAGAATTCGGCGAAGGTCTGGACGTTCTGCGGGAGCGGGATGTTGTTTTTGATGCAGCCGTTGGTGTGGGGCCAGAGTCCGGTCATCTGGGTTGAGCGGGACGGTGTGCAGATGGGGGAACTGACGTATGCGTTTTCGAAAACGAAGCTCTGGTCGGAGAGTCGGTTGAGGTTCGGCGTGTCGATCCAGTCATTGCCGTAGGCGGCCATGGTGTCGGCTCGCTGCTGGTCGGTGAAGATGTAGACGAGATTGGGGCGAGCGGGCTGTGACATGCGTTCTCCGATGAGTTGTTATCTTCTATTTGCCGTGAGCGAGCCTATAATCGCCCCGCCAGACAAAAATCGCAATTTTTATTTTTGAGACAGACTGAGGAATTCAATGACAATCGTCGATATGAAGCAGGTCAACCGATTTCCGTATGCGGGTGGTCGTGAATTTGGCGACGCAGGTGCGTACGAGCAGATTGATGCCGTTCTGACGTTCGCTGTTGATCCGTTGGCTGAGGTGAACAGTTCGATCGTCGATTTGGAGTTCGCTCCTCGCGATGGCGATGGCCGGGTGCGGTTTGCGGCTGATTTTTCGATTGTGACGCCGGTGGATCCGGATCGAGCTGCGAATCGGTTACTCGTGGAGCTGCCAAACAGAGGCAGGCGCAGGGTTGTGGATACGTTCAACAGGAGCGCTAAGGAGGCTTCTGCCAGTGCAGGGCAGGGTGATGGATTTTTGTTTGAGCAGGGTTGGCCAGTTGCTTCGATTGGGTGGCAGTGGGATGTGTATGTGGATGACGTGTTGATGGGTTTGGAGCCGCCGATTGCTGATTTGTCGGGTGAGGCTGATGCGGGGCAGAACGTGGTGGAGATACGGCCGAATAAGCGTGAGTCGACGTGGTTGCTTGCTGATCGGATTCACAAGCCGCTGCGAGTGAGTGATCTCGATGAGGCGGGGGCTGTTCTGTATGTGAAGGATTACGAGGACGGCGTAGACGAGGTTGTTCCGCGTTCGGAGTGGAGTTTCGCTCGTGAGACGGCGAGTGGTGTTGAGCCAAGCGACGAGCACATTTACCTTGGTGCCGGGTTTGAGCCGGGTAAGTACTACCAGATTGTATATTCGACGAAGGATTCTCCGGTTGTTGGTGCCGGGTTGCTGGCGTTGCGGGATGTTGCTTCGTGGTTGAAGTTCGATAGTGCGGAGCTTTTGCCTGAGGTGGGTCGGCTTGATCACGCGTTTGGGTTTGGCACTTCTCAGACGGGTCGGATGTTGCGGCAGTTTTTGCATCTCGGGTTGAACGTTGATGAGCAGGGTCGGAAGGTTTACGACGGGTTACTGCCTCACGTTGCGGGGGCGAGGATGGGCGCTTTTAACCATCGTTATGCGCAGCCGTCGAACCAGTCGTATCCGAGTTTTGGGCATTTATTTCCGTTCGCTGATGAGGAGCTTGATGATCCGTTTGGCGAGGGTTCGGATGGGTTGCTCAAGCGTTTGAAGGCGAGTGGGAACGTTCCGAAGGTGATTTATACGAATAGTTCGGCTGAGTACTGGCGGGGTGATGCTTCACTGGCGCACACGGACCCGGAGGGGCGACGTGACCTTGAATCGGACGCCGACACACGGTCTTATCACTTTGCTGGCACGCAGCATGGGGCGGGTTCGTTGCCGCAGGGGCGAGGTTCGAGTACGGAGGGTGGGCTAGGTAGGTATGCCTACAACGTGGTCGACTATTCGCCTTTGTTGAGGGCGGCGCTGGTGAACCTGGAGCGGTGGGTGACGGACGGTGTTGAGCCGCCTGCGAGCGCGCATGCGCAAGTTGGGTCGGAGACGGCGGTGGCGCAGGGTGCTGTGTTGGATGTGTTTGATCGGTTGCCGGGGCAGGTGACTCCGGATCGATCGAAGTTGTGGGTAATTAAATCGATGGAGTTGGGGGCGCGGGCCGATGAGGGTGTTGGTGTGTATCCGTCGGTTGAGGGTGCGACGTATCAGTGCCTTGTTTCGGCGGTCGATGGTGATGGGAACGAGGTGGCGGGGGTTCGGTTGCCTGATTTGACACGGCCGGTGGCGACGCATTCAGGCTGGAATGTTCGAGATCCCGAGACGGGGTCGCCTGAGCAGCAGATTTTGATGCTGGGGTTCTCGAACTGGTTTGCCGCGACGCGGGCGGCACGGGACGAGGCTGGTGATCCTCGGCTTTCTGTTGAGGAGCGGTATGGAGGCCGAGATGAGTATCTCGAGCTGGTGAGGCGGGATGCGGAGGCGCTGGTGCGGAATGGATATGTTTTGCCAGAAGATCTCGAACTGGTTGTTCAGAACGCGGTGGATCGTTATGACGTGGCTGTTTCGAGGGCGTTGGGGGTGTCGAGTTGAAGTATCGACATCTGGGCAGCACAGGGTTAGAGGTTTCGGAGATTGGGCTTGGGGCGAACAGCTTTGGGATGCCGGATCGGCGGGATCGGCCTGAGTCGGTGGCGATCATTCATGCCGCGATCGACCATGGGGTGAACTTCGTCGATACGTCGAATGTGTACGCCACGGGGTTGTCGGAGGAGTACATCGGGCATGCGCTGGTGGGTCGGCGTGACGAGATGTTGATCGGGACAAAGTTTGGGTCGATGCGCAGGCAGGGTCCGAACAACTTTGGGGGTTCGCGCAACTTTGTGATGCGGTCGGTTGAGGAGAGTTTGACGAGACTTCAGACCGACTATATCGATGTGTACATGATCCATCGTCCCGACACTCGGATGCCGATCGAGGAGACTTTGCGGGCGTTAGACGATCTGGTTCGTGACGGCAAGATTCGGTATACGACCGGGTGCAATTTCGAGGCGTGGCGGATTACGGATGCTCAGTGGACGAACAAGCAGAACGGGTTTGTGCCGTTTGCGGCTTCGCAGTTTGCTTATTCGATGATGGCTCGGGGCGCTGAGGCTGAGATGATTCCGGCTTGCAGGGAGTTGGGAATGAGCGTGATTCCTTATTTGCCGTTGGCTGCTGGGATGCTGACGGGAAAGGCGAACGCGGCTGATGGGGGTTCGGTTCCTGAGGGGACACGTTTGGCGCTTGAGCAGGGGATGGCGGATCGGTGGATTACCTCGCGAAATCTTGAGCTGGTGGGGTTGTTGGATGGCTGGGCTCGGGATCGTGGGCACACTGTGTTGGAGTTGGCGTTTGCGTGGCTTTTGGCGGACCCGATCGTGGCGACGGTGATTGCCGGAGCGAGTTCGGCTGAGCAGATTGCGCAGAATGTTGCGGCTGTGGAGTGGGTGTTGTCGGCTTCGGATAAGGCTGAGGTGGATGCGATTTTGGATGAGTATCCGGCGGAGAATTCTGGTCCGTATTTTTCGGCTGCTGGTTATTTTTATGAGCCGACTTTGGCGCCGCCGCGGGGGGGCACTGGGTGACTTTTTCTTGCCTTTGGAGAGTTGGCTGAGGCGATAGGTTGTTTGTGGGTTGGCATGGATCCTGAATCAAGTTCAGGATGACAGTGGGCGATTGGTGGGTTGTTTGCTGAGTAGGGGGCTTCTCCCTCACCACAACCCTCTCCCCTGGGGAGAGGGGGTTACGTGCGCTGCACTTAAACGTCGGTTTAGGTTTCTGTGAGGATGAAGCCTGGTGGGGCGTCGTGTTTGTGGGACATTTCGCCGGGTTGGAACTTGTCGCCGTCGTAGATGTTTCCTGAGTAGATGACTGTTTCGGGTGAGAATTTTTCTTTGGCCGCGCGTTCTTCGTGGAGTACGTCGAGGTAGGTGAACGAGCCCTGATCCATGTTGCTGATTACTACGTCGGCAACAGTGCCAACTGCGAGTGAGCCCAGCTCTTTTTCTTGCATTAGGGCACGTGCTGGAATTTGTGTCGACATTTCGATTACGTCGTTGAGAGAGAGACCGATGGCGAGCATTTTCGACATGGTTGTTGGCATGTCGTAGACGGGGCCATCGATGTTGCCGACGTGGACATCGGTGCTTATGGTGTCGGGCTTGAATCCCTGCGAAAGCGCCTGTTCCATCGTTCGGAATGCAAAGCCGCGAGCGCCATGCCCGATATCGAGGAATACGCCACGTTCTTTGGCGTCCCAGATTTTCGACCAGAGTTGACCTCGGTGGTCGAAGATTGGGAACCGGAATGCTGCGTGGAACGTGTGGGTCAGGATATCGCCGGGGTTCATCCAGTCGAGTAGCTGCGGGATCGGTGCTCCGTAGGCTTCGCACATCAGGATTCCGCCTCCGAAGTCAACGGCTTCTCGAGCCAATGGCAGTGATGAGAAGTGCTGGGAGTGGTGGAACTTCACGCCGAGAAGCGTGTCGTAGCTAGTGATGAGATCGCTCACTTCACCGACCGATGACGGGTCGGGTCCGTACGGGTCGGGCATGCGCACCAGCGAGTAGAGCCTGACTTTGGTGTTCTGGATGTCGGATTCCCAGTAGTGGGGGTACTCGGACGGCGTTGCGGTACCGGCGTCGAGGGCCGTGGTGACTCCGTACGCCATGTTGGTGGAGTCGGAGTCGACACTGGGCCGATTGCCGCGTGCCGTGTAGTTGTGAACGTGGAGATCGATGAGGCCGGGCGTGACGATCTTGTCTGATGCGTCGATCACGAGATCGGCCTGATCTTGCGGCAGGTTTTCACCTATCTCGGCGATTTTGTTGCCGGTTATTGCGACGTCACGGACGCCGTCGATTCCCGAGTACGGGTCGATTACTCGTCCGCCAGTGATGAGTATGTTCCACTTCATTTCGAAGCTCACTTTCGAGGGGGCGTCGGCTGAGTTGTGCCGACGTTATTTTTTGGGTTCAGATCAGGAGACGATTTCTCTGATTCGCTGGATGACTGTTTCGACTTGTTCATCGGAGAGCATTTGCACACCGATTCCGATCGATTTTCCATCGTCGTGGGTTCGGGTCCAGATTGGCGGATCGCCCTTCTCGAGGCGCTTGATCACTTCGTGACCACCGATACCTAGTACGTCTGGATCGAAGTGGATGAAGACGGTGGTGTTTGGGCCGATCTGGGGTGTTTTCGGAATGTTGACGCTTATACCTGCAATATCGCTAAGGCCGCGGTGGAATCCAGTTCGCTTGGCTTCTTCGATGGCGAGTCGGTCTTCGTGGTTGATAGTGAACCAACGTCGGAGTGCGGCTGCGACACCGATCACTTCGCCACGGTCGGTCTTGTAAGGGCGTCCGTAGGGTCGGGCGAGTCCCTGTTGACCTGCCATTTCGAATCCGATGAAGTTCTGCAGAAAGGCTGATTCAACGTATTCGGCGCGGCCGGTGCAGATTCCTGTTGAGTGGGGTGAGCCTATGTACTTGGCACCGAAAGCCACGACATCGGCGATCTGGGCGGTCTTGGTGAACTGGTCGAGTGGGTATATCTGGCCTGCTGCATCGACGATCAGGCGGATGTCGTGTTTGTCGGCGAGTTCACGTGCTTGTTCGATCGTTACCCATTCCGGACCCCACTGACCGCTTTCATAGAAGGCTATTCCGGCGGTTTTGGGTCCGATGGCAGCTTCCATTTCTTCGACAGTGCAGCCGTCTTCGCGTCCGATTTCGACGAGCTTGGCTCCAGCGAGTGTGAAGCAGCGTTTGTAGGTGTAGTCCTGGCCTTTCTGGAAGACCAGTTCGTTGCGGTCGAAGGTGGAGGTGTCGGGGATGAGACCCATCTTTTCGCGGTCGTTGCCAGCAAGTGCTGCGGCGGTTCCGAGTGAGATAGCTGCTGCTGCGCCTGAGGTAACGAAAGCCTGTTCTGTTCCGAGGGTATCGGCGATGAATGCGCCGGTTTTGCGGAGTAGATCTTCAAACACCACGTAGCCGGAGTTCATAGCCTCGTCCATGGCTTCTTGAATTTCGGGTGGGGGTGTCGAACCACCGAGCAGGGTTTGGTTGCCTCGTGCGTTGATTCCGGGTGTGACTCCGAACTGTTCGTATATTCCGCTCAATTTATCCTCCGGTAGTGGTTGCTCGGCGATAACTTGTGTCAATATGCCGGTACAACATTCGAATTTGCTCGTTCCGGCGTAGTTTTACCACAGGCGAAGGCGTTCAGGACGGCACAAAGAGCATCCGGTGCAACTAGTGGCACTGTGCTTGAGGACTGAGTTGATGACAAGCGATCCGCTGAATAACCCTGTTTACGCTCGATTTGGTGTGACGCCATTGATTAACGCTGGCGGTACTCATACGACGCACGGTGGATCGATGATGCGGCCTGAGGTGCGTGAGGCGATGAGTCTCGCATCGGAGTCGTTTATCGATTTGGTGGAGCTGAAGCGTGCAACGGGAAGTTATGTTGCTGAGATTACGGGCGCTGAGGCGGGGTTGATCTGTTCGGGGGCTGCGGGTGGGTTGGTGCTGGCAACAGCGGCGGTGATGACGGGGACTGATGCTTCGAAGATTGCTCAGCTTCCTGACACGACCGGGTTGAAGAACGAGATACTGACTCAGGCGAATAATCCTGGCGGGTATTTGAAGTGCCATGAGTATGCGGGTGCGGTGATGACGTATGCCGGCGATTCTTCGGGCGGGGCTACTGCTGAGCAGTTGGCTGCGGCGATTACGCCTTCTACTGCGGGGATTTTGTACACCTATGCGTATGGCGTTGCCCGGGGTGGGCTGACGGCCCGTGAGATTTCGGCGGTTGCGAAGACGGCTGGTGTGCCGTTTATCGTGGATGGGGCAGCGATGTTGCCGCCTGCATCGAACTTGAACCTTTATATCGATGAGGGCGCTGATCTGGTGACGTTCTCGGGCGGGAAGTACATCGGTGGCCCGCAGTCGGCTGGATTATTGGCGGGCCGGGCTGACTTGATCGAGGCGGCGCTGGAGAACAGTGGGCCGGGGATGGCGATTGGTCGTCCGCAGAAGGTTGGTCGTGAAGAGATGATCGGGATGGTGACTGCGCTGCAGCTGTTTATTGAGGCGGATGATGAGTCGAGGCAGGATGGGATGCGGTCTCGGGCGAATAGTCTTTGTTCACGATTGCAGGGTTTAGATGGTGTTTCGGCGACTGTCGAGCAGGATTATGAGACTTATCACGTGCCTAACGTTGTGATTGTTTTGGATGGTGGCGAGACCGAGATCGAGCGGGTGTGGAGTGAGTTGCACGAGGGAAGTCCTCGGATTTACGTGGCCAAGAATCATGGTGGGTTGGCGGCGAACATGGTGAATGTTTCGGATGGGCAAGAGGATGTGATTGCGGATCGGCTGCTAGAGGTTTTGGGTCACTAGGTGACTTTTTCTTTCGTTTTAGCTCCGGGCGCGCATTCGTGCTTGGTCGCGCGTCGCAATCTCCCCCTCTAACTCCCCCGGTCCGGGGTAGGACTGGTTGTTTCGGGCGACGTCGAAAGACTTGATTGTGTTCGCTTCAATAGTGGGGGATAGATCCTGAATCAAGTTCAGGATGACAGTTTGTGGTTGGGTGGGTGATGGTTGGGATGACTGCTTCTCCCTCACCCTCGTTAGGACCGGGCATGCATTCGCAGTTGGTTCCAGTCTGCGACGCGGCTCACGCTTGGAGACGCCGTTAGACGAATTATGGAGAGTTGACAGATGTCTAGTGAATTTGGGTTGATTGAGTTGGTTTCTGATGGTCGGGTTGAGGCTGGGGAGCCGGCTGTTGTTGTGTTGCGGTATGTGGCTGGCAGTGCGGGTTTGGCTGCTGGTGGTTCGATTACCGTCGACACTGAGTCGGATTCGGACTGGGGGCGTCCGCAGGTTGTGGATTCTTCGGCTGACGATTATTTATCTGTTGCTTCGCCCGACGGGTGTGCGGTTTCGGTTCATACGCCTGATCACAAATCTCTTGTTGTTACCGTTCAGTCGGGTCGGGTTTCGGCGGGCGAGATTTTGACGATTTCGCTTGGTGCCGGTGATGGGCTTCGGGCCCAAACGTTCTATGAGACGCAGCACTACTTTCGGTGTCGGGTAGACCCTACTGGCGAAGGTGTTTCGACAGCTATCGAATCGGTGATAGTCGAGGTGTCGGGTGGTCAGGCTGAGTCGTTGTCGGCGATCGCACCTTCTGATATCGAGATCGGGTCTTCGTTCGCGCTGTTATTGAAGGCAGAGGATCGTTGGGGCAATCCCGCCGAACGGTATCGCGGGAGTGTGGAGGTTTCGGCTCCGGGGTTGATATTGCCTGATGGGGATCGATTGGATTTTGGGGAGTCGGACGGTGGTGTGAGGCGGATTGAGAGGGCTGTGTTTACCGAGGCCGGGGCGACTCGGATTGGTGTTGAGGATGTTGAGAACAGTCTTTCGGCTAGTAGTAATCAAGTTCGGATTGCGCAGGAGTTGCCTGCGTTGAAGCTGTTCTGGGGCGATCCTCATTCGGGGCAGGTTGCCGATCCTTCGAAGATCGGGAATTATTTCGCTTACGCTCACGAGGTATCGGGGTTGGATTTCGCTGGATACCAGCGGAATGACAGTGCTCATTCGACCGATGCTTACGAGATTCAGCAGGTTGAGGAAAAAAAGTTTCATCAGCCTGGTCGGTTCGTTCCGTTGCCGGGGTTTGAGTGGTCGGGGAACTTGCCGGCCGGGGGGCATCACAACGTTTATTTTGGTCGGTACGACGTGCCGATGAAGCGGTGGCGTGGTGCTGATCGGCTAGGCCGGGATGGGGAGTCGGATTTGCCTCATGTTCGAGATTTGCACAACTACTACCGGGGTACCGACACGGTGATTACTCCGCACGTTGGTGGGCAGCACGCTGATTTGCAGTGGCACGATCCGACGCTGGAGCCGGCGGTGGAGGTTACTTCGACGCACGGTTCGTTTGAGTGGATTTTGCGAGAGTCTCTTGAACGTGGGTACCAGATGGGTTTTGTTGGCGGGAACGACTGCCACACGGGCAGGCCGGGAGATGATCGGCCGGGTCACCAGCTACGTCGATATTCCAAGGGTGGGCTGACTGGTGTTTACGCTGAGGAGTTGACGCTTAAGGGTGTTCTCGACGCCATTAAAGCCAAGCGTGTGTATGCGACGACGGGGGCTCGGATTCGGGCTGATGTGAGCGTGGACGGTCACCTGATTGGTGAGAAGTATTCGTGTGGCGAGAGTTGCGAAATTCAAGTGAATGTTGAGGGGACTGCGCCTTTAGAGCGGGTTGAGGTTTATCGGGGTCTTGAGCTGATTCACACGGAGCGGTTTGGTGCTGTGGCGACGGGGACCCGGGTGAGGGTGTTGTGGGATGGTGCGAGTCGGATGTCGAGTTATTCGGGGATTATCTGGGATGGTTATCTGGAGGTTGCGGGTGGATCGATTGGAGAGGTTTCCACGGTTCGCTTTGATAGTCCTCGTTCGCGGTTTGATCGGGAGAGTGATTCGCGGCTCGGGTTGGACGGTTGGGCGTGTGGGTATCCGAGTGGAGTGATCGCTGATGTGTCATCGGACGTCGATTCTGAGATCACTCTGGTGCTGAATTCGCAGTTGATTATTGGTGAAACGTTTGGTTTGCATGGTGAGGTGGGTCCTCGACGGATGGCTGCTTCGGAGGCTGATTCGGTTCGGATAACGACTTCGTTGGCACAGCTTGGGGAGCGTGCGGCTCGAGTGAATCTGGGTCATTTGAACAGGAGTGTGAGCGTGGAGCTGGCGCCGGAGCCGGGTGTTGATCGGGCGTCGTTTAGCGTTACTGATGAAGGTGTGGAGCCGGGTGTGAATCCTTACTGGGTGAAGGTTGTTCAGCAGGACATGGAGATGGCGTGGGTTAGCCCGGTGTTCGCTGATCGCGGCTAGGTGCCAGTGGCACTTTTTCTTGCCTTTGCGGTGTTGGCTGATGTGTTAGGTGTTAGTGGGTTGGCACAGATCTTGATTTTCATCAGGATGACAGGTGCCAATGGCACGTTTTCTTGCCGTAGGACGGCTGTCTGCTGGGTAGACCGGCTGGAACTAGTCGGGGGCTGAGGCGATGCTGGTTTCGTCGAGGAACATGGTGGCGCCCATTTGTTCGTAGCGTGCTAGCTGTTCATCGCCGTAGGTTCGCAGGCAGAGCTTTGTTTGGGTGCCTTTCAGGGCGTTTAGAACGTGGTTGATGCAGTCGTCGTCGGTTTTCAGCGCGTGGTTGGGGTTGGCTTCGCGGTTGAAGGCGAGGTCGTTGGGTCCCCACGACAGGACGTTGGCTCCGGCTTCTGACATTTCTTTTGTCTGGACTACGGCGGCTATCGACTCGAGTTGCATCCACAGGACACCGTGCGTGTTCCACCATTTGGCGTAATCGAGTCGTTGGGGGTATTCGGCTGTTTGGGGACTTCGAGAAGGGCCCCAGCTTCGGCGTCCTTTTTGCGGGTAGTGGAAGTTGGCTACTGCGTCGTTGACGGTGTTCAGGTTTTCGACCTGTGGGATTTCGATCATCGAGGGTCCGAGGTCGAGCATGTTGCCGATGGTGAAGGTGAACTGCGTGTGTTTGATTCGCAATTGAACGGGGATTCCCATGCTGTTTGCGATTTCGCAGAAGTTTGCGAGGTTTTCTTCGCTGAATGGGGAGTGTTGGGCATCGACGGCGAGGTAGTCGTAGTTTCGCTGGGACATCGTTTGTTCGATGTCGGCTTTGGTTGCCCACATCCGTATTGATGCGCCGACTATTTTTTCGCCGTTTTGGATTCGGGTTTTAAGGGTTTCGATTCCGTGCATGGTGTGTGGCTAGGCCACCTTTTCTTGCCTTTGGGGTGTTGGCTGAGATGATAGCGGTTTATGGGTCGACAGTGGCGCGTTTTATTGCCATGTGTGTTGTTGGGTTATTGGTGGGCGCGTGGGCACAGATCCTGATTTTTTTCAGGATGACAGTGGATGTTTGGAAGGCTGTCAGCTAAGTAGAAGCTTCTCCCTCACCCCAGCCCTCTCCCGCTGGGAGCGGGGGTTAGAAAGGGCGACCTCGCCCGGTCCCTAAGCTTTTAGGGGGGCGACTATGTGGATGCCGCACTCTTTTGCGTTGGGGTCGTCTTCCCACCACCAGCGGCCTGCTCGGATGTCTTCGCCGGGTTTGATGGCTCGGGTGCAGGGTGCACAGCCGAGTGATGGGTAGCCTTGATCGTGGAGTTCGTTGTATGGGATTTCGTTTTCTTTGACGAATTCCTGCACTTGTTCGAAGGTCCAGTTGGCGAGTGGGTTGATCTTGTAATTGTTGTGGGCGGCGTCCCATTCGACGATGTCGATCGACCCGCGGTCCATGCCCTGATCTCTTCGCAGGCCGGTTACCCAGGCGTCGAGCGTTGCGAGTGCTCTTCCGAGGGGTTCGACTTTGCGCACTCCGCAGCAGAATTCTCGGTTGGCGCGCCCTTGATAGAAGAAGTTGTTGCCTTTTTCTTTAACCATTTTGGCAACAGAGTCCATTTCGGGATAGAAGAATTCGACGTCGACTCCGTAGCGGAGTTTGGTTTGGTCGAAGAGCGAGTAGGTTTCGGTTGGCAGGCGCAGTGTGTCGAGGGTCATGAGCCGTGCTTTGGGGTTGACGGTCCAGTAGATGTGGAAGAGTGTCTGGTCTTCGAGTCCGAAGCTCGACATTTGGGCTGCGGCGTTGCCGAATGTTTGGTCGGTCCAGTTGAGAATTTCTTCGGTTGTGGACGTTTCGAGTTTTCGGTTTATCTCGGCGAGTTGGGCGGGGGTGAATTTCTGAGTCATGTTTTGGGGTGCCGGCGGCACTTATTCTTCGCCACTGGGTTACTGGCTGGGATGTTAGTTGCTGGCTATTGGGCACAGATCCTGATTTTCATCAGGGTGACAGTTTGCGGGGCTCAGGATGATGGGTTGCGAGTGGTTGATTAAGGATAGGTCAGATATGAATTTGATGCTGGAAAGGATTTGTTCGATTGTAGGGAGCAATATTTTTACTGGGTTGAGTGATAGACCGGGGATTGTTGAGGACTTAGAATTGGTGGGCGCATTGATGGATGTGCAACTTAATTTTCGCGCTAATGGAGACCCTGATGACGTCGACCACCAATCCCGCAACCATAAGTGGTGAACGGATCGAAGAACTGCAAGCGATTGCAGGCGAGCACCTGTTCATGCACGCTGCTCAGACGAACGACTGGCGTGGAAGTTTGAAGATGTATGTGAAGGGTGATGGAGTTTGGGTGGAGACTGTTGATGGGCAGCGGCACCTAGATGCTATGTCGGGGTTGTGGTACAAGTCGGCGGGGTATGGTCGGACAGAGATTGCCGACGCTGTTTATGCGCAGATGACTTCGATCGATTCGTCTCCGGCTGGTGCGGCGACTATTTCGCAGATTGAACTGGCGGGCAAGGTTGCTGAGTTGTACCCGGACAAGGGTGCGCGTTCGTTCTTCGTTTCGGGTGGTTCCGAGGCTGTTGAGACCGCTGTGAAGATGGCGAAGAAGTATTCGATTTTGAACGGCAAGGCCGGGGCGTTCAAGGTGATAAGCAGGCGCTATTCGTATCACGGTGGAACAGCGATGGCTGTGAGTTTGGGTGGTAACGCTGCTGCTGACCCGATGGGTCCGTTGATGCCGGGTGCGATTCACGTTACGAACTGGAATTCGTACCGTTTGCCGTTTGCCGGGGATCCGATGGATGTGGCTATCAGGTGCGCCAACGAGTTTGAAGAGGTGATCAAGCATCAGGGTGCCGACACTGTTGCTGCGATGATTGCTGAGCCGATTTCGGCTGCGTACGGCATTCAGGTTCCCCCGGCGGAGTACTGGCAGCGATTGCGTGAGATTGCGGATCAGTACAACGTGATTCTGATTGCTGACGAGGTGATTACGGGATTTGGTCGCACGGGTGAGTGGTTCGCTCCTACGAACTGGGGTGTGCAGGCTGATATTACGAGTGTTGCGAAGGCCATTACGAGTGGTTACGCCCCGCTTGGTGCGGCGATTGCGACGAAGCGGATTGCCGATGCGTTTGTTGGTGGTCCGAACGAGACGTTCAAGCATTTGATTACGTTTGGTGGGCACCCGGTTTCGGCTGCCGCTGCGTTGGCAAACCTGAAGATTTTCGAGCGCGAGGATCTTGTAGGAAATTCGAAGCGGATGGGTACGTATTTATTCGAGCAGCTTCAGAGTTTGTACAGCCACAAGAGTGTTGGTGACGTTCGTGGTGGGTTGGGGTTGCTGGCAGCTGTTGAATTGGTAGCGGACCGGGATAGCAAAACTTCGTTCCCAGCGAGTGCTGGATTGGCGAAGAAGTTGCCCAAGATGTTGTTCGACCGGAACATTGTTAGCTTCAGGGCTGGAGACATTATTTCGCTCTGCCCGCCGCTTTCCATCAATAAGGTTGAGATTGACTTCATTGTGAGTGCGATAGATGGTGCTTTAGATGAACTGGAAAGTGATCTCGGGATTTAGGGGACGTTAGTGTTTGTTGACCGGTAGCGTTTACCTTCAAAGTTTGGTATCGTGCCGGGCAGTTCGGGCGGTTCAATATGTGATCGTCTGGATTTATTTGTAATTCGATTACAAGTCGTTGGACTTGGTTAGTGGCCAAAGAATGGCTGACAAGTTGAAACGACTAGTACAGGGGACTCAGAATGGCAGAATCCACCGACGCTACTGTTGAAGAGAAGGACGAAGATTCTTCTGTCGGCGTAGTTGTGGACACCGATGGTTTTGGCGATACCGCTACATCCGATGAGGTTGTATTGGAAGTAAAAAACCTTCAAACACATTTCACCACCCGTTGGGGCACGGTGAAGGCTGTGGATGGAGTTAACTACCACGTGAACCGAGGGGAAACTCTGGGAATCGTTGGTGAGTCGGGGTCAGGTAAGTCGGTTACCGCGCTGTCGCTGATGAGGCTTGTTCCTACACCTCCGGGCAAGATTGTTGATGGTGAAGTGCATCTTGGGGGCCGAAACCTTCTTGCTTTATCGGAACGCGAGATGACAGGGGTTCGTGGTGGTGAGATTTCCATCATTTTGCAGGACCCGATGCAGGCTCTAAACCCGGTTTTCGATATCTCGAATCAGGTTGGTGAAGCTATAAAGATTCACCAGAAGCTGAAGGGTGCGGCGCTGTGGGACAAGGTTGTCGATTCACTCCGAAAGGTTCGAATCCCGGCTCCTGAGACTCGAGCGAAGGACTATCCTCACCAGCTTTCTGGTGGCATGCGACAGCGTGTTGTTGGTGCTATCGGTATTTCATCTGCCCCTGCAGTGATTATTGCTGACGAGCCGACTACATCGCTCGACGTGACGATTCAGGCTGCTTATTTGCGACTGCTGCGACAGATTCAGCAGGAAGAGGGTGTGGGGATCATCTTCATTACTCACGACTTCGGAATTGTGGCCAAGATGTGTGACCGTGTTGCGGTTATGTATGCGGGCCGAATTGTTGAGGTTTCTGATGTGCGCACAATTTTCAACAACCCATTGCACGAGTACACCAAGGCTTTGATTAGTTCTGTACCGAAGTTGGAAGAGAAGTCGGGTCGACTGCCTCAGATTGAGGGTCAGCCGCCGTTGCTTTACAACTTGCCTCCTGGTGATGCTTTTGCACCTCGATCGACTCTAGAATTCACACCGGAAGATGCGGCTCCCCGCCCACCGCTGGTTGAGGTTGAGAAGGACCATTGGGTTCAGCTCTCAAGAAGTTCGGTTTCGAACTACGACAAGTACGCCAACCTGATGCCTGCCGAAGACGACGAGTAGTCGGTGATTTTGAACCTACGATCCACAAGAATCGGTAACTACACATGACAATTGCTGAAAACGTATCAACTGCACCCGTCCCACCAGCTCCCGGGGTAAACCCGAGCGCCGATGCGATCATTTCTATCCGTAACCTTCGTAAGTGGTACCAGGTTGGCGGAGGCTTTCTTGGCTTCGGCCAGAAGATATTCCTGAAGGCTGTCGATGATGTGAGCTTCGACATTGAACGCAACAAGACTTTTGGTCTTGTTGGTGAGTCGGGTTGTGGTAAGACGACTACCCTGAAGCTTCTGCTCGGACTCGAGAAGCCAACCAGTGGAACTATTTATTACGAAGGCGAAGACGTCTCGACGCTGTCGAAGGCTGGAAAGACTGAGTTCCGGCGTTCTGTGCAGGCAGTGTTCCAGGATCCCTGGTCTTCACTGAACCCTCGCATGCGTGTGCGTGCGATTGTTGGTGAGCCGCTTGAGATTGCGACTACGATGACTAAGGGCCAGATTGCAACTCGCGTTGGTGATCTGCTTAGTGAGACTGGTTTGAACCCTTATCAGGCGAACCTGTATCCGCACGAGTTCTCGGGTGGGCAGCGACAGCGTATTGGTATTGCCCGTGCGCTTGCTTTGAACCCGAAGGTTATTGCGCTTGATGAGCCGGTTTCGGCTTTGGACGTTTCGATTCGTGCCCAAATCATGAACTTGCTGGTGGACTTGCAGGAGGAGCACGGACTGGCTTACTTGCTGGTTGCTCACAACCTGGCGACGGTTCGATACATGTGCCACGACATGGCTGTTATGTATCTTGGTGTTGTTCAGGAGTCGGGTGAGACTGAAGCTATTTTCAATAACCCGATGCACATTTACACGAATGCTCTGGTTTCAGCGGCTTTGCCGTCGCACCCTGACATTCAGCGCGAAGAGTTCCTGTTGCCTGGTGAAGTTGTTTCACCGATCGACCCGCCTCCGGGAGATGTGTTCATGACTCGAACACCGCTGGAAGTGGACCCGAACCACAAGTGGGCGAACGAACGCCCGCCTCTGGTGGAGAAGGAGCCGGGACACTGGGTTGTAGAGACTCCGTGGTCGATGGCTTCGGATGCTGGCTTGCAGGTTGAGCTGACGAGTCATGAGGGCGTTTAGTAGTGGTGTGATGGTTGTCCTGAAGTAATTTTCAGGATTTAGTAGTGAGAAATAAGAAAAGCCCTCGGCGTTTGCCGGGGGCTTTTTCTTATTGTGTGCTTGTTGGGTGTGTGTTGGCTCCCGGGCCTGGATTCGAACCAGGATTAGAGGCTTCAAAGGCCCCTGTCCTACCATTGAACGACCCGGGAACACGGCTATTTAGGATATGCGATTTTCGTGCTGTTGGGGTGACTAGGTCACTATTTCTAGCCACTTAGGTATTGGCTGGATTGTGAGGAAGTTTGCGGTATGGCGTAGATCCTGAATCAAGTTCAGGATGACAGTTGGTGGCATTGCCACTTTTTCTAGCCACTTGGGTGTTGGCTGGATTGTAAGGAAGTTTGTGGTTGGCGGAGATCCCGATTCTAGATTGGGATGACAGTGGGTGTGGTTAGGTGGCCCGGTGTGGAATGAATTGGGTGGTTGTTCCTGGAATCACTCATTCATTCAAGGTTGACGTAATTTGACGCTGACGTTCCGGGTTGAAAGTAGTTCTATGGTCCTAGGATTTGAACGGGAGTTGATCCGACTGAGAGATTTACTGCCGATATTGTTGTTGATGTATTCAATTTGCCATGAACGGGACTGTGCATACCAACATTCGAAATGGGGTGTTTCTCGTAGCCGAGTGAGCCTCTGACGTGACATTGTCGAATAGTGGAATGGGCGTTATACCTGTTCTGGCACCAGAGATACCTGAGTTCGAACCAGTTGGAAACCGACAATAATGCGTGATCCTCGGATCGATGAGATTATCGAGCGAATTGGCGAGACCGATTCGAAAGGCAAGCCTAATAATAAGGTTGCCGATATGGCGCGTCAGGTGAATGACTTCCTGTTTGAGATTGAGAAGCTTCGTTCTGAAGTGGAAACTGCAACTCGCCAGGTGGTGTATTTGTCTGGTCGTGAGCAGTCAATGCGCCAGTCGGGTGGTGCAGTTGCTCGTACGCCGGGTTCAAGTGCGCTTGCTCCCCGTGTTGATGAGATCGAACAGGATTTCGGGTATCAGCGTGAGCGGCTCGAGACTGTTACGGTGAATTTGAAGGCTCGACAGGGCATGGTGAAGAGCACGCAGCAGTTGATTGCTGCTCGCATTAGCTCGGTTCAGCAGATTCTCGATGCTTATTCAAGTTCTTATCCGAAGGAGCTTAAGGCAAGTGCTGGAGTGGGTGCTTCTGGCAGTGGTGCAGCGGCGGCAGCTACTTCGGGTACTGGCAAGAAGAAGATTGTCAGGCGAAGGCGCGTTGTGAGGCGCCGAAGGTAGCTTGTTGGGTCGTGGTGAGTCCGCCTTAAGTTCGGTTACGTAACTCGTAAGGCATGTTCGGTTTAGGCCGGGCACGTTGTAGGATGATGCGCGAAACGCCAGCGAGCCTTATGACAACCGATTCACCGAACACTTCAACCCCGCTTCTTCAAGTACGGAATCTTCGTACTTCGTTCAACACGCCCGATGGCAAAATTACTGCCGTTGCCGGCGTTTCTTTCGATGTGAACCATGGCGAGACGCTGGGTTTGGTTGGCGAGAGCGGTTGCGGTAAGAGTGTGAGCGCTCTTTCGATCATGCGATTGGTGCCGAACCCACCCGGCGTTATCGAAGACGGCGAGGTGATTTTCGAGGGCGTCGACCTGCTGAGTGTTTCCAATAAGGAGATGCAGGGCGTTCGTGGTGCGGGCATTGGGATGATATTTCAGGAGCCGATGTCGTCACTGAACCCGGTGCTGACTATTGGCAGGCAGATAACCGAGCCGCTTGAGGAGCATTTGGGCCTTGGGCGTGGTGCGGCTGAGAAACGGGCCGCTGAGCTGCTGGAAATGGTGGGAATTGCCGATTCCAGGCAACGGCTGAGCGATCATCCGCACCAGTTGAGTGGTGGTCAGCGCCAGAGGGTGATGATTGCCATTGCTTTGAGTTGCGAGCCGAAGCTGCTGATTGCTGATGAGGCTACGACTGCGCTCGACGTGACGATTCAGGCGCAGATACTCGAGTTGATGAAGAATCTGACTTCGCAGCTTGGTACGGCACTTTTGATCATCACTCATAATCTTGGAATTATCGCTCGCTACGCCGATCGTCTAAATGTGATGTACGCAGGGGAGATTCGAGAGTCGGGGACCGCTGAGCAGGTTTATTTGCGACCGGGTCATCCTTACACGATTGGTTTGCTGAACTCTGTGCCTCGGCTGGATCGTCCGGCTTCGGAACGGCTTGATCCAATCGAGGGTGAAATACCCGATCCCGCTAATTTGCCTACTGGATGTGCTTTCAGGCCGCGGTGCCGATGGGCGACTGCTGAGTGCGAGATTGCTGAGCCGGTGTTGGAGCAGGTTGGCGATCGGCAGATGGTGGCATGTTACGAATCGAGCACGGTGGTGGAATCGGTTGAGGCGGTGTGGAAATGACTGTTACCCCTGCTGTTGCTGCTGGCAGTTCTGCCATTGGTGAGGTTACCGGAGGTTCGGTGAACGAGCCGATTCTGAGTGTTCGGGATTTGAGTGTTCACTTTCCTTTGAAGCGCGGATTTATTGTTCAGCGTGAAGTGGCGCGAGTGCGAGCGGTGGACGGGATTTCGTTCGATATTTATCCGGGCGAGACGCTTGGGCTTGTTGGTGAGAGTGGTTCGGGTAAGACGACTGCTGCTAAGGCGGTTATTCAGCTACGAACTGCGGGTCAGGGTAGTGTGAAGTTCGAGGGGCAGGAGTTGATTGGCCTTTCGAATTCGAGGATGCGGCCGGTTCGTCGAAAGATGGGCATGGTGTTTCAGGACCCTTATGGGTCGCTGAATCCTCGTTTACGCGCTGGAGATATTGTTGGCGAGCCGTTGAAGGTTCACGGGCTGGCTGAGTCGAAGAGCGATTACCGCAAGCAGGTGGCCTCGCTGCTTTCGAGGGTGGGGCTGAGTCCGGGTATGGCCGAGCGGTATCCGAACGAGTTCAGTGGTGGTCAGCGTCAGCGGTTGGGTATTGCGCGGGCGATTGCTGCGAGGCCGAGTCTGCTGATTCTGGATGAGGCGGTTTCGGCGCTGGATGTTTCGATTCAGGCGCAGATTTTGAACTTGCTGCAGGATCTTCAGGATCAGTACAACCTGGCTTATTTGTTTATTGCGCACGATCTTTCTGTGGTGCGGCACATTAGCGATCGGGTTGCTGTGATGTATCTGGGCAGGATCGTTGAGACGGCGGATGCCAAGGATTTGTACGAGCGTCCGTTGCATCCGTATACGCAGGCGTTGCTTTCGGCGATACCGACTCCGAATCCGGTGCATGAGCGTTCGCGGGAGCGGATTATTTTGCGGGGTGATTTGCCGAGTCCGATTAACCCGCCTTCAGGTTGTTATTTTCATCCTCGATGTCCGGTTGCTGTCGAGTCTTGCGCTGGTACTGATCCTGAGTTGCGGGTGTTGGCTGAGAATCAGGCTGCTGCTTGCTTGCTGGCTACGGGGTATGGCGGGGCTTTGCGAGGGTAGGGAGCGGTTTCTTGCCAGTTGGGTGTTGGCTGGATTGTCTGGATTGTGAGGATGTTGGCTGCGTGCGAGGTCCTGAATCACGTTCGACATTACTCAGTGCAGGCAAGTTCAGGATGACGGGTGGGTGGATCGCGGCCGGGAAGTTGTTTGCTGCGTCAAGGCTTCTCCCTCACCCCAACCCTCTACCCAGGGAGAGGGGGAAGAGCACTCATGCTCGCGTGGCGATTATGAATAATCGTTTGAATGGGAAGATTGTTGAGCCGTCGGGTTGTTTCGGGTAGTGGCTGGCGACTAGTTCGGCGTAGGTTGCTTCGAATTGGGATCTGTGGGGTTCTTCGAGGGCGTTGAGCAGGGGACGGAGCCAGGTTCCTTTTGTCCATTCTTTGACGGGGTTTTCGCCGGTTAGGATTTGCTGATATTCGGTTTCCCAGACGTCGAGGCTCTCGGCGAGCGGCGAGAGGGTTGAGATGTAGAACGGTGGTGGTTCTACGGGGGCGGGTCGGAGTAGTGGTTCGAGTTTGTCGCGCCATGGTCCGCTTAGTGCAGCTTCGGAGATTGAGGTGTGCGATAGGGCGTCGAAATTACGGGGCATTTGAACGGCGAGAGCGCCGCCGGGTTTCAGTGATGCCATTAGGCGGACGAAGAGTTTGGTGTGGTTGGGTTCCCAGTGGAGTGCTGCGTTGGAGAAGATGAGGTCGGCTCGCCCATTGGGTTGCCAATTGCCGATACCCCCGACTTCCCATTCGATGTTCGCTGCTTTTTGTGCTGCTTCTTTGAGCATTTCTTCTGATGAGTCGACGCCGATGATTCGCGCGTTTGGCCATCGGCTGGCAAGCAGTTCGGTGACGTTGCCGGTTCCGGCTCCGAGGTCGTAGATGGTTGCTGGGTCGTTGAGGTTGACGCTGTTGAGCAGGTCTAGCGCGGGGCGTAGGCGGTGATCGGCGAATTTTAGGTATTGGGTGGGGTCCCAGAGCATGGAGTGTTGTGGGTGGCTAGGCCACCTTTTCTTGCCACTTGGGTGTTGGCTGGATTGTGGGGTGGTTGGTGGTTTGGGATGGGTCCTGAATCAAGTTCAGGATGACAGTTTGCTGTTGAGGAGTGGTTCACTAAAGAGCAGCTTTCTCCCTTACCCCAGCCCTCTCCCTAGGGGAGAGGGGGTTTTGGTTCGGGCAAGTCTTCCCTAAAGCGTTAATTTTGCTACTGCTGCTTCGTTTAGTTCGATACCGAGGCCGGGGCGGTCGGATAGGTGCATGTTGCCTGCTTTTGGCAGGACTCCTTCACCATAGAGCTCGGCTACTTCGTCGAGCGGGCCAGAGAACTCTGTCGAGAACTCGTGCGGTCGTACGGCGTTTTGCACGGTTGCGTAGGTGTGGAGTGATGCCATGGAGTTGATTCCGGCCTGCGGGCTGTGGGGCATGACTGGCTTGTTCCACATGGTTGATAGGTCGAAGATTTTCTTCACTTCAGATGGACCGCCAGCGCTGAGGATGTCGGGCTGGAGGATGTCGGGGTCGCCGAGCAGTACGAGGTGATGGAACCACCAGCGGTAGGCGTCTTGTTCACCGGCTGATACTGCTACGTCTAGGGCGTCGGCGACTTGCTTGAGTCCGGGTAGGTCTTCCCTTGGGAGTGGCTCTTCGAAGTGGTCGATGCCAAGTTCTTCGAATTTACGTCCCTGCTGGATTGCGGTGCTTACCGAGTAGCCGTTGTTGGCGTCGAAGCCGAGATACTGGCCGTCGGAAAGGAACTCTCTTACGAGTTTGAACATTGCGAAGTCTTTGGTTGGGTTGGCGTCTTGTCGCCAGCCTTTCCAGTCCATGCGGATTTTGAAGGCTTCGAATCCCATGTCGTGCCCAACGGTGACGATGTCGAGCATTTCCTGTGGGGTGAATTTCCAGCCGGATCCGGTGCTCCAGTAGAGCGGGATGACGGTTCGTGCTGCGCCGCCCATGAGGGTGTATACGGGTTTGCCGGTTTCCTTGCCGAGAAGATCCCAGAGTGCGACGTCGATGATGCCTACGATGTTGGCTGGGAGCTTGTAGAGGCGGTCTTCTTTGCCCTGAGCGAGGGTCTCCCAATGTCGGTCGATGTCGAGTGGGTTTTCGCCTATGAGGGTAGGTTTGATGATGCTTTCGAGGTAGGCCTCGAATACGGAGGCAGTTCTGCCGGGAACGATTTTGTTTACTCCGGGGCCTTCAGCCCAGCCTTCGACTCCGGCGTCGGTTTGGATCCGGACGAGGGATTTTCCGGTTTTGAGTGGGGTGGTGGTGATATCAGTGATTTTCAAAGTGGCTAGCCACGCTTTCTGAGAGATCGGGGGGTGTTGGCTGGGTTGTGACGCTGATGCTTCGGGTTGGGTTGCTTCTGTGGAGCGCGGGTGCACTTTACGACTTTTTGGGGAGGTACGGGGGTGGCGAGGCCACTTTTTCTTGCCAGCGGAGTGTTGGCTGGTGAGTGACGTAGTGGGCGCGATGGTACAGATCCTGATTTTCATCAGGATGACAGTGGAGAGGTTGGACGGTAGTTGGCGGCGTGCGAGGTCCTGAATCAAGTTCAGGATGACTGTGGTGGCATTGCCACTTTTTCTTGCCACTCGGGTGTTGGCTGGATTGTGAGGTGGTCGCTTTTCCCTCACCCCAGCCCTCTCCCGCCGGGAGAGGGGGTTGTACTTCGTTGAGATTAATCGGCCAGGGCTGGCTGGGGATCTTGGTCTTGGTCGGAGTCGGGTTCAGGAATTGGGAGTTTGGATTCGGAGATTTCCAGGGGGCGGAATACTTTCCAGTAGATGATGCTGGATATTGCGATGCCTGATGCCATGATGAAGAACGGTGTGGTGAAGTCACCGTTATCGAGCATTCGGGATCCGAAGTAGATTGCGATCGCTGATACGGCTCCTCCAACGGCCATTTCAAGGCCTGTATTGGTGGCGCGTTCTTTGGCGTCGAGTACTCCCATGTTGAAGGCGTTGTCGAGTGGTGAGGTGAGTCGGAAGATGCCGACTCGGCCGACGTAGACAGCTCCGGAGAGGACCAGTAAGAGCATGCCTTCGTTGAACAAGAACGGCAGAAGAGCCATCGCCAGGACGAACGGGATTGAGAGGAGTCGGGTCAGGACTATGGCGTCGACTTTCAGCATTCTTGCTGCGAGGAGTGGAACGAAGATGGTTGCTACTGCGAGGGTCATTTCAGCTGATGCGAAGACGATTCCGACCTGGCCTTCGCTGGCGTGGATGTGGCCGTGTTCGGAGTGGAATACAACGTTGAACATTGGCGCGATCGCGGCGAATCCGGCCGAGATAAAGGCACTCGTTAAGACGAAGTAGAAAATTCTGCGCCAGTGGGTGATGCCTGAGAAGAGTTCGCCCGGTCTGAACTTGCCGATGAGGCTGACGCGTTGCGCTTTTGGATCGGCTTTGAATTCCAGTTCGGGTCGCTCTTCTGCTTCATGGGATCGGAGCATGAGGGCGGGGATGAGCGAGAGGAACCAGAGGCCGAGTCCGCCGTAGACGGCGTATCGGTAGGCGGTGACGATTCCGAGTTCATCGGCGAAGAGTGCGGGAACTGTTCCGGCGATAAGTGCGCCCATCATTGCTGAGAAGGTTCGGAAGCTGCCGGCTACTGCGAAGAGGTGAACTCGTTCGGATGGTTTGCTGTTTTCGGCCATGAAGGCGGGTTCGGCGGTGTGGTGCATGTTGCCGAAGAACGAGGCGAATATGGGGGTTACGAGGAGCATCGTTTCGCTGGACGAGTTGATGACTATCAGGCCGATTATTGCGCCTATGCCATCGCCAAGAATGAACGATGCTTTTCTGCCGATTCGGTCGGAGATGAGTCCGGCTGGTAGTGCGGTTGCTGCGCGGGCGATGAAGCCGACCATGAGCCGGGTGCCGATGAAGGCTATGTCGTAGCCGACGGCGAGTAGGTAGAGGTTGAGCAGAACGTTGAACGATCCGTGGATCATGTCCATGCCGATTACGTGGATTACGTAGAGGTTTGCGTTTCGGCTGAACTGGCGGGTTTTGTCGAAATAGTCGTCGATGAATCGTGAGACCGGGTTGGTTGGTTCGTCGTCGAAATCGTCTTCGTCATGTTCGGATGGCGTGTTTGAATGCTGATCTCGTAGATCAGTTTCGCTGTTTGAGTTTGCGTCGCTCGGGGGGGTCGGCATTTATTTTTGGACGATGGGGATCGTTGCGTGTTTCTTGTGCTGACGGTAGGCTACTAGTTTAAGTTAACTTGAAGTCAAATTAGCGTGAGTGGCGAGGCAAGTGGATTATGAAGACATCTCCGGTACTGACGATTGGTGAAATGTCGGAACGCACAGGTGTGGCGACTTCGGCTTTGCGTTTTTACGAGAGTATTGGGTTGATTATGTCGGAGCGATCGGCTGGTAATCAGCGCAGGTTTCAGCGGTCGGTTGTACGCAGGGTGGCGGTGATTAAGGCTGCTCAGCGCGCCGGGATTTCGCTGGAGTCGATTGGCGAGGCGCTTGGTGGGTTGCCTACGGGCAGGGCACCGAACAGGCGGGATTGGGAGCAGTTGTCGAGGGCGTGGGAGAGTGAGCTTGAGGCTCGGATTGCTCGGTTGACGAAGATTCGTGATGATTTGTCGGGTTGTATTGGTTGTGGTTGTTTGTCGATCGATAGTTGTGCTTTGTTTAACCCGGGTGATGAGCTTGCTGAGACGTTGGGCGGTACGAACAAGCTGGAGGCAGCTGGCTAGATCTCATTTAATTGGGTGTAAGAGAGGTTTACTTCGGTTGATGTTTGAGATGTTGCGAAATTATGTGGTTAGCTCTCACTAATTTTGGGATTATGGTCTTACAATAGTTAGCCGGTTTGGGGCTTTAGCTCAACTGGGAGAGCGCCTGCTTTGCAAGCAGGAGGTAGCGAGTTCGAGTCTCGCAAGCTCCACCAAACTGAAATTGAACTGAGCATCGGGAGGGTTTTATTCCCTCCCGAT